>ERZ772854.2925-NODE-2925-length-11209-cov-9.278196_pt1 | contig 11209 bp, 8 predicted proteins | sample MGYA00580844_ERZ772854 | MGnify/ENA primary metagenome ERZ772854 (study PRJEB29015, sample SAMEA2737727) | human gut metagenome | biome: human gut; feature: human-associated habitat; material: faeces | place: China | collected 2012 ...
TAGAACTGATGAGACTGGAAGTACGGAGAAACACAGAGTAACACAACACATTAAAGAACAGAAAGGAGGTAAATGATGGCAATGAAGAAATCAGTATGGGATATGATCCTGAAAGTGGTTATCGCAGTGGCTTCGGCTTTGGCAGGCGTTTTAGGCGCTAATGCGATGAATTTGTAAAGCAGAAAATTAAGTAGTAGTCCTTCCATAGATCATGATTGTGTGAAATGGAAGGACTCTGCTAATTCATTTTGTATTGACTAAACTATTTTATTGATAAATAATAGAAAAAACGAGTTATGAATAATCTATATACGAATAAAAAAATAATACTAAAGAGGCTGTTTCTTATATTATCAGCCTTTTTCGCGGTTTTATCTGCTAAGGGGCAGAGTGAAGATGGAATAAAGCTGGATGTTCCACGACTTGTACCACTTTCCCCAACGGCTACGGCTATGGTGAAATATCAGTCTTATCCTGTAGATCATTGTACAGGAGTACCTAACATAACTATTCCCTTGTATGATATAGTTGCAGGGGAGGTTACCATACCTGTTACTTTGTCTTATCATGCTTCGGGGCTTAAGCCCAAAGAAGGAAGCGGATATGCGGGAGCAGGATGGACATTGAATCTCGAACCGTCTATAGCCCGCCAGGTGATCGGGGTAGCAGACAATGACTATTATGGATGGTTTGATCGATATTTTTCTCAAAATACAGTCCCCGGTGATGAAAGAGACCGATTGATTTATTATGGGGAGATGGTAGATAATAAACGGGATACGCGTCCGGATAAGTTCACTTATAAGTTGCCGGGTGGCGGTGGAAGCGGATATTTTTCAGACAGGTCTTCCCCTCTTATTACTGTGCCTCATAACAGCGATGTGGTAAGGTATGTTGAAAGTGATATGAATATAACAGATGGAAATGGAGTCAAATATCTGTTCAATGGCGTACACGAGACGATGAATGATATTATTACCCGCTGGATGTGTACCTCTATTTGTTCAGCCCGTTATCCACATCCTACATTGGTTAGTTTTCAGTATCAAACCCTTCAGAATCAATGGGAACCTAGTGCTTATTATAATTTGAATGACAGGCTGGTCTTTGATGAAAGGGATAAAGACGGGAGTCCCAAATTGTATCTGATGGAACAAAAAAGCGGTGGCAATAACTATTATCAAATTACGGCAGGCAGATCGTCAGGTTCTTCCTCCTTGCCCAATGCCAATAAAGAGAGCGTTTCGAGCTATGTAGCGAATATGAGTTACCCGTCAGGTAGTTACTGTGCGGAGGGTAGGATGAGTACTACCCGATTGGCACAGGTGAATTTTATGGGAAACAGATTGTCTGTCAGTTATAAAGCAGTAGGTGAAGTGCCTAACAATACAAGTGTATTAGATAAAATGCAAGTGACGGATGAGAATGGAGAACTGGTGCGTACCATTAACTTTTATGTAACTCCCTATAATGGAAAAACCTCTTTGACTAAACTTGATTCTGTACGTATCTCCGCTCCCGGTGTAGAATCGCAAACTTATTCATTCAGGTATGTGGGTGTAAACAGCGTTCCTTCCATCTATACGAAGGCTGTAGATCATTGGGGATTTATGAACGGTTCGGAAGCGAGTGCTAATGGTAGTAAGTTGACAGTGCCGAACTTTTCGAAAAGAATACCTTTACCGGATACCAATAACACGGGAAGAAAAGACACTGTATTATTTGAGAATGCAGTCGGAATAGACCGTGAAGCGTCTGGTAACATTGTGGGTATTCTTGACCGGATAACAGATCCGCAAGGTATTGAAACCTCTTTCTCTTACGAAGGCAATTACGGCGCGTTTCGTGACAATAGCCAACAGCCGGAGTATCGAGACTACCTCTATCCGGTTGGCGGATTGCGGGTGAAGAGTATAGAAACCTATGATCCGAAGACAAGGAAAAGGCTCTGTAAGAATTATAGATATGGCCTGACGGTTATCAATAATGAGAAGTATGAATCCGTTTGGGGCGGCGGTGCTATTAAACACATAGTTACAGAGCGTGATTATTGTTCTACGGTAACGCAAGTAATGGACGACGGGCAAAGCCTTTGGAACGAATATTTGACAGTCTATCATTCGATGCCTGTCTCTAATATTACCTTTCGTAACGGAAGTCCGGTAATGTACAATATTGTCAGTGAAGAGATATTGGGAGGAGGCATTTCACAAAAGACCGTCTATTACTATGATGTGGATGCACATGCTTTTGAGGACGTTCTGCATTGGGAAAGTGGGGAGAATACATTCGCTTCTGTCCGGGAGTTTATGTTGAATCAACCGGAAAGCGTATTGAATCGACTTGGGCGGATGCTTCCCGGACATCCTTATGAACCTTCTGATGATTTTGTTACAGGCTATTTTGAGACCAATCAGAGAAATGGGGCTCTTATGGGTATAGACCGTTTCGACGGGCAAGAGCTAGTGTCATCTACCCGATACGAATATAAAAAAGTAATCGCGGGCCCGTATAATATTCCTGTGGATCTTCCTGTCCGGAAGCTGATAGTGGATGTTGATTTGTACATGAAAAAACCGAATAGCCTGCTTGGCAAGCCGGTATTTGTGGCTGACAATGACAATACCCATTCTGCTACGAATATGAGGACTACTTATTATTTGGATTGTGAAACGTATTGGGCACTTGATAAAGAAACGACACAATATTATTGCAAAGTGAACGGGAGACAACGGGTAATGTCGACGGAAAAGCAATATGCGTATGACGACCGCCATCTCTCCAATCCAGGTTCTTCGTTGAAGCCACGTAGGGTGGACTTTACAAACAGTGACGGCGTACAATTCTCGGATCATTATACTTATCTGGATGGTTATCCTGCCATACTCTCTTTGCATAAACACGTCGAAGACGAGCAATGCACGGAAAAGAGGATCTTGTTTAAGTCCGGCACCTGCCTCCCGGTGAGGGTGCAATTTAAAACTGACCGAATGGCGGACTTTCGTGATGAAGTCGTTTACCAATCGTATGACAGTAATAGTAATGTATGCGAAATTATGGCAAAAGACGATACGCCTGTTCTCTTCATTTGGGGATATCGCAACCGCTATCCTATAGCCAAGATAGAGAATGCTACCCGGCAGCAGGTGAGTGTGGCGCTTGGTTATGATGGAGACATCGAAGACGTTTTCGGTGATTGGGCCTCACTTGCCGTACCTACTGAAGAGATATGGGATAAGATAAACTCTCTTCGTGAGAGACTTCCCGGTAATACGCGGGTTACCACCTATGAATATGTCCCTTTGCAGGGAGTTGTTTCCATTACCGATCCCAATAATGTCATAACGAAATTTGAATATGATAATTATAGTCGGCTGACAGATAGTTATTATCTGGATGCGGACGCCCGTAAGGTAATGCTTCAACAGTATATTTATCATTTTGGTAAATGATAAGTAATTCAATGAATGGTTTAACTTGATAATGAAATTGATTTTTTATGAAAACTTATATATGTTTATTTTTCTTGTTATTCTGCTCTGTCTATTCGTGGGGACAGTCTTTGGAAGAACGAATGGCAACAGCTATTGACATTGGTACCTATTCGGAACCGTTTACTTATGAAGATACCCAAAGTACAGCTAATTTTAACTGTGGATTTATACCTCCGACCGATATGGATGATACGAGGGTGTTTATATCCAAGGATATTTTTTACAAACTAACAGTGACGCAGCCTATGAAGATTAGAGCCAGTGCAAAACCCAGTATCACTGATAGTGGTACTGTTTTCTTGCTCAATTCTTCGGGCATCCTCTTGAGTCGTACGATTTATGTGGAGGAAGCATGGGGAGATTATGGATATGGTTTGCTGCCTGGCGTGTACTATCTGGTTGCTAAACCTAACATCTATGAAGGGTATAAACCGGTGGATGCGGAAGATGTTACTATTTATGTAAAGACAACCCCTCGTGAATTGGGTGAAGATTTTTACAATCCGTTTGAGTTGGGGACATTTGGTGAGAATTTTGCATTGGCTGATTCTGCAAATACGATAGATTATCAATGTGATTATAATGCCAGTGATAACTATTGGGATAATTATTCTCGGCATGATGTAGTTTATCGCTTCACCCTGACAGAACCGATGGAGATTTGCCTGGATGATGATGGAACTGAATGTCCTTGGGAAGGGGATTCTTACAGTGTTCACCTTCTTTCAGCTTTGCATGATCCTGTTGTTCCCATCCGCACGCAAAAGCTTGGTACAGACTACGAGCTGAATGTGTATGATTTGGGAGCGGGCACCTATTATATTTATGTTTATGCTGACACGCCTATTTGGGCCGTGTATTATAGAATGAACTTGAGTGGGCGTACGTATGCTCCCGGAGTCAGTTTTTCTCGTCCTATTGATATAGGTAGCCGGGCGGACAGCTTTCAATATACAGATGTTCAGAACTCGGAACTCATGTCGGGCAATTTTCCGGAGAAAGCCGGCAATGAAGTTTTCTATCGGTTGGAGATTGAAAATCCGATGGAACTGACCGTTGATAATTGCGGTTCGGAAGTTGCGGACACCTATTTGAAAGTGTTTTCCCAAACGCAGAAGTTGCTGTATTTCAATGACGATTCGGATGGTGACGGAGCTTGTGCAAATGCCAAAAGTGCCCGTATTCATATACCCGTGTTGCTCCCGGGCGTCTACTATATTGTGACCGACGCGGAAAAGAACGGCAACATTTCCCTGTCCATAAACGGGCGACTTCTTGCACAAACGGGAGACACAAAAGCACTTGCTATCGACGCTGGAACATATAAGGCGGGACTCTTCTTTTCCGATACCCGAGATACCTCTGTAGACTATACGGATGCTTATCCGGCAAGACCTGCGAATGACGTTTTTTATAAGTTGGTATTGCAAAAGGAGATGGATGTGGTGTTTAGTCACTGTGGTTTGGAACTGGAAGATACTTATATGAGCATCTTGAATGGAGCCGGTGAGCTCCTTTACAGCAATGACGATTATGCGGGAGAAGGTCAGTGTGAGAATGAGAAACATGCCCGCATTGAGGTCAAGAAACTTCCTTCAGGCACCTATTATGTTGTTTCGGAAGGCAGTGTCGATAACGGACGGATCACGACGACGATAGAGGCACCGAACTTTAGTGATGCTTTGTGTACGACCGAGGGGCAGCCCTGTGTGATTACTCTGACTCCCACTGTCTCCACAGATGATCTCTCCCAATTGCACACCTGTGATTATCTTCGCGAGATACAGTATTTTGACCATTTCGGGAATCCTTCACTTCATATATCTCATGGCTTCACTCCTTATAAAACCGACCTGCTCACATTGCAGGAGTATGACGGAATCAACCGTGAATCTAAACTTTGGCTTCCGGTAGCAGAATCGACTGGTGGCGGTGCTTTTCTTCCATCCGCAGAAGTCAGTGAGGCCGTTTGTAAAGCAAGCTATTACGAGAAAGATAGCTCTCCCTTCAGCTATCCTGAATATGATAGTTCTTCATTGAACCGAATTGTCAAGAAGTATGGTCCCGGAGTTGCTTGGCAGAATCATCCGGTCAAAACAGACGTGTTGACCAATATAGAACGTAAAAACGCAGTTGATCGGGTAGACAGTTGCTTTATCGTGTGCCGTTATAGGATAAAGAATGACAGTTTGGTTTGTGCGGGTGAATATGATGCCGGAACATTGGAAGTGGTTCGTGCGATAGACGAAGACAATCATGTGAGTTATGAATTTAAAGACAAGGCCGGTCGCATAGTTCTCGTTCGTCAGTCTGATGATAATCAACTATCTTATGATACGTACCATGTTTATGATAACTATGGCAACCTGTGTATGGTGTTGCCTCCGATGGCAGCCGATTATTTTTTCGATGAAGGAGAATGGTCTGAAACGGCTCCCGTTCTTCAGCAATATGCCTATATTTATCATTACGATAAGTATAACCGCTGTATTTACAAGAAACTTCCGGGATGCGATCCTGTTTATACCGTTTATGACGCTGCCGATCATCCTGTCTTTACTCAAGACGGCGAACAGCGTGAGCGGAACGAATGGAGTTTCAGTATTCCCGATGCTTTCGGTCGGACAGTATTGACCGGAGTTTGTACGAATACGTTGGATTATGTTTCTAATTCTTTAGATACTATCGTCGTGTATGCCGATTGGGCAAAAGAAGAGAACGGGTTGAAAGGCTATCAATTGAAAGGTGTAACCTTAGAGTCTCCGTGTCTCCTTTCTGCCAACTATTACGACCACTATGAGTTTTTGGGCAAGAACGGCATCCCTAATGATATGACCACTGTTTACGTAGAGGAAACAGGCTATGGCAAGCGGAATGCAGGTGGTTATAAAGGACAGCTGACCGGGATTTGGACATCGCTCCTCTCTGCCCGTCCGGGTACTTTTACGTATTCGGTAATGTATTATGACGACCGTTACCGGATAATCCAGCAAAGGGGTAATAATGAGTTGGGTGGTACGGAGATTGTCCATACAGCTTATAATTTCTCGGGAAATCCCTTGGAAGAAAAACGTATACATACATTTCCTGGTACTGGACCAACCGTAGAATTGCACCGGCATACGTATGACCATGCCAACCGTCTATTGAAGACTAGCTATCAGTTGAATGATAATACTCCTATTGTTTTAGTAGACAATGTGTATGATGAGATAGGTCGTTTGAAAACAGATAAACGTAATGGTGTATATGAGTTACGAACCGACTATGCATATAATCTTCGTTCGTGGATAAAAGGCATTAATGGTCCTTTGTTTAACCAAACGCTTAACTATCAGGAAACGCTAGAGGGGACTACTCCCTGTTATAATGGTAATATCAGCCGCATGTGTTGGCGTAGTGGCGAAAATGGTATGGCTACAGTTATTGATCCGCAAGAAAAGGGTTACAGTTTCACTTATGACGGTCTTTCCCGTTTGAAAGATGCTATTTATGGAGAAGGTACTAACTTAAAACAGAACCGTAACCGTTTCAACGAACAGATAACCGGCTATGACAAAATGGGTAATATCTTGGGGCTGCTTAGATACGGTCAAACGGGTACGGATTCTTATGGTTTGGTTGATAATCTGAATTTGATCTACCATGGCAATCAATTACAGTCGGTTTATGACAATGCCACCAACTCTGTATTTGGTAACGGTATGGAGTTTAAGGATAATGTCAATGAAACGGTAGAGTATGAATATGATAAAAATGGCAATCTGGCTAAAGATTTGAACAAAAAAATATCTGAAATTCAATATAATATCTTAAATTTGCCTAGTCACATTAGCTTTGCTGATGGAAGTAGTATTGAATATGAATATGCTGCAGACGGCAGGAAAGTCCGTACCACGCATACTATAAACAATAACGTCACGTCCACCGTTTATTGTGGTAATGCGATCTATGAGAATGGCAGTTTGAAGATGCTCTTGAATGAGGCGGGATATTATAGTTTCCAAGATAATAAGTTTCATTTCTATCTGAAAGATCATCAAGGTAATGTAAGGGTTGTTACTGACGAGGCCGGTAATGTTGATGAAGTGAATGATTATTATCCTTTTGGTGGTTTAATGTCTAATGGATGTAATAACGTTCAGCCATATAAGTATAATGGTAAAGAGTTGGATCAGAAAGGTGGATTGGATTGGTATGATTATGGGGCAAGAATGTATGATGCAACATTGGGAAGATTTATGAAGACTGATAGATTTTTAGAAAAGTATGTTTCTCTATCTCCTTATCAATATGGAGCAAATAATCCAGTGAATAATATAGATATAAACGGAGATAGTATTTGGTATACTTTAAATGACAATATTGTGACTATGCATGTAGCTGCCAAAATATTCAATAATTCAAGTGATAATATAAATATGAAGAGAGCTGCCAAAGATATAGTTTCTGATATAAAAAGTACTTATGAAGGAGAATTTGAATGGAGTGATGGCAAAACTTATAATTTAAAGGTTGATATGGATCTCAAAGTGGTAACTTCTATGAAGGATGTTGAAAGTGCAGACCATTTATTTGTATTGGCGGATAGTGATGGTGAAGGGGCTCGTGGAGTTACAAGTATGTCTGGTGGAAAAGTAATGACTTTGGCGTCAAGGGATTTTGCGAATAATAATTTATTGTCTAATAATCTGTCTCACAATAACACCTTTACTGCAACTCATGAATTTGGACATGCAGCCGGATTGCTACATTCAAAGAATCCATTTAATATAATGAAACAAGGAGGTGTTTTTCACAATAGTAATTCGACACAAAGAAAAGTTATGCTGCAACAACAATATAATATAAATAGAGGTAGTAATTCCTTGAATTATATGAATAGAAAAATACCTTATCCATATGTTCACTATGATAATAATATTGTTGATGTCTATAGTTTAGGTCTTAAATGGAGATGATATAAATGAATTTGAAAAATAGAAAAGTATTAATGGTAACAGTCGGGCTGATGTTATTATGTGTATGTATTGTTTGTTTTGCATCTAGATCTACATTGATCTTTGTAGGGAACTCGTATGAAAATAGCCAAGATATTAATACTATTATTTCATTGAATGATAAAATAATATATAGTGGTTTTATAAAGGCTTATGAACTTCCAAGATTGTTAGAAAAAAGAAATATGAAAATTGGCTTTTATAAAGTTTCTGCAAAGCTAAATAATGTATTGATAGAACAGCGATTTTTTTATTTTTTACAAAAAACTATTTGGATAGATTTTGATTGTGCAAACAGTAACTCTTTATTAATTTCGAAATATTACAGGCAAATTCCATTGTAATTTAGCACTATCTCCTACCCAGCGCAGAAATGCAGTTTATCTAAAAGATAATGGACTAAAGAAAGATAGAAAAGGAATGTTGTACGAATATACTAAAAATCAAAGTCGGGTAAAATCTATTCGAATATTGGGTAATACAGATTTAGTACGATATGTAAAATATTAATAATATACTTATGAAAAACTTGGTTTATGTTATCTTATTTATTTTATTGGGAGGATGTGTTTCCCCCTCTTTTTCGCCAGTGGAGATACATCAACGAGTGGCAGAACAAGTTAAAGTATTGATAGATAGTGGATATCTACAAACTCCATATATTGAAATAAATGAAGTATTATCAAATAATTCCAGCATTATTTATAGTATTAAAGGGGCGGATTCTCCAGGTTCGGATGGTGCAGAGTTACCTTCTAAAGTGATGACCTATAAAGGGAAATATCTTTGTTTTATAGAATTAGATGAGCAGGAAATGTCGCGAACTGAATTGTTTGAAAAAGGAATTGTGGCAGATTCTAATTTTCATGAGAATCTCCATTTGGACGATGGGTGGGTATTGGCTTTTCGAAAATATGAAAATGGGTCAACTTTGGTAAAAAAGGTATTATCATCGGCTTTTCTTTTTGAATATCCGCAACTTTGGTAGACCTTTCAATCAGATTATTAGAATAGGTGGTCGAAATATACAGTATACAGCTTTTAAACTTTCTGATGGAACATTTAATATAGGAAGAATACATGAAATTTTATAGAATACCGACTAAGCAAGAGGAACAACTTATTGAATTACTTGTTCATAAGTCATCTTTAGAAATGTCTGAAGATTGGAAGAATGGCTTATTAGTACGTCCAATGGATGATGGGGAAATGGGTAGTTTGTATTTGTTTCCACAGGGGAAAATAAATGAAAGTAGGAAATTGGGTAGACAAATTAGTGAATTTCAATTTACAGATATTGATGGAGTTGAGGTTATTGCATCCTTAAATGTGGATGTTGATGGAGTTCTATTTGAACTTGATATATGGAAAACTAATTTTGAAAAACTTGTAAAACTCCCTGATTTATAGCTCGATTACTACCTTGACATGTTATAGAAATATTCTTAAGTGTCAGGGTAGTTTTTTATATTATGTGTTCGATAAAACAGAGTGTCTTACCCTGATATAGGTTGACTATTTTGTAATTTCATTTGGTTGTTACCCTGGAGTTGGACATAATACGCCATCGGGACTTAAAAAGGGCTTGAATGGTATGCATGGGGGTGATATAGGAAAGGCTAAAAATATATTAAAAGACTCTCCTAAAGCTACTTTTAGAATATTGAACAATGGAAAATATTATGACTATACAAATAAAGTACGTCAATAATGAAATAAAAAAGTTATGAAAGTATTAGTTTGTTTTTCGCTTGTTATGTTGTCACTTCTGTTATTTGTTAGATGTAAGTCTAGCGAAGAAGTTGTTAAATTTAAGCCTTATAAATTTAAAGATTATGTGACTAAAGAAATTGAAGTTTATGAAGCCAGGGAATGCCTCTATCCGCTATTGGATTCTATAATAATGAAAACAAAGGAGTGTCCTATGTATCAGGGACTCAAAATAAAAATGGCTTTTATTTATGGGGTTTGGAGTGATTCTATCACACAGTTTGGAATTTCTGCAGTTTATCTATCTAAATACATTAATCACGCTAAATGGACAGATGCTGTGTTTTATTATGGTGGATATGATTTTTATTATGGTGGTAATTTTTATGAGCCTTTTTTTAAAAAGACTCATAAAACCACAACAATAACTTGTATAATTCCTAAGAAATATCAATATGAATTACATAATATGGGAGATTTCGAAATGGAATGGCAATATGCATATAGAGATGGTTGTATAACTAATGTAGTATACGGGCATTGTAACGAGAAACCAGGAGGATTAATAATTAATAAATAATGTGGGTCCATTTATTACCATAGGGACAGTAAAGTATTATTTTTCTATGACAGTAGAAATTCACGTATTGAGAGTGAAGAATATAAAATAGATACAAGTAAAACGTTGTTAGATAAATTGAATGATAAATTTATGAAGTAATGAGAACTACGTTTTTAAATTTTATATTTTTGTTTGCTATAGTAGGCTGTAAGCAGCCTACTATCAACAAGGTTCAGCAAGCGGTGGAAGCGCAAGCAAAATTGTTTGTAGATAGTGGCTTGATAGTTAATGAATATGTAATATTATATGAATTGGCTATTAATGATTCTAATCATATATATAGGATTCAAGCAGCTGATTGTCCTGCAGATCTGAAATTTGAATATCCTTCGAAAATCCTTAAATATAAGGATAAATATCTTTGTTATATAGAATTGGATGAG
>ERZ772854.2941-NODE-2941-length-11132-cov-3.278054_pt1 | contig 11132 bp, 10 predicted proteins | sample MGYA00580844_ERZ772854 | MGnify/ENA primary metagenome ERZ772854 (study PRJEB29015, sample SAMEA2737727) | human gut metagenome | biome: human gut; feature: human-associated habitat; material: faeces | place: China | collected 2012 ...
TCAGCAGACAGTCAGTATCTGATCTGCGAAGTTCTTTTGCTGTATCAATCCCGTTAGAACCATTCATATAAATATCCAGAAACACTACAGTGAAAGGACATTCCTTTGCCGCAGTGAGGAAAGTTTCTCCATTTTCATATTCCAATATATCTGTATGGACATTGCGCCTGGAAAACTGAGATTCCAGTCTGTTTCGTAACAGTGTCCGCTCTTCTGAAATATCATCAACAATTGCAATTCTCATAGTAAATCTTCCTTATAATATATATTTATAAAATTCCGCCTGCTGAGAATTCCTCGTTACTGTTCACGCTGTTTTCGGTAATATTTTTTCATCTGTGCAATCGAATTCGCAGACAAGCAAGTGGTGTAGTTATTTCGAAAACGCTCTGGTAACAGTATATCATAAAACAATACCACGGAGTTGCAATTCGTGTCATTTTCTGTCGTTTCGTGACAGAATTATTGAAATAATTTTGATATTTTTTATAATGAGGGTAACAAATGAAAGTACGTTAAATGGAAAGGAGGGGGATCGTGTATTGTATTGCCATACTGACCGACCAGGAACAGGAAGGACAAAACAGCGCGGAATATATCAGGAAGTACTGTGCAGAGAAGAATGTCTTTCCGCTGATTGAAATCTATCAGAGTCAGGAACAGTTTTTTGCAGAGACATTGAAAACAGTACCAACAGTGCTGTTTCTCGCATTACCGGGTGTAGCCGGCCTGAATGCAGCAGAACATCTTCGTTCCCTGTATCCGAAATGTGGAATCATCTGGTGTAGTGACCTTGATTTTTCTCTCCATGCGTTCAGGCTGCGGATAGAATATTTTTTTATGAAACCTGTGGAAGAGCAGAAAATAAAAGAAGGACTTTCCATCTGGCTTGAATGTAACAAAATAAGATAAGAAAGACATTCGGGAGGAAAACAACATGAAGACGATCATGAAGTATGAACTTGTCATAAATGAAGCACTTAGATCCGCACTTAATTACCATACACCTGACGAGCAGATTAATGAATTTATTCGTTTTTTCGGCAGACATATCAGTTCTGACAGAATATATATTTTCGAAGATTGTAAAGAAAGGCATGTCACAAACAATACGTATGAATGGTGTGCGCAGGGAGTGGTTCCCGAAAGAGACAGATTGCAGAATGTAGATATGGACATAATAAAGTGGTGGTACGATACGTTTTCCAAGGGCGAAAGTATCATTATCGCTGATATAGAAGATATCAAAGAAGAACATCGCATGCCCTATGATATGTTAAAAGCACAGAATGTAAGAAATGTGGTGGTATGTCCTTTGCGTTACAAAGATGAGATAAGTGGTTTTTTCGGTGTGGATAATCCTCCAAAGGGTGATTACAGGGGGCTTACTATTTTTCTGGATATGATAGGAACGCTTCTTATCTCGTTACTGAAATTGCGTAATTCATTTATAAAGTCAAATAAAGAGGCACGGCTCAGCAGTTATACATCCCTCTCGAAGATCTATACATCCATGCATTTGGTTGATGTGCAGACAAAGAAATATCATATTGTAAAAATGACAGATCAGATTATGGAATGTTTGGGAAAAGATTTTAAGAAAATGGGAGAATATGAAATCAGGGATGATTTTTGCGGACATGTCAGGGATATTGTCGAGAAAATGTGCATAGAATCGCAGCTTCAGGAATCACTGGAGTTTGTAGATATCAATACGCTGGAAGAACGGCTTCTTGGAGAAAAGAGCATAACACATGAATTTATAGATAAAAAATCAGGTTGGTGTCGAAGCAGATTTATTCCTGTAGACTACGATGAAAATGGAAGACTTCTGCATGTGCTTTTTTGTACTGAGTGTATAGAAGAAGAAAAAAAGCGTGAGAACTGGCTGATTTATCTGGCGAAGACAGATCTTATGACAGGATTATGTAATCGTGGAAGCGGAGAAAAAAGGATTACTGAACTTTTAAAGGAAAAAACAAAGGGATTGCTTTGCCTGATCGACTGTGACAAATTTAAATCCATCAATGATACTTATGGGCATTCTGTAGGAGATAAGGCGATTATAGCCGTTGCGAAGACGCTGCAGAAAACATGTCGTGACAGTGATGTGGTTATGAGGCTTGGAGGTGATGAGTTCGCAATATTTATGCCGAAAATGTTGGAGCAAACAGTAGCTGAGAAATTCTTCGAGCGCCTTTTTGAAAATATTCGACAGATTGATATCATAGAGATGCGTGGAAAGAGTATAGAAATAAGTCTGGGTGCGTGTTTTTATGATGGATATGAAGATATTTCTTTTGATCAGCTATACAGAAAGGCTGACAGGGCAATGTATCAGAGTAAAAAGCAGAAAGGCTGCAGTGCTGTAATTTATGGGGAGGGAATGTAAAAAATCTGGAAGGTTCCCAGTTATGAGCTGCATAGCGAAGCGGAACAAAAGGAGAAGTCTATGAAAGAAAAGAAAGTAATTGATTATACCAGAACCTATCGAAGAATTGAGATAGATAAAAAGAAATGTATTCTGTATATTGTCATACTGATCCTGCTTGGTTTTCTGCTTATGTGGACGCAGATCGATGATCTGACCAGGGTGATCTGTAAGATAGGGGTCGATGCTTTAAAAAAATATGAACCGCAGATGTATGTTGGGATCCGTTCAGAAACGTATCCTCTGTTTGGAAAAATCAGCTATCTCAGTGCAGGAACCGTATATCCGGGAATACAGATAAGCCTTATAAATGCAGCAGTTTCTCTTGCGGCAATCATTCTGCTGGCGGGACTTCCATGGAAGGGACGCCCTCTTGCCATTTATCTGATCCTGTGCAGTGCGATTCATCTGATAAACAGTCTGTGGTTTATATTTGGAGAAAAATACTTTCCGTATACTTTAACTGTTTATTCGAAATTATATATGCTTCAGGAAATTGGCATATGGGTGATGTTTTTTGTCATGACAATTATGGTCACTGGAATTATAGGAGACCGGGGAGTGATCTATAAGCTTTTGACACTTCTTGCGGTAATGTTGTATTCCATAGTATTTGGAACTGTTCGCTATGTGATTTTTATCTGGCTGCTGTACAGATTTTCTGTGATCTATATGGCGTTTTTCTACTTTATAATAGGGCCCATGTTTGACTTTTTGTATCTGGTTATGATTTATGCAGTGTTTGTCGACCGCATGATCGGTGTTTACGATTCAAGGAAGGGAAAGGAGGTATGGAAATGGTCGTAGCTATTATGAAAGGTTATACTATTTTTGTTATTATCCTGATGCTTCTGTACACAGCCAGACATTTTTATTTTACAATTGTAAGGCTTCTGGGCAGGCAGCGCCTCTATTACAATGATATTCTTACAGACAGGATGAAAAGTATTTCCGTACTGATCCCTATGCATAATGAGGAACAGGTGCTTTCCAATGTTCTGGATTCTCTGCTGAAATGTGAGTATGACAGGGACAGACTTGAAATTATTCCGATTAATGATAATTCTACAGACCGTACCAGGGAAATGCTGGATGAATATCACAGAAAGTATGAGTTTATACGCCCCCTTCACAGAGACTGTCCGGACAGAGGAAAACCGGTAGGTCTGAATGATGCAATGAAGCTGGCAAAAGGGGAGATCATCATTGTATTTGATGCGGATTACAGACCTGCCAGAAACATGCTGAAACAGATTGCGCTGGGATTTGAGGATCCGCAGGTAGGTGCAGTTATGGGGCGGGTGATACCGTACAATACCAACACAAATATGCTGACCAGACTTATCAATCTGGAACGGTCCGGCGGATATCAGGTAGATCAACAGGCACGATATAACCTGAAAACAATTCCGCAGTATGGCGGTACAGTGGGAGGATTTCGAAAAGATTTTCTGTTAGAAACAGGTGGCTTTAATCCAAAGGTTCTGGCAGAAGATACGGAACTTACATATCGGCTTTTTACCAATGGCTGGAAGGTTGTATATGCTAATTCGGCAGAATGTTATGAAGAGTCCCCGGAAAGCTGGAATGTGCGAGGCAGACAGATCAGACGCTGGTCAAGAGGCCATAATGAAGTATTGTTCCGCTATCTGATTCCTACGATCACAACTCCTTATATGGGGCTGTTTCAGAAAATAGATGGCTTGTTTCTGCTTTTTATCTATTCAGTACCGGTATTTCTGCTGGTAGGCTGGGTAGTGTCCCTTGGATTATTTTTCCTGGGTGAAATGCAGATATTCAGTGGCTGGTGGGTTATATTGTTTTTGGGAATTTATAATTCCCTTGGAAACTTTGCACCATTTTTTGAGATAGGCACCTCGCTGATCATAGACGGACTTCCCGGAGAGGCATTGCTTCTGCCTCTTATGATGTTTAACTTTTTCTTTTATATGTGGAATATCTCTCTGGGATTCTGGGATGCAGTGGTAGATACTGTTACCGGAAGAGGTGTGAAATGGGATAAAACAGTGCGGTTTACTGTGCAGAAAACGGAAAAGGAGGCTGAAAAATGAAAGTATGGATTTTGATTTTTGTCTGTATGTTCTCTATGCCTCTGTTGGTCGCAGTATTGCATTTCAGGATGAGAAAAGGGCAGATTCTGAAAATAAGGCAGGATTATGTGAAAAATGCCAGATATTTTGGCAGAAGCTTTTCTTCTCTGGTGGAAAAAGCCCTTCCGGAAATGAAGAATGGTATGATCATGCTTTCAAGACAGGAAAAGGTGTTGGAAACAGATGGAAACCAGGAGTTTGTGCAGCCTGAGATTGAAGATCTGGTCATTGCCAGAAATACCATCTTCTGTCCGCAGCAAGGGGATTTACATTTCCAAAAAGAAATCTACAGTGAAAAGGATGCGTTGTTTGTAAAAGAGAACATACGACTCCGGGCTGTATACAGCAAAAAAAGACTGCTTTTCGGAAATAAGATCCGGCTGCTCAGATGGGCAGATGCTGAACATGCAGTTGTAGTTTATGATGAATGTGATCTGGGTGAAAGGGTATCAAGCGGAGAACAGCTTGTGATAGGCTTTGGTAATATTTTTCATAGTCTGTATGCACCTGTGATCCGTCTTGGACAGTGTCCGGAGGAACCTGACCGGTTTATGGAGGGACGTGATCCCAGGATATTTCGTATGCCGGTCACGAACAGCTATGAATATAACAGGCATTACATAGATGATGATATGGTTACGGAAAGTGGGACAGTTCCTTATACGATTATTTCCCGTGGGGATATAAAGGTGATCGAGGATATCATCCTGCAGGGAGATATCCACAGTGATGGGGCTGTGAGGATCATGGAAAATGCATCGGTGCTTGGAAATATTTTCGCAGAGAATGATATACTTCTGGAAAAAAATGCAACAGTGCTTGGCAACATTTTTACACAGGGCAATATTATATTTGAAGAAGGTGCCAGTGCAGGCCAGCCGAATAAGATTACTTCAGTTGTTGCCCGCGGAACAATAACATTTTATGGCAGTAATTATGTTTATGGATATGTGGTTTCAGAAGGTGGTGGAAAAATCCTGAAATCAGACAGGGAGATATTTGGAGAGTATTGTTTTCCAGGAGAACCTGTTCATAAGGAAAAGATTACTTTCCAGGATCTGTTGGAATATGAAAACGTTGATTTTCAGGGATTTCGAGGAGATATATATGTAAAAGAAGCGGTTATTCCAGAAGGTGCATCAATTATTCCGAAGAGTCAGTTTTTTGGATGCAGAAGTCTTGAGAAGGTGTGTCTGCCGGAGAGCGTTTCTGTTATTGAGGACTATGCATTTGCTGACTGCAATGTATTGAAAGTATGGGAGAGCATGGAAAAGCTTTCGTTGAAATCAGTAGGGATATCAGCTTTTGAAAACTGTTACGCACTGGAATTTATAAGTCTTCCGGATTCTCTGACTGTGATTGAAGGAGCTGCATTTGCTGACTGTGTGTCTGTTAATAAACTGATATTTTCAGATACCTCTCTGTTAAAGAAAATAGGTGATCATGCTTTTCGCGGGTGCAGGAATCTGAAAGAGGTATACCTTCCGGACGGTGTGGAATATGTGGGAATCAGTGCATTCAGAGATTGTGTTTCGCTTGAACAGATTTCCGTATCAGAGAAAATAAAAGATCAGCCTGGTATTGCAGAACTGGAGAAAAACTGTCCAAATGCCAGGATCAGGTTCAGGGAGGTGAATTCAGTTGAAGAAGAATAAAACCGCAGAACTGTTTCTGGCTTTGCTCATATTGATCGTGATGTCTGCAGGAATTCTGATCCTCCAGAATGGAATGGAAAATTTGCAGAGTGTTAAGCAGGAAAGCGTATATGTTCCGGAAACAAGAGATTTATATAATAATTATGGCTTAAAAAATGACCAGTCTCTATCAAAAACCAAAATCCTGGAAACGCAGGATCAGGTGATTTATACAGACCGTATCTTTAATATAAATCAGATTTCTGAGGAGAATATTTCATATGCGGCAGATATTATGAAAGCATTACAGAAAAAGAGTGGAAAAGCTACTTATATTATGCCGATACCGGAAAGAGCAGTATTTGAAAGCGGATATGAAACTGAAAAGGGAAAATACAGTGATTTTATAGAGAAACTGGAAGCCTCTTTTTCAGATCCTTCAGTGGTTTTAAACCCGCTGTCTGAGCTGGAGAAACATCAGGATGAATATATTTATTTCAGAACTGGAAATAGCTGGACAATGCGTGGGGCATTTTACGGGGCGCAGGTGATTTTTGGAGAACTTGGATATGATCAGGAAAACCTGGATGGTTACCGTGAATATGTTTTCGGAAATTTTAAGGGAACCCTTTTTCGGGAAGTGTCAAAAAAGTATTCGACAGACGAAATAAAGAAAGACATAAAAAACATGGAAAAGGAACCATTCTATATTTATATCAATGGTTCAAATCCCAATCGCGAAGAATTAACCTTTGAAAACAAAGAAGGGCAGCTGCAGACACTAAAAAGACAAACGATACAGTTTAATAGCAACGGAAGTGGTGCAGTCATTGCTTCAGATTATGTGCATAGTATAGTGGAAGGAAGAGGAAAAGGGCAAGGAAAAGGAAATCTTCTCCTTATTGCAGATGAAAGAGGGAAGATGATGATCTCTTATCTTTCAGAAATCTTTGATAAGGTTTATGTATCTAATATACATAAGGATGCAGATCTGATACAGAATCTGGATGAAATACTGGAAAAATATGATATAGAATATATTATATGGGCACAGGATGTTGCTGAAACAGGAAACAAATCCTATATGAAAGCATTGAATCCACTTTTAAAGGAAGGAGGAAATGGCTGATGTCGGAACTGATCCTTAAGGGAACGGAACTGTTTATGGAAAAAACAGGAAGTGCAGACAAGCTTCATATAAGCGGAAATACAGAAAGAATGCTGTTCCTGATCCTTGGGATTCTGCTTGTTTTTGCAGGAGCTAAGGTGTACCGTCTGATTGTTTCCTTCATAATGTTCTGGGCAGTGACGATTGCCCTATGTACTGTTATGGATGGAAAAACCGGATGGGGGACGATCGTAACAGCATTTACGATACTTGGGTGTCTGATGGGATATATGGCATTTAAGTGGAAAACAGCAGATTCCATGATCTTGTCTGCCATGACTGCTGCGGCAGTTGTATGGATGTGTTATCCGTTCTGGTGGGCTGTAGTTATTTTCGCTGCAGGAGCTGCAGCTGCAGCGGCCTTTTTTCCTCTGGAGGGAGCGATCCTTTCTTCTGTTGTGGCAGGAATGTTTCTTCTTCACGAGACGGGAGTCAGATACGTGGCTTTGCTGACAGTATGCGGACTCCTGTTCCAGATCGTTCTGTTTGAACGAAAATCAGAGAGGCGTAAGATTTGGAAACGGTTTTTCGCAAAGAAATCAAATATCTGATCAGCCGCAGAGAGGCCATGATTCTTCAACAAAAGCTGGATGGCATTATGGAAAGAGATATCCATGGAGATAATGGCAGATATTTTATCAGATCTCAGTACTATGATTCCATAGACGATCAGGATCTATGGGATAATCTGGATGGAATGTATGAAAAAAGGAAGATCCGTTTAAGAATTTATTCCTTGAATGATCTATCTGCAAAGCTGGAGTTTAAATGCAAAAACGGATTTGACGGAGTGAAATATTCCATACCTGTCAGCCGTGAACACGCACTTCGGATGGAACAGGGAGATGCTTCGTTTCTTCTGGAATATGAAACAGAGCTGGCTATGAGATTGTATTTGCGGATCACACAGGGTTGTTACCGTCCAAAGACGATCATAGATTATCAGAGGCTGGCATTTGCTTATCCTGCAGGTGATGTAAGGATCACTTTTGATACGGATATCCGAGGAACATTATATCCATACGGTCTGTTCGAGGATGTTGGAACAGATGCGCTGGGCAGTACAGAACAGGTGCTGATGGAAGTAAAATATACAGGATTTCTGCCGGATATGATCGCTGAGACATTGAAAAAAGCGGATGAACTGTCCACCAGCCACAGCAAATATTCCAGAGCCAGAATGATGTGACTGTAAGTTTTACATGCGGCAGACCGATGGGAAACCGGATGCCGGGATTGGAGAAAAATATGAGAGAATTTATCGTAGAAAATCTGACAAATACAGAAGCACTGAGTGTGACTGTGATTTTAATGAATAATGTGATCGCACTGATCGTTGCCTTTTTTATTATGTTTACTTATAAAATTTCTTATGCAGGACCTGCATACAGCAGAAAATTTAATATTTCGATCGGATCGATCACGATTATCACAGCTATGATCATGAGCATTATCAGTAATAATATTGCATTGTCCCTTGGTATGGTTGGTGCTCTTTCTATCATAAGATTCCGCACTGCTGTAAAGGATGTAAGAGATGCTACTTATATTTTCTGGGCAATTGCGGCAGGCATTGGCTGCGGTGTATCTCAGTATGCGCTTATTGTTATTGGTTCTGCTTTTTTACTTCTTTTTCTTATTATTACAAGAAAAGGCTTTACATCCTGTAATAAGCTGCTGGTTGTTCAGGGAAAACCTGACTGCTTACATAAAACAGAGGCAGCAGTGGATACCTTCTTTTCAGGAAAGGCACATGTTTCCATGAGAAATGTTACAGAAGGCAGCTTTGAACTGGTTTATTCTATCGGAGAGGGAATCCTGTATAAAGCTGCAAAAGAAAATCAGATGGATATTTCAGAGAAACTGATCAAAATCGATGGTGTGAAAAGGGTAAATATAGTTGATCAGAAGGATGAACTTTCGCAGTAAAAAGGCTGCCTGATTGAGAGGTGTTGTTATGAAAAGGATAAGCCGTATCCTTTTATGTGTTCTGATGATAACAGTTCTCTGTGGACTATCCGTTGTGGGAAATTCTGTTGTAAAGTCAGAGAATAAGTCAAAGGAAAAAAAGAGAACTGTTATCACGAAAGAAGAAATGAAGGAGTGGGATGAACCGGACGAGGAGAGTCTGGAATACTATGATCTGGGAGAATTCTCTACGACGCTTCCGGTAGTCTATATGAATACAAAGGGACAGCAGGTCCTGAAGGAGAATGTGATCTGGGGATATATTGCTCTGTTGGATGGAAACGGAGAGGAACGATCTGTTTTTTCTGTCCCCAATTCCATATACCGCGCTACGATCAAATACAGAGGCGCTTCTTCTTATAGCAAATTGGATAAAAAGCAGTATCGCATTAAATTTTATAAAAATGAAAAAGACAGTGCAAAAGAAGTGTCTCTTGCAGGAATGGGAGCAAACAGTGAATGGGTGTTAAATGGTCCTTATCTTGATAAGACGCTGATTAGAAATAAACTGGTATATGATCTGGCAAGGGAATTAAATGGATGGGCTCCGGACACCCGGTTTGTGGAATTGTTTGTTGATGGAGAATATCAGGGCGTTTATCTGGCAGTGGAGCCTGTAACAAACGGAGAAAGCAGACTGCGTCTCGCGGAATTTGGTTTGTTGTCCGGAGAAACCGCATATATTGTAAGCAGAGACAGAAGTGATACAGAATCAGAAGAGCTGAAAACCTGGGGAAAGACAGCAGGATATACAAACAATTCTTTGTATATAGGGTATCCGTCAAAAAATAAAATAACGGAAAAACAAAAAGCATATATCCAGAAAGATATTTCTGAATTTGAACAAGTTCTGTATGGGAAGAATTTCAGCGACAAAAGAATTGGATATCAGGCATATATAGACATAGATAACTGGGTGGACTACTTTATTATCAATGAATTTGCCATGAATTATGACGCAGGCAATCTTTCTACATACATATACAAAGAACTTGGAGGAAAGCTGCAGCTTGCTGTATGGGATTTTAACAATGGATTTGATAATTTTCAGAATTCCGTGAAATCGACAGATATTTTGCATACAGTGAAAAACTCATGGATTGAAAGGCTGTGGCAGGATGAAGCTTTCAGAGAACGTGTCTGTGAAAGATATGTGCAGCTGCGTAAAACCACATTATCTGATGAACATATCGCTGAGAAAATAGCATCTTATCAGGAGGAACTGGGAGAGGCTGTGGACAGAAACTTTAAAGTGTGGGGATATTCTTTTAAAGAGAATCTGTTAACCGGAACCAGTAAGGAGGGCACATCGAGGGATATCGGAAGCTATGAAGAAGCTATGAAACAGCTGACAGATACTATCCGCGAAAGACTGGCGTATCTGGATAAAGAACTGGGAGGAAATTGAAAATGAAAAAGGTACTGGTGATTTTTGGAACAAAACCGGAAGCAATTAAAATGTGCCCTCTTGTTCTGGAACTGAAAAAAAGTGAAAAGCTGGAAACGCTGGTGTGTGTCACAGGACAGCACAGGGAAATGCTGAAGCAGGTTCTCGATATTTTTAAAGTGGTCCCGGATTATGATATGGCGATCATGAAAAAAGGGCAGGATCTTACGGATGTGACAACGGCTATTCTTACAGGAATGAGGGAGATCCTGAAAAAGGAAAAACCGGATATTGTGCTGGTCCATGGAGATACGTCTACTGCATTTGCCGCATCTCTGGCTGCATTTTACCAGCAGATCCCGGTAGGACATGTGGAAGCGGGACTTCGTACTTATAATATGAAATCTCCCTATCCGGAAGAATTTAACAGGCA
>ERZ772854.2950-NODE-2950-length-11109-cov-8.129727_pt1 | contig 11109 bp, 7 predicted proteins | sample MGYA00580844_ERZ772854 | MGnify/ENA primary metagenome ERZ772854 (study PRJEB29015, sample SAMEA2737727) | human gut metagenome | biome: human gut; feature: human-associated habitat; material: faeces | place: China | collected 2012 ...
CACACGCTTTCCGGGAGGTCGTAGGGCGGCCAGCCCTCTGGCCGCCGCGGAGGGGGCAAGACCCCTCCCTACAATGCAAACCGAAAAAGGGGGATGCCGTTAGGCCGCGGGCGGCATATATGCCGCCCCTACAAAGCGGCAGGGAGTCCACACAACTTAATTTTATTAAGTTTACGCTTGCTAAACCAAATTTCTAAACGTTTTTCGCTTAATTTCCGTAAAATCTTCTGCTTCGGGATTGTAAAGCGGCGGCATCTATGGTATGATGCAGACAAGAACAAAGACGTTCCCACAAGGGGCCTGTGTGCCCTGTTGGGAGCGTCTTTTTTGTTTATCCCGCCCGCGCGGCAAATGTGCGACGCAGCGCGGTTTAACGGGATTGGGAAAGGAGCAAACGAGGTATGGAAAACTTTACCGAGCGCAAGACCCCCGCCGGGCTGTACAGCCCCCGGTTTGAGCATGACAACTGCGGCATCGGCGCTGTGGTGGACATCAAGGGGCGCAAGAGCCACAAAACCATTGACGACGCGCTGCAGATCGTGGAACATCTGGAGCACCGCGCGGGCAAAGACGCCGAGGGCAAGACCGGCGACGGCGTCGGCATTCTGACGCAGATCAGCGACAAATTCTTCCAGAAGGCCGCCGCCGAGCAGGGGCTGACCCTGGGCGCAGAGCGGGAATATGGCATTGGCATGTTCTTTTTCCCGCAGGATGAGCTCAAGCGCAACCAGGCCAAGAAGCTGTTTGAGATCGTCTGCAAAAAGGAGGGTCTGCCCTTCTTAGGCTGGCGCGAGGTTCCCACCTGCCCCGAGGTGCTCGGCCACAAGGCCATTGCCTGCATGCCCAGCATCTGGCAGGGCTTTGTGGGCAAGCCGCAGCGCGTCGAGGCCGGCATTGCCTTTGACCGCCGCCTCTATGTGGCGCGCCGCGTGTTTGAGCAGTCCAGCCCCGACACCTACGTTTGTAGCCTGTCCAGCCGCACCATTGTCTATAAAGGTATGTTCCTCGTCAAGGAGCTGCGCCTGTTCTATCCCGATCTGCAGGACGCCGACTATGAATCCGCCATCGGCATGGTGCACAGCCGCTTCTCGACGAACACATCACCGAGCTGGAACCGCGCCCACCCCAACCGCTTCATCCTGCACAACGGCGAGATCAACACGATCCGCGGCAACGTGGACACGATGCTTGCCCGCGAGGAAACCATCGGTTCCAACTATTTAAAGGACGATATGACGAAGGTTCTGCCCATCGTCAACCAGGGCGGCTCCGACTCTGCCCAGCTGGATAACACGCTGGAATTCATGGTCATGAACGGCATGGATCTGCCGCTGGCCGTCATGGTCACGATCCCCGAGCCGTGGGACAACAACAAGTCGATGGACCCGAAGAAGCGCGACTTCTACCAGTACTATGCCACGATGCTGGAGCCGTGGGACGGCCCCGCCAGCATCCTGTTCAGCGACGGCGACGTGATGGGCGCTGTGCTGGACCGCAACGGTCTGCGCCCGAGCCGCTACTACATCACGAAGGATGGCCGACTGATCCTTTCCAGCGAGGTCGGCGTGCTCGACATTCCCGCTGACGAGGTCGTGCGCAAGGATCGTCTGCGCCCCGGCAAGATGCTGCTGGTGGATACCGTCAGGGGCGAGCTGGTGGACGACGAAAAGCTGAAGGCCGACTACGCCAGCCGCCAGCCCTACGGCGAGTGGCTTGACCGCAACCTCGTCCCGCTGTCCAGCCTGAAGGTGCCCAACAAGAAGGTGCCCAGCTACACGAAGGATCAGCTTGTCCAGCTGCAGAAGGCGTTCGGCTACCGGTATGAGGACGTCTCCACGATCATTCTGCCGATGGCCAAGAACGGCGGCGAGCCCGCCGGGGCCATGGGCAGCGATACTCCGCTGGCCGTTTTGAGCCACACCCGCCCGAATCTGAGCGAGTATTTCAAGCAGATGTTTGCGCAGGTCACGAACCCGCCCATCGACGCGCTGCGCGAGAAGATCGTCACCTCGACCACCGTCTACGTCGGTGCGCAGGGCAATCTTCTGGAGGAGGACGCCGACAACTGCAAGGTCCTGAAAATCGAGAACCCGATCCTGACCGAGACCGACCTGCTCAAGATCAAGGCCATGGACGTGCCCGGCTTCAAGGTCGTGACGCTGTCCATCTGCTACTACAAGAACACCGACCTGGAAAAGGCCATTGAGCGCCTGTTTGTCGATGTGGACCGCGCCTACCGCGACGGCGCGAACATCCTGATTTTGTCGGACCGTGACATTGACGAGTACCACGTCGCCATTCCCAGCCTGCTGGCTGTGGGCGCGGTCAGCAAGTATCTGGTCCGCACCCGCAAGCGCACCGCCATGGCGCTGATTCTGGAAAGCGGCGAGCCGCGCCTGGTACACGACTTCGCCACGCTGCTGGGCTACGGCGCAGCTGCCATAAACCCGTATCTGGCGCAGGAGACTATCGGTGAGCTGATTTCCGACGGCCTTCTCGACAAGGACTACTACGCCGCTGTCAGCGACTACAACAAGGCCGTGCTGGCGGGCATTGTCAAAATCGCGTCCAAGATGGGCATTTCCACGATCCAGTCCTACGCGGGCAGCCAGATCTTTGAGGCGCTGGGCATCTCGAAAGAGGTCATCGACAAATACTTTACGAACACCGTCTCCCGCGTGGGCGGCATCACGATCCAGGACATCCAGAATGATCTGGAAGCCCGCCATCAGGAAGCATTCGACCCGCTGGGTCTGGACATCAACCGCGAGCTGCCGAGCCTGGGTGCGCACAAATTCCGCGGCGGCCCCGCTGCCGAGCAGCACCTCTACAACCCGCAGACCATCCACCTTTTGCAGCAGGCCTGCTGGACCGGCAATTACGATACCTTCAAGCAGTACACCGCCGCCGCTGCCAATGAGAACGGCGACGCGATGCACCTGCGCAGCCTGCTGGACTTCAATTATCCCGAGCAGGGCGTGCCCCTCGACGAGGTCGAGAGCGTTGACTCCATCGTCAAGCGCTTCAAGACCGCGGCCATGAGCTACGGCGCACTGTCCGAGGAGGCCCACGAGTGCATGGCTATCGCCATGAACCGTCTGGGCGGCAAGTCCAACACCGGCGAGGGCGGCGAGGCCGAGGACCGCTACGGCACCGAGCGCAACTCCGCCATCAAGCAGGTGGCATCCGCCCGCTTCGGCGTGACAAGCAAGTATCTGGTCTCCGCCAGTGAGATCCAGATCAAGATGGCGCAGGGCGCGAAGCCCGGCGAGGGCGGCCAGCTGCCCGGCGGCAAGGTCTATCCGTGGGTCGCCAAGACCCGCAACTCGACCACCGGCGTCGGCCTGATCTCTCCCCCGCCCCACCACGATATTTACTCGATCGAGGACCTGGCGCAGCTGATCTACGATTTGAAGTGCTCCAACCGCAAGGCAGCCATCAACGTCAAGCTCGTCAGCGAGGCCGGTGTCGGCACGATCGCCGCGGGCGTTGCCAAGGCCGGTGCGGAGGTCATCCTGATTTCCGGCTTTGACGGCGGCACGGGCGCAGCCCCCCGCAACTCCATCCACAACGCAGGTCTGCCGTGGGAGCTGGGCATTGCCGAGGCACACCAGTGCCTGATCATGAACGGTCTGCGCAGCCGCGTCCGCATCGAGGCGGACAGCAAGCTGATGAGTGGCCGCGACGTTGCCATTGCCGCCCTGCTGGGTGCCGAGGAATTCGGCTTCGGCACCGGCCCGCTGGTGGCCATGGGCTGCGTCATGATGCGCGTCTGCAACCTTGACACCTGCCCCATGGGCATCTGCACCCAGAACCCCGAGCTGCGCAAGCGGTTCAAGGGCAAGCCCGAGTACATCATGAACTTTATGCGCTTCATGGCCGAGGACCTGCGCGAGTACATGGCAAAGCTCGGCGTGCGCACCGTCGATGAGCTGGTGGGCCGCACCGACCTGCTCAAGGTCAAAGCCGCGCCCGCAGGCTCCCGCGCCGGTGAGATGGACCTGACCGCGCTTTTGCAGAACCCGCTGGTCGAGAACACCAACGTACACTTCAACGCGAAGGATGTTTACAACTTCCAGCTGGAAAAGACCCCCGACATGCGCATCCTGATGAAGAAGTTCAAAAAGAGCTTCGACTCTGCCGAGCCGAAGCCCAGCACCGTCACGCTGGACGTCGGCAACACCGACCGCGCGTTCGGCACGATCATTGGCAGCGAGATCACCGCCAGGTTCGGCAACACGCTGCCCGACGACACATTCCATGTCGTCTGCCACGGCTACGGCGGCCAGAGCTTCGGCGCGTTCATCCCCAAGGGCCTGACGCTCGAGCTGGTCGGCGACGCGAATGACTATATCGGCAAGGGTCTGTCCGGCGGCAAGCTCGTCGTCTACCCGCCGAAGGACGCCGCCTTTGACCGCAGCGAGAACATCGTCATCGGCAACGTGGCACTGTACGGTGCTGCGGGCGGCACGGCGTTCATCAACGGCGTGGCCGGTGAGCGCTTCTGCGTGCGCAACTCCGGCGCAACTGCCGTTGTGGAGGGCGTGGGCGACCATGGCTGCGAGTACATGACCGGCGGCACGGTGGTCGTACTTGGCAAGACCGGCAAGAACTTTGCAGCCGGCATGAGCGGCGGCATCGCCTACGTGCTGGACGAGGACTGGGACTTCTACCAGCGCGTCAACAAGGACATGGTCAGCCTGGAGCCTGTGGAGCACAAGTACGATGTATCGCTGTTGAAAGACCTGATCCGTGAGCATGTGGAGCTGACCGGGTCGCCGCGCGGCAGGGAAATCCTTGACAACTTCGGCGAGTATCTGCCCAAGTTCAAGAAGGTCCTGCCCCACGACTACGACAAGATGCTGCGCCTGATCGCCCAGATGGAGGAAAAGGGCGAGGACAGCGAGCAGGCCCAGATCGAGGCGTTCTACGCCATGAAAAGCGCAAAGTAAGGGAGGCAGAGTACCATGGGCAAACCGACAGGATTTATGGAAATTACGCGGCAGACCAGTTTAGAGCTGCCGCCCGAGGAGCGCATCCGGAATTTTAACGAGTTTCACGTCCCGCTGCACACCGACGAGCAGCAGGCCCAGGGCGCACGCTGCATGGACTGCGGCGTCCCCTTCTGCCAGAGCGGCGTTCAGCTGGGCGGCATGTTCAGCGGCTGCCCGCTGAACAACCTGATCCCCGAGTGGAACGACCTGGTCTATCAGGGCAAGTGGGATCTGGCCGTGCACCGACTGATCGCCACAAACCGATACCCGGAGTTCACGAGCCGGGTCTGCCCCGCCCTGTGCGAGGCGGCCTGCACCTGCGGCAACGTCACGGGTGACCCGGTCACGGTCAAGGAAAACGAGCGTGCCATCGTGGAATACGGTTACGAGAGCGGCGCCATTCATGCCGTGCCGCCCCCGGCCCGCACGGGTAAGACCGTGGCGGTCATCGGCGCAGGTCCCGCGGGCCTGTCCGTGGCCGACCTGCTCAACAAGCGCGGCCATCGCGTGACCATCTATGAGCGCGAGGATCGCGCAGGCGGCCTGCTGATGTACGGCATCCCCAACATGAAGCTGGAAAAGTGGGTCATTGACCGCCGCGTGAAAATTTTGCAGGACGAGGGCATTGAGTTTGTTTTTAACGCCGACGTCGGCAATACGGTCAGCGCCGAGGAGCTGAAGGCCCGCTATGACGCCGTGGTGCTGTGCTGCGGCGCGAAGCAGGCCCGCGACATCCAAGCCCCGGGCCGCGACGCGCAGGGCATCTTCTTTGCGGTGGATTACCTGACCAGCGTGACCCGCAGTCTGCTGGATTCCAACTTTGCGGACGGCAAGGCGGTTTCCGCCGCGGGCAGGCGCGTGCTGGTCATCGGCGGCGGCGACACCGGCAACGACTGCGTCGGCACGGCCATCCGCCAGGGCTGCGAGAGCGTCATGCAGCTGGAAATGATGCCCTGCCCGCCCGCGGCCCGTGCCCCCGGCAACGACTGGCCCGAGTGGCCCCGCGTGCTGAAAACCGACTACGGCCAGCAGGAGGCCATCGCCAAATTCGGCTTTGACCCCCGCGTCTACCAGACGACGGTCAAGGAGTTCTACAAGAACGAGGCCGGGCAGGTCTGCGGTGCGCTGATCTCCAAGCTGAAAAGCGAGGTCGTGGACGGACGCCGCCAGATGGTGCCCACCGGCGAGGAGTTCACCGTGGACTGCGACCTTGTGCTGATCGCGGCAGGCTTTACGGGCTGCGAGTCCTATGTGGCCGATGCGTTCGGCGTCGAGCGCACGAAGCGCGGCACCGTGGCCGATGTGAAGTACGCCACTGCCGCCCCGAAGGTGTTCGCCTGCGGCGATATGCGCCGCGGCCAGAGCCTTGTCGTCTGGGCGCTGCGCGAGGGCCGCGACACCGCCGCCGTCGTGGATGAAAAGCTGATGGGGTATACGAACCTGTAATATCGCTTGGCATGTAGGGGCCAGGCATGCCCGGCCTTCCACCTTCCCGCAAACGCACAACTCCCATAAAGCCACGAGCCGCACATGTGCGGTTCCTACAAAGCAGCCCCTGCGAGCGAACAACTCACGGGGGCATTATTCTTGCAATTTAATCCCGCATCTCCTATACTGGTACTACCGCCACGAATCTTAACATTTTTCCAGCCGTTTCGAAAAATCCCGTTGGTGTTCATTTGCCCCTGCCTCTGCTATACTTGTTAAAAATCGTAGCAAGGGTGGGTTAAATATGAGAAAATACTACCTCGATAACATCCGCTGGGCGACGGTGCTGGCGGTCGTCTTCTACCACGTCCTTTTCATGTACAACCACACCCTCACGGCGGGCGTCGCGGGGGCTGTGACGGACTTCGCCGGGCAGGATGCGCTGCAATATTTGCTCTACCCGTGGTTCATGGTCGTGCTGTTCCTCGTCAGCGGCGCGTGCGCGCGGTATGCGCTGGACAAGCGCAGCGCCAAGGCGTTTTTGGCCGAGCGCACGCGGAAGCTGCTTGTCCCCTCGACGCTGGGGCTGCTGGTGCTGGGCTGGGCGCAGGGGTATTTCAACATGGCGTTCAGCGGCGCGTTCACGAATATCCCAGCCGGAGTGCCCGCACCGGTGCTCTATCTCATCATGGTCTTGTCGGGCACGGGTGTGCTGTGGACATGCCATGTGCTGTGGGTCTGCGCCCTCGTCCTGCTGGCCGTGCGCCGCATCGAGGGCGGGCGGCTGCTTGCAAAATGCGCGGCACTCCCCTGCTGGGCGGTCGTGCTGCTGGGCGTGGCCGCATGGGCGGCGGCGCAGGTGCTGAACATGCCGGTCATCGCGGTGTATCGGTTCGGCATCTACCTTTTCAGCTATCTGGCCGGCTACTACGTTTTCTCGCAGCAGGCCGTCGTGGACGCGCTTGCCCGCCGTGCGCCGATCTTGTGCGGTGCGGCCGCCGTGCTGGGGGCGGCGTACCTCTGGCGCAGCTGGGGGCTGAACTACGCCGAAGCCCCCAACGTGAACAGCCCGCTGGCCATCGCCTATGCGTGGGCAGCCTGTCTGGCGATTTTCGGCGGTATGAAGCGCTGGGGCGACCGCACCGGGCGGTTCGCGGCATTTATGACGCAGCACAGCTTCGGGCTGTACATCTGCCATTATTTAGCGCTGTCGGCTGCCGCCTACGGCCTCGTGTACTGCCTGCGCTGGCGCGGCGTTGGGGTGTATCTGCTGTCGGCGGCGGCAGCGTTCGGCGGCGGGCTGGCGCTGTACGCGGTGCTGCGCCGCATCCCGGTCGTGCGGTACTGTGTGTTCGGCATCCAAAAGGAGAAAAACCATGTTTTGTGACAACCTTATCTCGCTGCGCAAGCTGAACGGTCTCTCGCAAGAGGAGCTGGCCGAGCAACTGAACGTCAGCCGCCAGACCCTCTCGAAGTACGAAACCGGCGAAAGCCTGCCCGACATCGACCGCTGCAAGCAGCTGGCGGAGATTTTCGGCGTCACGCTGGACGACCTTGTCAACTACGACTCTGCCGCCACTGGCCTGAACGTGCCGCCCAAGGGCCAGCACGCCTTTGGGCTCGTCACGGTCGGCGACAAGGGTCAGATCGTGATACCGGCGAAGGCACGCAAAATTTTCAGCATCCAGCCCGGCGACCGGCTCATCGTTCTTGGCGACGAGGCGCAGGGTTTGGCGCTGCTCAGCGAGAAGGATTTTCTTTCGATGGTGCGGTCTTTCCGCACACAAGGGGAATAAGCGTTCCTACCACGCAAACAAAAAGCCACCCGTCCCATAACGGACAGGTGGCTTTGCTATATTTCCAAGCTTATCGCTCACATTTCCAGAAATGGCAGCTGTACGGTTCCAGCGTGCTGCCGCCGCCGAAGTCGTGGTCGGTGCCTGTGATGAGGTCCACCGCGCGGCCGCAGCCCGCGTCAAAATGCGCATCATACGGATTGCCGTCCGCGTTGATGGCCACCAGCACCCGCTCACCGTCGGCGTAGCGCTCAAAAATCAGCTGCTTGGGCTGGACCAGCACATTGCGGTAGCTGCCCCGGCACAGCGCCTTGCTGCCCGTGTGGGCGTGGGCCAGCGCCGCGATCCAGGCGGTCAGGTCGTTCTCCTCGGGCTTCTCCACCGCCGGGCGCAGCGTCGGGTCGCCGTTGCGCTTGTCGCCCTCCATGCCCCATTCACTGCCGTAGTAGACCGACGGCACACCGGGCATACCGAACAGCAGACCGTAGATGGGGCGTAGGCAGCCCTTGTCAGTCAAAATCGTCGCAATGCGCGTTACATCGTGGTTATCCACAAAGCTCAGCAGGTGCTTGCCCGTGTACAGGCACCACTGCTCGGAGCCGAACTGGCGGTTCAGGCTGTAGCTGATCTCGTGCATGTTGCCCGTGTTGAAGCTCGAATACAAGCCCTTGTAGCACTCGTAGTTCGTTACGCTGTGGCAGGCGTGGTCGTTCATCCAGCGGTTGTAGTCGCCGTGCAGCGTCTCACCCACCAGTGCGAACTCCGGCTTGATGCTGTCGGCCAGCCCGCGCAGCTCGGCCAGAAAGCCGAGGTCGAGGCAGTAGGCAACATCCAAACGCAGGCCGTCGATGTCGTAGTCCCGCACCCAGCCGCGCACAACGTCAAACAGGTAGTTTTTCACCGCCGGGTTCTGCAGATTCAGCTTGACCAGCTCGTTGCAGCCCTCCCACGCTTCATACCAGAAGCCGTCGTTGTAGTTGGTGTTGCCGTCAAAGCTGATGTGGAACCAGTCCTTGTACGGGCTGTCCCAGCGCTTCTCTTGCACGTCCTTGAACGCCCAGAAGCCACGGCCCACATGGTTGAACACGCCGTCAAACAGGATTTTTATGCCCGCCGCGTGCAGCGCCGCGCAGACCTGCCTGAGGTCGTCGTTTGTGCCCAGGCGGCAGTCCACCTTATTGTAGTCGCGGGTGTCATAGCCGTGGGCGTCGCTCTCGAACAGCGGGTTGAACAGCACGCAGGTCGCGCCCAGGCGCTTGATGTGCTCCACCCAGTCCAGCACCCGCAGAATACGGTGCTCGCCCGCCTGAGCCTGGTCACCGTCGTTTTGCAGCGGTGCGCCGCAAAGCCCCAGCGGGTAGATTTGATAAACTACTGCCTCATCGTACCACATATTGTTTTCCTCCCCGAATTAAAACTTCTTTTTCAGTTTTGGCTTGAGTATGACGTGGTAATACCGCGTCAGTGCCGCCAGTGCGCGGTCACACAGCCAGAACGACAGGTTGCCCGCGGCCAGCAGTGCTGCCAGCATCCCGATGCCGTCGGCCAGCAGCTCGTCCAGCACGGCAGGCCCGAGCAGCGCAAACAGCAAAAGATACACCAGCACCGTGCCCGCGTTGAACACCGCGATTTTCAGCACCCAGCGCAGGAGCGTGCTTTTTACGCCGTTCAGCTTGACGCGCAGCACGGGGTAATACCCCATGACCAGCACGTAAAACAGCGCCAGTTCGGTCTCCGGCACAAAGAGCACGGCCAGAATTGCCACGCAGACGTAGAGGGTCAGCGCGTAGCGCGTGCCGTATTCCTCGAGCACCGGGATGAGCAGGAACGCCGCCAGCATCGGCGCGGCATAGGTGCCGATCTGCAGTGCACTGCCCAGCAGCAAAAGCACCACCGAAAGTGCCCCCAGCATACCGCAGAGGGCTATCTTCTGGCTTTCCGTTTTGCGCATCGTTCCGCCTCCCACCGCTTTTCGATTCTTGTACATTATACCCTATTTTGTTTCACATTGCAATAAATTGCTGGATATTTTGCACAATCCGGCGTGGGTGCGTTGGATTTTATCAGTTGTTTTGGGCAAGGTACCGGGTACTACACCATTACTACACCATTTTATGGGAAAGAGTTTGGATATGACGTAAATATTTTACCTTTTAAAACTTTTGTACTGTCCATTGGATAATCGGGCCTGCCATTATGATGGTAACAATCGTGCATGCACCAAAGCACCCACCACAAAGCACACCAAGCACCACCATAAGCATATCCAGCACCATGCGGACGTATTTTACCGGCCAATCGTTCTTTTCTGCCAGCGCGAATGTCAGGGCTTCATAGGAACCGCACCCCAGATTTGCAGAATCGTAAAGCCCTGTTCCAAACGAAAACACCACAATCCCTGCGCACATAATGATAAAATTGAATATCCGACTCTCGCTGTATACATGCATCCAGCTGAAAATCTCCACAAAACCGCTGTAAAATAGCTGATAAATCACTGTGCCGATGTGGATTTGGCGGCGGTCATAGAAAAACACGAATACAAGCATAACCACCGCTACGGCAAACGATGCGCCGCAAATGGTAATTCTTGTCATATTTGCCATTCCTTGCCAGAAAATTGCCAGCGTTGCGCCACCAAAGCCTGCGTATACCGCCAATGTAAGGCCATAGGCCGCCATAATAGACCCAACCACGATTTTTAGGGCGGCTTTTCCTGGTATAGGATTTTGTTTCATCGCTTTTCTCCATGAAAAAACTTCCCCTGCCGCTTGTGTGAAAGTGCAGGGGAAGTTTTTGTTGTTACTGTTCCTTCGCCTTGATGGCCGCGTCAATCGCGCGGGCAGCCTCTTTACCGGCACCCATGGCCAGAATGACCGTGGCAGCACCGG
>ERZ772854.2955-NODE-2955-length-11094-cov-8.174472_pt1 | contig 11094 bp, 7 predicted proteins | sample MGYA00580844_ERZ772854 | MGnify/ENA primary metagenome ERZ772854 (study PRJEB29015, sample SAMEA2737727) | human gut metagenome | biome: human gut; feature: human-associated habitat; material: faeces | place: China | collected 2012 ...
CCCCTTGCTTATGTTTAAAATTCTTTTGGTTCTTTTCTTCTAAGAAAAGAACACCCGTGTCCCCGAAAAATCAGAACTCGTGCTTCTCCATCAGCTTGCGGCCCATCAGGACGCCCATGACGGAGGCCATCATCAGGCCACGGGTCCAGCCGGAGGAATCGCCCAGGCAGTGCAGGCCCGCAATGTTCGTCTCCAGATCGGTGTCCATCTTGACCTTGTTGGAGTAGAACTTCAGCTCAGGGCTGTACAGCAGCGTTTCGGGGCTGGCAAAGCCGGGCACGACCTCGTCCATCATCTTGATGAACTCGATGATGTTGACCATGGCGCGGTAGGGCATGGCGGCGGTGATGTCACCGGCCACGGCGTCCTTCAGCGTCGGGCGGACGTTCGTGCGGGCCAGCTCGTTGGCCCAAGTGCGCTTGCCGTCCAGAATATCGCCGTAGCGCTGCACCAAAATGTGGCCCGCGCCCAACATGTTCGTCAGCTCACCGACCTTTTGCGCGTAGGCGATGGGCTGGTTGAACGGCTCGGTGAAGTTGTGGCTGACCAGAATGGCCAGGTTCGTGTTGTTGCTCTTTTTCTCCTTGAAGCTGTGGCCGTTGACGACGGCCAGATCGTTGTCGTAGTTCTCCTGCGCAACGAAGCCGCCGGGGTTCTGGCAGAAGGTGCGCACCTTGTTGCGCCACGGGGCCGGGTAGCCGATCAGCTTGCCCTCATACAGGACCTTGTTGATCTTCTCCATGATCTCGTTGCGGCACTCAACACGGACGCCGATGTCAACGGTGCCGGGCTTGTGGGCAATGTTGTGCTCGGCGCAGATCTTTTCCAGCCAGTCCGCACCGCGGCGGCCCGTGGCAATAACGACCTGCTTGGAGTAGACGTCGCGGACGCCGTCCTTCTCGCGCAGGCGGACGCCCTTGCAGACGGAATCCTCGAGGATGATGTTCTCGCACTCGGTACTGAACAGCATCTCAACACCGGCGTCGGCCAGATAGTTCTGGATGTTCAGGTAGAGCTGCTGGGCCTTCTCGGTGCCCAGATGGCGGATGGGGCAGTCAACGAGCTGCAGACCCGCCTGAATGGCGCGCTTGCGGATGTCCTTGATGTCGGGACCCTCGTAGATGCCTTCGACCTTCGGGTCGGCGCCAAACTCGAGGTAAATTTTATCGGTGTAGTCAATAAGCTCCTGCGCGAAATCCTCGCCGATCAGGTCGGGCAGCTCGCCGCCGACCTGATAGGACAGGGACAGCTTGCCGTCCGAGAATGCGCCCGCGCCGGAAAAGCCGGTGGTGATGGCACAGGTCGGCTTGCAGTTTACGCAGACGCCGGTTTTATCCTTGGGGCAGTGGCGCTTTTCCACAGGCTTGCCCTTTTCGACGAGCAAAATTTTGTGGGGGGTGCTGCTCTTGCGCAGCAGCTCCAGCGCGGTGAAAATGCCGGCAGGGCCGGCGCCTACGATGATAAGGTCATACATGGATAGGGGCTCTCTCCTTTAAAAATAACTCGCGATCCCTCGCGCGGGAAACAAAATAAAGACAAACAGAGCTTGTAGGGGCGGATTCTATATCCGCCCGTGCCCGTTTGCTGATGGCACGGCGCTGCGGGCGCATATAGAATGCGCCCCTACGGTGTCACGGAACGGTTATTCACCGTCCTCCGACACATCCTTGCTCTCGGCGTCGTACACCACAGGGCCGTCGCTGCAGACATCGCGCTCGGCGGCTTCGGCCTCGTCCAGGGCGTCGCCGATGGCACCCAAGGCCGCATTGGCGGCGGCAGAGGCCATGCGGTCCAGTGTGCGCAGCTCCATGGCGGCGTAGAGAATGCAGCCTAAATTCAGCGCACCTTCGGCGATCAGCAGGATGCCGCAGAGCATGACGGCGCTGACTGCCGCATCAAACGGGTGCAGCACCAGCAGTATGCCCAGGGCAACGGATACGATGCTGAACAGCAGCAGCAACCACCATTTCTGCCCCTTGCGCTTGGCAAGGTCAATGGCGGTACCGATGCGGCTCAGGCCGTCAACGACGATGAAGATGCCGAACACAACGGGCAGAAAGCTGGTCACTACCTGCGGCTTTGCCAGTGTGAAGATGCCCAGCCCCGCCGTGATGACGCCACCCACCAGCATGAACGGCGCGGTAAAGCCGGTGCCGCGGATGCGGGCATACTGGATCAGGCAGACAATGCCGGTGACAAGCACCACAACACCAAAAATGTTGCAGATCCAGAGCAGACTGGTCTCGGGCATGATGAGCAGCAGCATACCGATGACGATATACGCGACGCTCAACAGCAGCATTCCGTTTTTGACATAGCGCAGCATAGTGAAAGGCTCCTTTTTACTTGTCGGCTTCCTGCATAGCCCTGGCGGCGGCCACGATCAGGTCGGCGCAGGCCTCGCGGCCCAGGGTCGCATTCAGGCACAGATCGTAGTTCTTGGCCTCGCCCCAGCGGTTCTCGGTGTAATAGTTGTAGTAGCTTGCGCGGGCGCGGTCATGCTTGGCCAGCTGGGTCTCCCACAGGCGGTCCGGCATGTCCTTGGCGTCGGGGCGGCTCTTGGCAAACTGGATGCGGGTCTCCAGCGGCGCGTAGACGAAGGTGCGCAGCACGTTGGGGCGCTCACGCAGGACGTAGTCACCGCAGCGGCCCAGAATGACGCAGGGGCCCTCGGCGGCCAGCTCCTTGATGACGTTGCTCTGCAAAATGTAGACCTGGTCAGCCAGGGGCATCGTGTTGCCCATCATGTACAGGCTGTAGATCAGGCTGCCGCTGCGCTGGTTCTCGCTGGCGGCAATGGCCTCCTCGGTCAGACCGCTCTTTTTGGCGGCAAGGGTGATCAGCTCCTTATTATATAAGGGAATACCCAGCTTGTCGGCAACAGCCTGTGCAATCTCGCTGCCGCCGGATGCGTACTCACGCGCCATAGTGATGACCATAGGTTCCTTCATACTGATACACCTCACAATATTTTATGTAGTATGCGCAAAAAGGCATACTATTCTACTTATAGTATAACCTGATTTTGTGGAAAACGCAAGAAAAAATTGCGGGAAAGGCGCAGTGTGGGCGGGGCTTTCGCGCCTTGCCGCCAGCGTTCGTCCCCACAAAAACTGCCCGCGGCAGAACACCGCGGGCAGGGAAAACAGAATGTCAAATTTTATTCGGTCACTTCGCCGGAAATCTCCTTGATCGCGGACACGGTTGCGGCGAGATTCTGCATGTCGCTGGGCACGATCAGCTTGGTGGCCTTGCCGTCAGCGACCTTCTCCATGGCCTCCATGCTGCGCAGGGCCAGATAGTTGTGGTTGGGGTTCGCCTCGTTGATCATGCGGATGGCATCGGCCTGTGCCTTCTGGACGGTCAGCAGGGCTTCGGCTTCGCCCTCGGCCTCGCGGATGCGCTGCTGCTTCACGGCCTCGGCACGCAGGATGGCGGACTCCTTTTCGCCCTCGGCGCGGGTGATGGCAGCCTGCTTTTCGCCCTCGGCCAGCAGGATGGAGGCGCGCTTCTCGCGGTCCGCCTTCATCTGTTTCTCCATGGCCTGGCGGATCTCCACCGGCGGCTCGATGTTTTTCAGCTCGACGCGGTTGACCTTGATGCCCCAGCGGTCCGTGGCCTCGTCAAGGCTGGCGGTGATCTTCGTGTTGATGAGGTCGCGGCTCGTCAGGGTCTCGTCCAGCGTCATCGAGCCGATGATGTCACGCAGCGTCGTGGCGGACAGGTTCTCGATGGCTTGGATCGGGCGGTTCACGCCGTAGGCGTACATCTTGGCGTCAAACACCTGAAAGAAAACGACGGTGTCGATCATCATCGTAACGTTGTCGCGGGTGATGACAGGCTGCGGCGGGAAGTCGGCGGCCTCCTCCTTCAGCGAGACCTTGCGGGAGATGCGCTCGACAAACGGCGTACGGATGTGCAGGCCCGCGCCCCAGGTATCCTTGTAGACGCCGAGCCACTCGGTGACATAGGCGTTGGACTGGGGCACAATAACGATGCAGCGCACCAAAACTACCAGAATAATGATGAGCAGGATGGCAAAGACTAACAGCATTTGGGGGTCCTCCTTTTTTCTTTGTGATTTAAACCGCAGCCGCGTCAGCGGTCACGGGAGCGACAATAAGGATCGCACCGTCCACGGCCACGACCTTGCAGCGGGTGCCCTGCGGGAGTGTGACCTCGGCGCGGGCCTGCCAGTCCAGGCCGTCCACGCGGACCCGGCCCGGAAGGCCGGGCTCAATGTCCACAAGCACAACGCCCTGCTTGCCGATGGTCAGCGGCGAGCCGTTCGTGACAGGGGCACGGTGCGCGCCGCGCCGACTGATGAGCCGGGGCAGCATCAGGCCGAGCGTAATGGCCGATACAACGGCAAAAACAAGCATCTGCCAGCCAAAGCCGACATCAAAAAAGCTGACCAGCATGGCCGCGGCAGCGCCCACCGCAAACCAGACCGAGACAAGCGCCGTTGTGGCGGCCTCGACCATGATGAACGCCACGACGGCAACCAGCCATAAAATCGTATCAAACCACATGGAAATCTCCTTTCAGGGACAGAAAGCGGCTTTGTGACCACTTTAACATTATGACGGTATTCTGTCAAGATTGCCGAAGAAATTTTACAAAACTGCAGGAAAAGTGCAAAGGATTGCAGCCCTCTTTCGAGCGGCTTTGCAGGGAGGGGTCTTGCCCCCCTCCGCGGGGCGTCGGGGACACCGCCCCTTACAGCACCGACGCGCCCGGCAGGCGGGCACTGACGAGAATTTTCACGAAAAACATCGGCTTTCCGTAAATTATTGTGATTCCAATCGTACGGCTCTTTACCTTTTGAAAAAAAGTGGTATAACAGAAGCAAGTAAGATGAACAAAGTATGCGCTGTAAACAGTGTACCACAAAACAGGAGGAGCGACAATGAAAAATCGTTTTGACCGCACACCCCACACGATGAAGGACTGGCTGCTGCTGGCGGCGGGCGCCGCGGCGGTGTTTGCCGCGGCAGACTGGCTGCCGGGTGTGCTGCGCGGGGCCGGGGCGTTTCTCGGGCTGCTGGCACCGTTTGGCTGGGGGCTGCTGCTGGCCTATGTACTGGACATACCCACGCGCTTTTTTGCGCAAAAGCTCTTTGGCGGCAGGCGCGGCGGGGCGATGGCCGTCAGCTATGCGCTGTTTTTCGGTGCGCTGGCGCTGCTGGCGGCGCTCATCGTCCCGCAGCTCGTGCAGAGCGTGACGACCTTTGCCGGGCGGCTCGGCGCGTATGAGGAGACCATCCGCGGCCTGCTGGTCTGGGTGCAAAATACGTTCGGCATCGATACGGCCACGGCAGAACAGCTTGTGCAGATGGTGGGCACGGCACTGCAAAATTGGTTCGGCGGTTTGTCCCGCAGTGCGGCGCGTGCGGCGGCGGATTTCGTCTCCGGCGCGGCGGGGGCTGCGGGCAACGCCGTGGTGGCACTGGCCGCCAGCATCTACCTGCTCTCCGGCAAGGAGGCGCTGCTCCGCGCGGCCCGGGCGTGTCTGCATGCGGCGCTGCCGCCGCGTGCCGCGGGCAGTGTGCTGGAAATCTGCCGTCTTGCCAACAAAATTTTCAGCGGCTACATCGGCGGGCAGCTGGTGGACGCCCTGCTCGTGGGCGGGGAAACATTTGCGCTGATGTCGATCTTCGGGCTGGAATACGCACCGCTGCTGGCCGTGCTGGTCGGCGTGACAAACATTGTCCCGGTGCTGGGGCCGTTCCTCGGCGCGGTGCCGGGGCTCATCATCCTGCTGCTGGAATTGCCCTGGAAGGCGGCAGAATTTGCCATCATTATTTTTGTGGTCCAGCAGGTGGACGGCAACTTTATTGCGCCGCGCATTCTGGGTGGGGCCACCGGCCTGCCGGGGCTGGGCGTGCTGTTGGCCATCGTGGTGGGCGGGGCGTGGTTCGGCATCCCGGGCATGGTGCTGGGCGTGCCGACGCTGGCCGTGCTGGCGGCGCTGCTCAAACAGGCTGTCGGGGCAGGGCTGACGGCCCGCGGCCTGGATGAAAACGGTGAGCCGCGCCGGAATTTACCAGGCGGGCCGCAAGAAAATTAACAAGTTATTCCTTGCAATACAGGCGTGCATAGCGTACAATACTCTTGTAAAATGATGTAAAAGGAGCGGAGCATTTGAAAGAGGAACATATCTGGACCAAAAAGCCGGAAACGATGCTGGACTGGTTCTGCGTGGTCGGGGCCTGTATTGCGCTGTATCTGGCTTTGAACAATCTGGGGTACTTTCTGGGGAAAATCGGTGTGTTTATCGGCATCGTGTCGCCGTTTGCGGGCGGCATAGTCATTGCCTATGTGCTTGACCCGATGGTCAAGTTCTTCTACACAAAGCTGTTTAAAGAGAAGAAAAAGACGCGCGGATTCGCGATCCTTCTGGCGTATCTGGTGGCAATTCTGCTGCTTGTGCTGCTGGCATGGCTGGTCATCCCGCAGATCGTGGACAGCATCGCCATGCTGTTTACGAACTTCCCAAGCTACATACACAGCGTACAGGATATGCTGGGCATGGTTCAGGAGCGCTTCGGCGTTGACCTGTCGTCGGCCACAAAAGTGCTGGACGATTCCGAGGCGATGGTCAAGGAAATCTACAACATGGCCAGCGCCGCCATGCCGCAGATCGTGGCCAGCATCGGCAGCGTGGCATCGAACTTTGTGGCGATTTTCACCTCGATTGCGGCCAGCATCTATATGCTGGCGGACAAGGAGCATCTGCTCCATCAGCTGCGCACGCTGGCGCACGCCTTCCTGCCGGAAAAGGCTGCGGAAAACACGCTGCGCATCTGCCATTATGCCAACGTGAATTTCACGGGCTTCTTTGTGGGCAAGATCATTGACTCGGCCATCATCGGCGTTATCACGTTTGTGGCAATGGCGATCCTGCGGCTCGATTTTGCACTGCTCATCAGTGTGTTTATCGGCATCACGAATATTATCCCGGTATTTGGCCCCTTCATCGGAGCGATCCCCAGCATCTTCATTCTGCTGTTGGTTGACCCGATCCAGGCGGTCATCTTCGGCGTGCTGATTCTGGTCATCCAGCAGGTGGACGGCAACTTCATCGGCCCGAAGATCCTGGGCTCGTCCATCGGCATCTCTGCCTTGTGGATCCTGTTTTCCATCGTGGTCGGCGGCGACCTGTTCGGTCTTGTGGGCATGGTCGTCGGCGTGCCGCTCTTTGCGACCTTCTACGGCCTGGCGCGGGAATTTGTGCACTATATGCTGGACAAGCGCGGGCTGGATAGCGAGGGAAACCACGTTGGTGAAGTGGTGGAGGATGAGGAGAACGTGTTTGAGTGATGCAAGGGGAAAAAACGGGCGGTGTAATGCACGCCCGACAAAGCCCCTCCGGCCATCGCTGGCGCTCGGCCACCTCCCCTGGGAGGGGAGGCTTTAGACGCGGGCGAAGCCGCCTGAGGGACTCTGCCCGTTTACGGCTGCCCGGCACTTGGCCCCCTCTGTCCTTTCTTTGTAAAGAAAGGACCAAAGAAATTTCAGCGTCTTACCCCAAAAGCAAAGCACCTGTTTACTGCTTTTTACCGCAGCAAACAGGTGCTTATTTTTTATGGCTTTGTCTGTGGCTGATTCTGTGCCCCCGGCAGCAGGGTCACCACATCCCGCAGCAGCACCAGCGGGCTTTCGCCCTTCTGCAAGCGCAGGCTGAAATAGGGTCGGCCCAGTGCATTGTACAGCACCCGATGCGGGAACTTTTCCATGACCTCGCCCAGCTGCTTTGGCCCGACGATGTCACTATACAAAATCAGCTGGTCGCCGCGCTGGACGATCTCCGCAATGCCGACGCGGGCTGCGGTCACGCGCACGAGGGAGACGTCCACCAGCCCCTGCACGCTCTTGGGCGGGCTGCCGTAGCGGTCGATCAGCTCGTCGAGCACGTCCTCGGCGTCGCTCGTCGTCTCGATGGCCGCAATGCGCTTGTATGCCTCGATGCGCCCGGCAGCGTCCGGGATATATTCCTCCGGCAGGAATGCGTCCACGGTGATGTCCACCAGGCAGTCGCTCTTGTCGGGGGCGGGGGCCTCGCCGCGGGCCGCGGCAATGGCCTGACCCAGCATCTTCACGTACAAATCGTAGCCGACGGCCTCCATGTGGCCGTGCTGGCTGTGGCCCAAAAGACTGCCCGCACCGCGGATCTGCAAGTCGCGCATTGCAATGCGGAAGCCCGACCCGAACGACGTGAACTCCCGGATGGCCGAAAGCCGCTTGGCCGCGATCTCGGTCAGCACCTTATCGCGTGTGAAGGTGAAATACGCATACGCCTTGCGGGAGCTGCGTCCCACGCGCCCGCGGATCTGGTACAGCTGGCTCAATCCCATGCGGTCCGCATTTTCAATAATCAGCGTGTTGCAGTTGCGCACGTCCACGCCGGTCTCAATTAAGGTGGTGCAGACAAGGATGTCGATCTCGTTGTCCAGCAATTGCTGCCACACCGACGAAATCTGTTCCTCGGTCATCTTGCCGTGGGCAATGCCGATACGCGCCCCGGGCACGAGCTTGCCCACCCGCGCGGCGCATTCCTCAATGTTGTCCACGCGGTTGTGCAGGTAGTATACCTGCCCGCCGCGGGCCAGCTCCTTGCGGATGGCCTCGGACACGATGCCCTCGTCGTACTCGAGCACATAGGTTTCAATCGGCTGGCGCTCAAACGGCGGCTGCTCAATTGTGCTCATATCGCGGATGCCCGACAGCGCCATGTTCAGCGTGCGGGGGATCGGCGTGGCCGACAGCGTCAGCATATCGACGCCGATGAAGCTCTCTTTGAGCTTTTCCTTGTGCTTGACGCCGAACCGCTGCTCCTCGTCGATGATGACAAGGCCCAGGTCCTTGAATTTCACATCGCCGGACAGCAGCCGGTGCGTGCCGACTACAATGTCCACGGTGCCGTCCTTCAGCCCGCGCAGCGTCTCCTTCTGCTCCTTGGCGGTGCGGTAGCGGGACAAAAGCCCGATGCGGATGGGGAAGGACTCCATGCGGGTCAGCGCGGTGTTGAAGTGCTGCCACGCCAGAATCGTCGTGGGGGCCAGGATCGCGCACTGCTTGCCGCCCATCACGCATTTGAACGCGGCGCGCAGTGCGACCTCGGTCTTGCCGACGCCGACGTCACCGCAGAGCAGCCGGTCCATCGGCCACGGCTCCTCCATATCGTGCTTGATGTCCGCCGCGCAGGTCAGCTGGTCGGGTGTTTCCTCATAGGCAAAGCGCTGTTCAAAATCACCCTGCCAGGTGTCGTCGGCGGGGAAGGCGTAGCCGTGCGCCTGCTTGCGGCGGGCGTACAGCTCGATCAGCTCCTTCGCCATCTGCTCCGTCGCAGCCTTGACCTTCTTGCGGGTCTTGGCCCAATCGCTGCCGCCCAGGCGGCTCAGCTTCACGTTGTCGCTGTCGCCCGGCGCAGTGTAGCGGGACAAAAGGTCCAGCTGGGTGACGGGCACGTACAGCACGTCCTTTTTGTCGTACTCGATGCGCAGATAGTCCTTTGTGACGCCCTGCACGGCCATCCGCTGGATGCCCGCGTACCGCCCGATGCCGTGGTTCTGGTGGACGACCAGATCGCCCACCGAGATTTCGCTCAGGCTGTTCAGCGCGTCTTTATTGCGCTTTTTCTTCTTCTGTGCGCCGCTCACGCCGAAGGCGCGGGCCGTAAACACGGCGTATTTCGCAAACGGCAGGCTGCACCCGGCGGAAAGCTGCCCCGGCAGGATCTGCACCAACCCGGCGCTCGGCTCCGCCGCCGCGTCCGTCGTGACGTTCAGCCCTTTGGTGCGCAGGTCGGCGGCCAGACCTGCCGCCGCACGGGGCGTGCCGGCCATGACCGTGACCGCCGTGCCGCCGCTGCAAAGCGGTTGGATGTCCTCCAGCAGCGCCGCGACCTCGCCGCCCCAGGCGGGCAGCGTGTGGGCGGGTGCGTTGACGATGGTTTTCAGCGGCACATCGGGCATGCTGCGGGCAAAGTTCTCGGCGCAGAGCGTGCGGTGTGCGGCGCACTGCGCCCAGAGCCAGCCGCTCTCGGCGTAGAGCTTATCCAGCCCTGCCGCCAGCACGCCGTCCTCCAGCAGGGCGGAAAGCTCCTCGCCCCGGCGGAACGCGGTGGCGCGCTCGGCCTCCCGCAGGGAGGCCGGCTCCTCCAGGATCAGCAGCGGATCGTCAAAGTAGTCTAAAATCGTCGCAGGCTCGGGATAGCGCAGCGTGAGATATTTGTCCATGTTGACGGGCATCGCGCCGCTGTCCAGCTGTGCCAGGTCCGCAGCGGTGCAGGTCTCTAAGGCGGTGCGCCGCCTGCCGCGGGCCTTTTTGATATAGGAGCGGATCTTCTCCGCCGCGTCGGCGGGCTGACCGAACAGTATCTCCCGCGCGGGGGAGACGTAGATTTTTTCAATCGGCTCGTCGCGGCGCTGGGTCGCCAGATCGAAGGTGTGCATCGTGTCGATCTCGTCGCCCCAAAACTCCATGCGGGCGGGCTGCTTCATGTCGGGCGCGTAGATGTCCGCAATGTCGCCGCGGATCGAAAACTGACCCGGGCCGTCCACCTGGTCGCGCCGCGTATAGCCTGCGCCGTACAAAAGCGCGGTCAGCTCGGCGCGGGGCAGTGTGTCGCCGGGGCGCAGGCTGCGGGTGTTCGCGCAGAAATCCGCCCGCGGCGTCGTGTATTGGGTCAGGCCCTCGTCGGGCACGCAGACGGCCTGCAGCCGCCCGCCGACGAGGTCGCCCAGCACGGCCAGACGGCGGTATTCATACTCGCGGCCCGTGCCCTCGATGGGGCGCAGCACATAGTCGCGGGCAGGGAACACTGCCGCCGCCACGCCCAGTGCGTTCAGGTCGCCCGCAAACCGGGTCGCCTCGGCCTCACCGGGCGTCACGATGCAGAGCGGCTTGTCGAGGGCCTTCGCCAGCGCGGCATAGACCATCGCCCGGCCCGACCCCGGTATGCCAAATAAGGCGCAAGCCCCCGGACCCCCGAGCGCCTGCGCCAGTCTTGCGTATTCGTCTGTTTTGGTGAAAAGTGCGTTGAACATACATTTCTCCTTGGCCCCCTCTGCGAGGGTGACTCCCCACTGC
>ERZ772854.2958-NODE-2958-length-11078-cov-17.483897_pt1 | contig 11078 bp, 5 predicted proteins | sample MGYA00580844_ERZ772854 | MGnify/ENA primary metagenome ERZ772854 (study PRJEB29015, sample SAMEA2737727) | human gut metagenome | biome: human gut; feature: human-associated habitat; material: faeces | place: China | collected 2012 ...
GAGCCGCCGTGCTGCTGTAAAGGGCGTTTTCCTGTTCCAGCGTGGCCTGTGTCAGGCGCAGCGCATACTCGGCAAGGTAGTCCTGCAAAGCCATCACATGGTACATCTGTTCAATATAGGTATCTGCTGAGGGCGAAAGCTGCAAAAAGGCATCCCGCTCCTGCCGGTAACCCGCGTACCCCTGCAAAAGGTTCCATGTGCGGGCATAGCGTTCTTCGCCGATACGGGCGTAATCGAAGGGCAGGGCCGCAAGGCTTTGCTCGGAAGCGGTGCAGGCGGCGGTATAGGCTTGTTCGGTTTCAGAAGTAGGCTGGCGCACATAGCGCGCAAAGGCCTGTGCTTCGTCCTTGAGGGCATTCTGCACCGTGTAGCAGACGGCGTTGTCGGCCAGCAGCGTATCAAAGGAGTGCACCGTCCATTGACCTGCCATGGTAGCAATGCCGGTGGAAAGCATTGTGACCAGCAAAATCGCGGCAAGCCATGCCGTGACCCTGCTGCGCAGGGAAATACCGTCCTGCGTGGTTTTGTTCCGTGCCATACGCTTTCCCTCCTGCCCTTGCAGCACCCGGTCTTTTTTATAAGATAAGTATAATAATCTCCCGGGAAAAGTGCAACTGCCTGCAAGCACCGGTTTCCGCAAAGAAGCCGGTGCTTGCAGGCAGTGTACCAAGCGGTCAGCGGGTCAACAGCTCAAAGTGATTCCGTTTGGTGACCAGCAGCCCTTCTTTTTGCAGCTTGGAAAGCTCCACCGACATGGCGGCACGCTCCACGCAGAGAAAATCCGCCAGCTGCTGACGGTCAAAGGGGATGTCAAAGGAAAGGGAGGACTGCCGGATGGATTCGGCGGACAGGTAGGACAGCAGCTTTTCCCGGGTGGTCCGCTTGCTGACATGGGTGATCTTATCGTTAAAAAGCAGTATTTTGTTTGCCAGAACGCTGACCAAATTGCGGATGAGTTTCTGGTGATGGTCGCAGGCGGTGGGGCAGGAGGTGAGCAACCGCTTGACGTTCAGCAGCAGGATCTCGCAATCCTCCTCTGCCACCACGCTGATGTTCAGGATGGCACCGGGGGTGGCGGCGTAAGGTTCGCCGAAAAAGTCTCCGGTATTGCACTTGGACAGGATATTGCGGTGTCCCCAAAGATCCTCCTGTATCACAAGGGTGGAGCCGGACAACATGAGCCCCATGACCTCCGTGGAATCTCCGGCACGGAAAATGTAGGAGCCCCGGGGCCGGGTGATTTTCGCTGCACTGACACAGTGCAGGATGGACAAAATCTCATCATCGCAAAGCCCGGTAAAGAAGGGGCAGCTCCGCAGAACAGGCAGATATTTTTGCATAAATGCTCTCCTTGTTGGAATTCAAACATACAAGATGGCTTTAGTATACTATAATAAACCTGCAAATGCAAAAAAACACCCACAACAGGAGAGTATAGATATGATTCGGAAGATCATCCATATTGACGAAGAAAAATGCAACGGCTGCGGCTTGTGCGCAACCGCCTGCCATGAGGGAGCCATTGATATCATCAACGGCAAGGCAAAGCTGGTGCGGGAAAATTTCTGCGATGGCTTTGGCGACTGCCTGCCGGGCTGCCCCACTGGAGCTATCACTTTTGAGGAGCGGGAAGCCCCTGCCTACGACGAGGCAGCGGTGCAGGAGAACAAAAAGAAAAAGGAATTGCAGGAGAAGATGAAGCACCTCCACGAGGGCGGCTGCCCCGGCTCCCGGATGCGGATGCTGGAACAGCCGGAGATCGCTGCCGAAAGTGCAGTTGCCGCCCCTGTGCAGCCGGTCTCCCGCCTGCGCAACTGGCCGGTGCAGATCAAGCTGGCACCCATCCATGCGCCCTACTTTGAGGGTGCAAAGCTCCTGATTGCAGCGGACTGCACGGCCTATGCCTACGCCAATTTCCATCAGGAGTTTATGCGCGGCAAGGTGACCCTTATCGGCTGCCCGAAGCTGGATGCTGTGGATTACAGCGAAAAGCTGACTGAGATCCTGCGCAGCAACGATATCCAGAGCGTGACCATCCTCCGCATGGAGGTGCCTTGCTGCGGCGGCTTGGAGATGGCGGCGAAAAAGGCGCTTCAGACCAGTGGAAAGTTCATTCCGTGGCAGGTGGTCACCATCTCCATTGACGGTAAAATTCTGGATTAAAAGCACAGGGCAGACCTATACCGCCTTTTAATGCTTCACGCATTTCTTGCCTTGCGGTAAAATACCATAGATTCCATAAGCGGGCGACCTGAAAAAGGCTGCTCGCTTTTTTATCGTCATCGCGGTATTTTTGCGGGAACGGCTTTTTGCCGGTAAGGGATAAAAGCGTTCCATAGAAAATAGGTGCTCTTTACAAGAAAAAATCTTGAAACGCTTCTGTTATAATGTTACAATTATGCTACATAATAGGATAGATATTCAAAAAAGCTGCTGACAGCAGAACGAGAATGATATTGCAAGCACCTTCCTGAAATCGGTGAAGTGAAAATAAAGCCGGAATGAGACCGTCTGGGGTGGAGAAAGATTGGATAAAATGAAAAACTCTGGAATGAGCGAAACCATGCAGACTTTGACACGGAAAAGCGCCTGTGTGATGCTGAGCCTACTGTTGCTACTGTCAGCCGTGCTCCCTGTGAAAGCTGCCGCGGAAACCGCCTCTGCAAAGGTTGTTCGTGTCGGCTCGTTTGAGGACACCTTCAACTATGTCAACGAGAAGGGCGCAAGAAAGGGCTACGGCTACGAATTGCTGGAGACCTTGTCCGGCTATACAGGCTGGCAGTTCGAGTATGTGACCTGCGACTGGTCAGACTGCTTCGAAAAGCTCAAAAACGGCGAGATCGACATTATTGGCGGTATCTCTTATACGGAGGACCGCACCCAGGAGATGCTGTTTTCAGACGAGCCGATGGGAGTGGAAAAATATTACCTCTACGCCGATCTCTCGCGCGCAGACATCTCCGCCTCCGACTTCAAGACGCTGAACGGCAAAAAGATCGGCGTTCTGATGGGAACGGAGCCGGAAGTGATGCTGACCGAGTGGGAAGAAAAATACGGCCTGGAAACGGAACACGTCAACATCTCCAACAACGAGGATGTGAAGCAAAAGCTGGCAAACCACGAGATCGACTGCTTTGTTTCGCTGGAAGAATCCTTCTGGGCAGAGCGTGGCATCTCGACCATAACCCGTGTGGGAGAATCCGGCATCTACTATGCGATCAACAAAAACCGGCCTGATATCAAGGAAGAACTTGACGATGCGATGCGCGCGTTGGACGAAGCTGTGCCTTTTTATACGGCGGATCTGTACAAAAGATATTTCTCAATGGATTATACGCCCATCCTTACAGGGGAGGAAAAGGCGTGGCTCAGAAAGCACGGTGCGATCAGGATGGGCTTTCTGGCGAGCGACAGCGGCGTCAGCACCTTTGACCCTGCCACCGGGGAGTTTACCGGGGTAATCACGGACTATATTCAGTTTGCAGCAGATTGTCTGGGCAATCAGGAACTGGAATTCCAGCTGGTCGGCTATGACAGCAAGGAAGCAGAACTGGATGCGCTGAAATCGGGCGAGATCGACATGATCTTCCATTGCGACCAGAACCCCAATCTGGCGGAAGAGTATCACTTTGCCTGTACCAACACAACGTGGACCTCCAACCTGATGGCGGTCACGAACAAACAGCACTTTAACGAAAACAATGTAAACCGCATTGCCGTTCCCCAAAACAAACTCTCCCTGAAAAAGTACCTTGCGTTTTATTACCCGCAGTGGGAGATCGTGGACTGCGATACACAGGAGGATGCGGCAAGGCTGGTCAAAGACGGACAGGCAGATTGCTTTGTTACCGGGATCAGCAGTGAGAATAAATACAGCAAGAAATACAGCTTTTACAGCGTTCCGCTGGTAAACCCTGTAAGATCCTGCTTTGCGGTCAATAGCGGAAACCGCAGCCTGTTGTCCATCCTGAACAAAACGATCAAGGCAATGCCTGTTAATATGCTTGCCGGCGCGCTTGCGATGTATAAGAGCTCCGCGCGGAAGGTTACCCTGAGCGATTTTATAAAGGATAACTTCTTTAAAGTTATGTTGATCAGCAGCATTGCTGTTGCAGTTGTTCTGCTCACGATTTTGATGCTGCTCCAGAAGGCGCGTAAAGCCGAAGCTGCTGCAAGGAAAGCCGCAAGCGATACGCAGGAACTGAATGCAAAATTGCAGGTCGCCGTGGAAAAAGCAGAGACCGCCAACCGCGCCAAGAGCACCTTCCTTTCCAATATGTCCCACGATATCCGCACCCCCATGAACGCCATCATCGGCTTTACCACGCTGGCGCTCAGCAATATTGACGATACAGACCGGGTGAAGGATTATCTTGGCAAGACCCTTGCATCCAGCAACCATCTGCTCTCCCTCATCAACGATGTGCTGGATATGAGCCGCATTGAAAGCGGAAAGATCCATCTGGAAGAGGTGGAAGTCAACCTTTCGGATGTGCTGCACGATTTAAAAACCATCGTCAGCGGGCAGATTTATGCAAAACAGCTGGAGCTTTACATGGATGCCATGGACGTGACCGACGAAGACGTCTACTGCGACAAGACCCGGCTGAATCAGATCTTGCTGAACCTGCTGTCCAACGCCATCAAGTTTACCCCGGCGGGCGGCACGGTCTCGGTACGGGTGCGGCAGCTTGCCGGTAAAGTGCGCGGCTGCGGACAGTACGAGTTCCGCATCAAGGATAACGGCATCGGCATGAGCCAGGAGTTTGCCCAAAAGATCTTTGAGCCCTTCGAGCGGGAGCGCACCTCCACGGTAAGCGGAATTCAGGGCACCGGCCTTGGCATGGCCATCACCAAAAACATCGTGGATATGATGGGCGGCACCATCGAGGTGCAGACAGCGCAGGGCAAGGGCAGCGAGTTTATCATTCGTGTGCCGCTGCGGGTGCAGGCAGAGCACCGCCCGGTGGAAAAGATCACCGAGCTGGAAGGCCTGAAGGCTCTGGTGGTGGACGACGATTTCAACACCTGCGACAGCGTGACAAAGATGCTGGTCAAGGTGGGAATGCGCGCGGAATGGACCCTTTCCGGCAAGGAAGCGGTGCTGCGCGCGCGGCAGTCCATCGAGATGAGCGATGTCTACCACGCCTATATCATCGACTGGCGGCTGCCGGATATGAACGGCATCGAGGTCACCCGCCAGATACGCAGCCTGAACGACGATACCCCCATCATCATCCTGACGGCCTACGACTGGTCTGACATTGAGGTAGAGGCAAAGGCCGCCGGTGTGACCGCCTTCTGCTCCAAGCCCATGTTCATGTCTGACCTGCGCGAGACCCTGATGAGCGCCCTCGGCCAGAAGCTGACAGATGCGTCGCAGGAGATTCTGCCGGAAAAGAACGCCGACTTCAAGGACAGACATATCCTGCTGGTAGAGGACAACGAGCTGAACCGCGAGATCGCGCAGGAGATCCTGCGCGAGTACGGCTTCCGGGTCGATACGGCGGAAAACGGTGAAGTGGCGGTGGAAAAGGTGAGCACCGCAGCGCCGGGCAGCTATGATCTGGTGCTGATGGATGTGCAGATGCCGGTGATGGACGGCTACACCGCCACCCGGAAGATCCGCGCACTGGATGACCCTGCCCGGGCAAAGCTCCCGATCCTTGCCATGACCGCCAACGCCTTCGACGAGGATCGCCGCAACGCATTGGAAAGCGGCATGAACGGCTTTTTGTCCAAGCCCATCGTGATCGGCGACCTTGTGCAGGAGCTGCACAAGATCCTGTAAGCGCCAAACGCCTGTCAGACAAAAAATAAATAAAGCACCCGCAGCATTCGCTTCCAGAGGTCAAGAGCCTCTGCGAAGCCTGCTGCGGGTGCTTTTGCTTTTGTAGGCTGGCAGCCGTTATGATTTCAGTACATCTGCGAGGACCTGCAGCAGATGCGGAATATCCAGCGGCTTTGCAATGTGGCCGTTCATACCGGCCTTCAATGCACTCTGACGGTCTTCTTCAAAGGCATTTGCCGTCATTGCAAAGATGGGAATGTCTGCCTTTGCAGCATCCGGCAGGGCACGGATCTGCCGCGTCGCCTCGTAACCGTCCATCTTGGGCATCTGGATGTCCATTAAGATCAAATCGTACTGCCCGGGGGCCGCCTGCTTCATCTTCTGGACAGCAATCTCGCCATCCTCAGCAGTGTCTACCGCAAAGCCCGCTTCCTTCAGGATCTCCAGTGCGAGCTCGCGGTTCAAGGCATTGTCCTCCACCAGCAAAAGCTTCTTTCCCTTGAGCTCGGCGGCATCTGGCTGCGCTGGCTTACAGGCAGGCTCTGCACCGTACGGTTCTGCCAGCACTCTGCGCAGTTCGGAAAGGAACAGCGGCTTTTCGCAGAAGGCGGTCACTCCGGCAGCGCGGGCTTCCTCTTCAATATCCGTCCAATCGTAGGCCGTCAGAATGATGATAGGGCAGCTTTTCCCGATCACCTTGCGGATCTGCCGCACGACCTCGATGCCGTTCATATCGGGGATGAGCCAGTCGATGATGTAGACGCTGAATTCGTCGCCCTGCTCCATGGCGTATCGGGTGCGGATCACCGCTTCCCGGCCGGAGATCGTCCACTCCGGCCGCATCCCGATCTTGGACAGCATGGTGCTGACGCTCAGGCAGGTGTCGGTATCGTCGTCTGCTACCAATGCGCGCAGCCCTTCCAACTGCGGGAGCTGCTTGGGCTCCACCTTTTGTCCGCTGAGTGCGAAGCAGAGATCTACGATGAATTCGCTGCCCTTGCCCGGTTCACTTTCGATCGCGATGGTGCCGCCCATCATATCCACAATGTTCTTGGTGATGGACATGCCCAGGCCGGTACCCTGAATGCCGCTGACGGTGGAGCTTTCCTCCCGGCTGAACGCCTCAAAGATGTGCTTCTGGAACTCTTCGCTCATACCAATGCCATTGTCCTTGATGCGGAACTCATAGCAGCCACGGCCCTTGGGCGCACCGTTCTTCTGGGCAATGCGGATGCTGATCGTACCGCCTGTGGGAGTGAACTTGATGGCGTTGGACAAAATGTTCAGCAAGATCTGGTTCAGCCGCAGCGGGTCGGTGATGATGTCCTCGTTCTCCACGTCCATGGTATCGATGAAAAGCGACAGCCGCTTTGCCGAAACATCGGGTTGGATGATGGAGCGCACATCGTGGACGAGGTCCGGCAGATGCACCGCTTTTTCTTCAATTTTTACTTTTCCGCTCTCGATGCGGCTCATATCCAGCACATCATTGATGAGGGAAAGCAGATGATGGCTGGAGATAGAGATCTTTTTCAGGTAGTCCAGCACCTGTTCCTTATTATCAATATGGGTCGCAGCCAGCGAGGTGAAGCCGATGATGGCGTTCATGGGGGTGCGAATATCGTGGCTCATATTGAACAGGAACTCCCGCTTGGCACGGTTTGCCGCACCCTCGTGCTGGAGTGCGATCTCCAGTTTGCGGTTCTGTTCCTCCAGCTGAGCCTGATACTTCTTCTCCTGCTCTTTCTTCTGCTGCTCCATCTCCTGCACGGAGCGTCTGCGCAGCACCCGAAGGACCATTACAAGCAGGATGTAACCGGCCAGCGCCATCAAAATCAACGGAAACGATTCACGGAAGACGGATTTTTCATCCGTATACGCGTAGAGATCGAAAGACCTTCCGTGGCAGTACATTCCAACATAGCAGCCGGAGCCGTTCCGATCGTGGGTATGGGTCAGCGTTTCGGCCGCCCCGGCTTTGCGGATCTCCTGCACTGGCGGACTGTCCGCAGCATTCTGCCCGATCAGTTCCGGGCGGTTAGAGGCAATGACCTGATTGTTCTGCACGATGAACAATGTGCCGCTGGTCTCAACCGAGTAGCCGTCCAGTACGCTCTGAATGGACAAAGCCGTTCCCTCTACAAATTCTGCCGGGGTATAGCGGTAGGCAAGCAGGATCACCTCTTTGCTTTCTGCCCGGTGTGCCGCAACATCCACGGCAGACCCATCCTCCAGCAGGACCCGCTTCAGATAGGTTTTTTGCGGGTAAGAGAAAACGTCCAGAACCGTATCATTCTTGAGCTGTTCTCCAAACTGGGCATAGCCGATGCCGTTCGTTGTGGATTCGCACAGGAGCGTACCGTCCGGAGACAGAACTGAAATACCTGTGAGCCAGAGCAGCTCTGCCTGACTGTTCAGGCATTGCGGGTCGGAAAGGTCGAGCGCAGGGGCCTGTGCCAGCTGATGCACCGATACCGCCGCGCGGCGGAGCGCTTTGGCCACGACCGTATCGTTGTGCTTTTCAAAGCTGGTGGACTGGGATTTGACAAAATCAAGGATCTGGCAGAAACGAGCCTCCGTTGCGCGCAGTGCCTGCCAACTCGAGAAAAAAACGACGCCGGCCATAAAAAGCACGCCGATGACCAGATAGAGCCCCCATCTCCATGTATCGGAGATGGTTCTGTTTTTACGTGCCAATGGTGTCCACCTCCAGATACTGCGAAGCATGTTCAAGATACTTGCCAAGGATCTGCTCCAGTGTGCCGTCTGTGCGCATCTGCGCAAGAACAGCGTTCAGCTGGGTGTCCAGCCCGCGGCTGTCGTTTTTGGCAAAGGCGATGCCCAGCCCGGTGACCAGCAGCGGTTCTTCGAGGATGCGGAACTCCACGGAATTGTCCTTCATGTATTGCAGGATGGCCGTCTCATGGGCAGCGATGGCATCCACATAGCCGCAGGCCAGCATCGCATACTGCACGCTGCGGTCTTCGGTGCTGAACACATCGACCGCTTGTGGGATGCGCGGGTCGGAGCCGCTGAGAAAGATCTCCTCCGGCTTGCTGGTGCTCTGCACGGCGATGGTCTTTCCGGCAAGGTCGCCGAGTGTCCGGATGCTGCTGTCGGCATCCACCGCAGCCACCTGACGGCTCACCATGTAGGGTCCCGCCCAGCGGTATACCTCCTCGCGCCCATCCATGGAAAAGCAGCCCCAGATGCAGTCGATGGCACCGCTTTCCACCAGATCTGTTTTTTGCTCCCAATCGATCGGTTCAAACCGGGCAGCATATCCCATGCGGCGGAACGCTTCGGTGGCGATCTCCACGTCGATCCCGGCGGGGACGCCGTCATTGTTCAGATAAATATAGGGCGGATAGGTATCACTTCCCACAATGATCTGCGGAAGACTGCTGTCCTTCGCGTTCGTTCCGCCGCAGGAAGTCAGACTGCCGACGGCAGCAGATGCCGCCAGCAGCGTGCAGCCGCGCAGAAATGCACGGCGTGAGATTCTGTGTTTCATTTGGGCTTTTTGTTCTCCTGTTTTATTGCATCCATTGCTCAGTTGCGCTGCTGTAATTCTTCTTTCAGGTCAGCCTGAATATCCGTCAGGCACTGCAGCAGCAGCGGGTTGAACGCTCCGCACTCGCCGTTCAGGATCATCTGCACGGCTTTTTCGTGGGAGAAGGCTTTTTTGTAGCAGCGTTCGCTGGTCAGTGCATCGTACACATCAGCCAGCGAGACCAGTTGTGCGCTGATGGGGATCTCATCGCCCTTCAGCCCATCCGGGTAGCCGCGCCCATCCCAGCGTTCGTGGTGCCAGCGGGCGATCTCGTAGGCCGTTTGCAGCAGCGGCTGCTCTGCAAAATTATCCAGATCATGCAGCATCTGGGCTCCCAGAATGCTGTGGGTCTTCATGACCTCGAATTCCTCCGGGGTCAGCCTGCCGGGCTTATTAAGGATCTTTTCGTCAATGCCGATTTTTCCGATGTCGTGCAGGGCAGAAGCCAGCGGGATCATATCCTGCTGTTCCGCAGTGATCGAGTATCTGCTGCTGAACTCCAACAGACGGCGGAGCAGCAGCTCGGTGATGGTACGGATATGCCGCACATGGGCGCCGCTTTCACCGTTGCGGAATTCTACGAGATGACTCAGTACACCTACCAGCATATCCGTATTATTTTCACGGGCGCGGATCTGCTCAGAGACCATCTGCACCAGCCGCCGCTGCTTGGCGTACAGCTTGATGGTGTTGGTCACACGGCGGTATACGATATGAGCATCGAAGGGGCGATTGACATAATCACTTGCGCCCAGCTCATAGGAACGCCGGATCGTCGCATCGGAGTCCTCGCTGGAGATCATGATGACCGGGATATCCTCGATGGTGTGGTTGGCATTCATGGCTTTCAGCACTTCAAAGCCGTCCATAACGGGCATATTGATGTCCAGCAGCACCAGTGCAATGTTTTCGGCTTCTGCCTGCAATTTTTCCATGCATTCCCGTCCGTTTTCTGCTTCCAGAATGTGGTAACTATCCCCCAGGATCTCTGTCAGCATCATGCGGTTCATTGCGGAGTCATCCACAAGTAAGATCTGTGACTTGTTCTGCAAAAGTTTTTCCAAAGCCGCCAGGCCATGCCCCGGAACCTCCACCATGACGGCATTCTTGCGGCACTTTGCCTGATACATCAGCCAGTCTGCCCGGCGAACGATGTTTTCCATAGGGTCGGCGAGGGACTGTATCGTTCCGCCAATGCTCAGCGAGATACGGAAATGCGAATAGCCGGGTACAGATGCCATCTGCGCGGCGGTGCGGATCTGTTCCAGTTTGGTCTGCAAAAAGTCTCCCGGAATGCCGGATAACACCAGCAGAAATTCGTCTCCGCCATAGCGGATGAGCAGGTCCGACTCCCGGATGCAGGACTGGATGGTGTTTGCCACCGTTTTCAGTGCCATATCTCCGGCGTAATGCCCATAAGTATCGTTGCAGATCTTGAAATCGTCCACATCCATCAGCGCGATCCCTGCCGGGCCGATGGATTTACGGACAACTTCTTCGTAATAGCGGCGGTTGTAAATTCCTGTCAGCGGATCCCGATAGAGTTTTTCTTTGAATGCCTGCTCCTGTGCAGTACGCTGCTCGGTGGTTTCGTCCATCGGTGCTTTCTGATTTTCGGTCAATCGCTTCAGTGTTTGCTCTGCTGCGGCAAGAGCAGCTTCCTGTCGATGAAGTTTTTTCAACAGCTGCTGCTCACGCGCTTTGTAATATTCCTCGATCTCGGAAAGTGTATTC
>ERZ772854.2962-NODE-2962-length-11050-cov-4.899864_pt1 | contig 11050 bp, 7 predicted proteins | sample MGYA00580844_ERZ772854 | MGnify/ENA primary metagenome ERZ772854 (study PRJEB29015, sample SAMEA2737727) | human gut metagenome | biome: human gut; feature: human-associated habitat; material: faeces | place: China | collected 2012 ...
AAGCGGCAGTTGGAGATTCACAACCGCAAACGATTGGAAGAGCACGGACGTACTGAGTTTACGGCAGAAGAGTTTGAGAAATTTCTTATCTATCTTGAAGAAGGACTATCGGCAGATTCGTATAGCGGAGATATATGCCAGGCAGATTGATTGTATGATGAGTGGCGATGATAGATATTGTCATAAAAGAAAAAATTGACTTAGAGAAATAATGGCAGCAACAAGATATTATTATTCGGACACGATTTCGATGTTTCTAGACAGGAGCACTGATGAAATTATTGGTAAACTTGCTCTTGCCAGCCAACATGACATCAACGACGAAACCTCCAATTCATGGTTAGAGGAGATTGAGTCGTTGAGAAATGTTCTTGTGCCGTATAAAAACAAAGGTAGCATTTATTTTGAGTACAATATTCCTCGAATGGGAAAACGTGCAGATGTAATTCTTCTTATCAATGAACTTATTTTCATTCTCGAATATAAGACTGCAGATAGTAAGTTTACTCACGATGCTATTACTCAGGTATGGGATTATGCTCTTGATTTGAAAAATTTCCAAGAAGGCAGTTTGGGACGAATCATTGTGCCTATTTTGGTTGCACCATCAGAAAAAGATAAAAATTGTATATTCGTTCTTCATAATTTTGGGGATGATGTTTATGAACCATTGTTGACAAATGCAAATCATCTTGATGAAGCCATTTCTATTCCGTTGTCACAAATTCCCCATAGTGTTATAGAACACTCTGCAGAACGTGATGAGCGATGGGCAAAGAGTGGCTATGAACCAACTCCAACCATAATAGAGGCAGCCGTTGCACTATACGAAGAAAATACTGTAGAAGATATTACGAAACATGGTGGAGATATTGATAAGGCTTCTGCTGAACTTAGACGAATCATAGACTATTGCCGTGAGAATAGTCGCAAAGCTATCTGCTTTATTACCGGTGTTCCTGGTGCAGGCAAAACGCTCATTGGGCTAAATACGGCCATCGACCAATTCAATCGTGGTGAAAAAGCCGTTTATCTATCGGGAAACTTTCCTCTTGTAGAAGTATTACAAGAAGCGCTTACACGTGACTTTATTCGTCGTGAGAAGATCAAAGCAAAGTTGGAAGGTCGTAAATCATGCACAAAAAAAGAAGCCAAGAGTAAAGTTAAGGCTTTTATCCAAATGATTCACCACTACCGTGACCTCTATCTCGAAGGTACAGAAGTTATTGGAAATGAAATACGACCAAAAGAAGGCTACTTTATCGATCATAAAGATAAGGCTTATATTCCAGCAGAGCATGTTGCCATATTCGACGAAGCTCAACGGGCATGGACTGGTGAAGAACTTAAACGTTTTATGCGAGAAAAGAAGAACATCAAAGATTTTCCTTATAGTGAGCCTGAATATCTCATATCCTGCATGGATCGTCAGATAGATTGGGGAGTTGTCGTTTGTCTTATTGGAAACGGGCAAGCCATAAATAAAGGCGAAGCAGGATTGAAGGAATGGATTGCGTCCATAAACCGCCGTTATCAAGATTGGGATGTATTCATGTCAGAGTTTCTTGTCGAATCAGGGGATATAGATAAAGAAGAACTAGCATTGATTCATAAACAATTGAAGCCTTGTGAGGACCTTCATTTAAAGATGTCAATGCGTTCATTCCGTTCCGAAAAAGTGAGCATCTTCGTTAATCAACTCATAGCCCTTCAAAAAAATGACGCTGCCGCCACCCTAAAAGAATTAGGTAATTATCCCATAGTGCTGACTCGCTCGTTAGACACAGCAAAGCAGTGGTTACGAAAGCAAGCGCGAGGAAGTGAACGTTACGGACTTCTTGCCAGTAGCAAGGCGGAGCGTCTGAAAGCCATTAGTATAAATGTGCGTTATCAACCCGACTTCGTTCATTGGTTCCTCGAAGATGACTCTGATATTCGCTCATCAAATGCTCTTGAAGACACACTTACGGAATTCAAAGTACAAGGTCTTGAAATTGACTGGGCATGTGTGGCCTGGGATGCAGACTTACGTCTTAACAAGGATCATACGGCATGGCAACATTACCAACTTCGTTCAGGCACTATGTGGCAGAATATCAACAAGCCTATTAACCAAGAGTACCAAATTAATGCCTATCGAGTACTACTTACCCGAGCTCGTCAAGGTATGGTAATCGTTGTACCGAATGGTGATAATGGCGTACCGCCTGATGAAACAAGAAAACCAGAATGGTACGATGAGACTTATAATTACCTTAAGGAAATAGGTATTAATGAAATTAAATGATAACAGTTAAACGATAATATGCCACTCAAGTTTATAGATTTGTTTGCTGGATTAGGTGGATTTCACCTTGCGCTTGAACAACTTGGTTGCGAATGCGTATTTGCGAGTGAGATTAACCCGGATCTTAGGCAATTATATGAAAGAAATCATGGAATACCATGTGCTGGAGATATTACTAAGGTAGATATTAAAAATGAAATTCCTGCACATGACATCTTATGTGCAGGTTTTCCATGTCAACCATTTTCTAAAGCAGGGATGCAAGGCGGATTTGAAGATGAACAAGGACGTGGTAATCTTTTCTATAGGATTATGGACATTCTTAATGAACATAAACCAGAATATGTGTTTCTTGAAAATGTCCCTAATCTTAAGTCGCATGATGGAGGTAATACATATAAGGTAATATCTGAACAGTTAAGTACACTCTATGATATTGCTGATGATATAATTTCTCCACATCATTTCGGTATTCCTCAGCATAGGACTAGAATTTACATTGTAGGGCGTCTTAAATCTCTTGGAGGATTACGTAACTTTAGTTTTCCATCTCACAAGGAGAAAATTGAGTGTAATATTCAGTCTATTTTAATTCCGGAAGATGAAGATTACATGTCAATGCGTCCAGCAACAAGATGTCATATTGCTGTATGGCAACACTTTCTAGATATTCTTGCGGAGAATAATGTTCCTATTCCAACTTTCCCTATATGGGCAATGGAGTTTGGTGCTACATATGACTATAAAGGGCGTGCTCCATATTTCCAAACACGTAAACAACTCGAAGGGAAACGAGGTAATTTTGGGCAACCTATACGTGGAAATAGTAAAGATGACTATTTATTTTGTCTTCCTATATATGCGCAGGACAATCCATGTAAAAGACTCAGTGATCAAGATCGCAAATTTTCATTTCCTGATTGGAAAATTCAATATATTACACAAAATAGAAAATTTTATCAAGACCATCAGAATATCCTTCAAGAATGGATGCAGGAAATTCAGCAATCAGGCTTTGAGAACAGTCATCAAAAATTTGAATGGAATTGTGGCATTGAAGAGCATCCAGACATATATACGAAAATCATTCAGTTTCGAGCATCGGGAATAAGAGTTAAATTACCAACATATTCTCCAGCTCTCGTACTAAATACAACACAGATTCCAATAATTCCTTGGATTGTTACACCAAAAGGCGAACGTGGTAGATATATGACTCGGCGAGAAGCAGCAAAACTTCAATGTATGGATGATCTTCATGAAATACCTGATACTATAGCTAAGGCATTCCGGGCATTTGGTAATGCAGTTAACGTAGAGGTCGTCAAAAGAATTGCTGATAATTTAATCCCGGAGGATAAAAGATGAAACAAATAAACACAGTATCTATTGCACTTAAACCAAATGTTTATAGTACATTTAGGAACTTGAATAATACAGTCTCCAATACTCTAGGAGAGTATGTTGACAATGCGGTTCAGAGTTATCTCAATAATCGTGAATTGCTTTTATCTGTAGAACCCGATTATAGATTAAAAATAACTATAGCTGTAAATTGGGAACGGAAATCAATTGTAATTGAGGATAATGCTGCTGGTATTGATACGGATAATTACGAACGGGCTTTTGAACCAGCTCATGTGCCTATTGATGATACTGGACTCAATGAATTCGGTATGGGTATGAAAACTGCGTCTGTATGGCTTGCTAATAAATGGCGAGTTTATACCAAAGCTCTTGGTGAATCAATGCAGAGATATACCGAATTTGATTTGCATAAGGTTACAACGGAAGGTAGAGAGGAACTCTTAGTAACGGAAACACCGATGCCAATTGAGGCTCATTTTACCCGTATAGAACTAACTGAATTGTCTAACCATGCACCGACAAGCAATCAGATGGATAAAGTACGTCGTCATTTATCCAGCATTTATAGAAAATTCTTGCGTAGTGGTGAGGTGGAAATTAAAGTCAATGATGTAAAACTGGAAGCACCTTGTTTTGACATTCTTAATGTTCCTTATTATAAAACGCCAAAAGGCAATAGTATACTCTGGAAAAAGGATGTTAATTTCGAAGCGGGTGAATATAAAGCTCGAGGGTTTATTGCAATTCTTGATAAAATTCAAAACAATGCTAATGGTCTTGTCCTAATGCGTAGAGGTCGAGTAATTGTTGGTGGAGGTGATGAACGTTATTTTCCTCAAGTTATATTCGGCTCGCCAGGTAATTTCCGTTATAAAAGGCTTTTTGGTGAACTTGAACTGGAAGGTTTTGAGGTTACGTTTAATAAAAATGGATTTCGTGATGAAGAAGATCTTTATGCTTTTATGGAAGCATTGCGAGATGAACTTAGAAATGATGGATTCAATCTTCTTGGTCAAGCCGATAATTACCGTCAACGCGATCGTGAACAGCATAGTGATATTGCAAAGAATGTCACGAAAGCCCTTAACAAAGAAAGCAAACCGAAACAATTAACTCGATTAGTACAAGAAACCGAGAATAAGATTAACGACCAGCAGCATATTATGCAGTCTGAACAACTTATTCAGCAGGCCGAACGTCTTGGTGGTAATTCGGAATCTTTTACTCTTGGAAAGGAACTTTATACGCTTAATATTGAACTTGTATCTGAAAATGATAGTGATTCAATTTATTCCGTAACAATGGGAGATGTAGACTCTAATGAAAAGACTTTGTTTGATGCAATGGAATCTAAATTAGTTACTTGTAAGATTAACATTGCACATCCTTTTTTTACTCGATTCGATCAATTTAAAAAAGGTAACGACTATATGCCAATTATATCGGTCTTCAAGGCCCTTACACTTGCGGAGTTAATGGCTCCAAATTATGGAGTGCAGTCTGCTTCTAAACTTAGACTTTTATTCAATCAAAATCTTATGCAATAAAATGGAAATACAGATATTGAATCCTCAAAATACTAACGATTTTACTCCGATTATTGGAGATCGTACAATTGAACTTCTTGACCGTTTTGCCACTAAACTCGACATGGACGAACTTAATACTACAAGAGACGAGACTGTTGACATTTTGTCTTATTGTATTGACCCTAAGCAAAGTGTCCCACAGTCAATTACAAATCTTGTGGTTGGATATGTGCAAAGTGGTAAGACCATGTCTTTTACTTTGTTATCTGCGCTTGCACATGATAATGGTTTTAGAGTCATAATTTATTTTGCCGGAACCAAAAATAATCTTCTTGAGCAAACAACAAAGCGCCTTCGCAAAGACCTTATAAATGGCAATGAAAATGCTGCTTATTATAAACTGCATGAGAATCCTACTTTGGATGATGTGCAGAGAATTAGTAATGAGTTTAGGATTACCACTAAGCCAACAATACTCATAACAGTTCTGAAGAAAGACATCCACATAGATCACCTTACGGAGATTTTTCAAAATGTATCAATTAGGAATGTTCTGAAAAATCAAGGAGTAATGATTATTGATGACGAAGCAGATCAGGCAAGTCTTAATGGATACGCTTTCAAAAACAGTAAATCAACTGATTGGGGCGAAGATGAATTTACTGCAACTTATAAGAGTATTCTTGCTTTAAAGGCTGTATTGCCAAATCATTCGTATATTCAATATACTGCAACTCCACAAGGGCCGTTACTAATTAGCATTCTTGACCTTCTTTCTCCGAAACATCACAAAGTTCTTACACCAGGTAAAAAGTATACTGGAGGCAAAACTTTCTTCAAAGATGAACCTGGTCTAATCCTGACTATCCAAGATAATGAGGTTTACCATAGTAAAAGGAATAATCTGCCATGCTGCCCTCAATCACTGAAAGATGCACTTATTCTTCATATAATGAGTGTAGCGATTATAGTCAAAATTAAAAAGCGTGAGCCATTTCTTTCAATGATGGTTCATGCAGATAAGGAACAAGATGCTAGTGAGAAATTTCATGGGTGGATTAAAAATATTGTAGGCGTTTGGACTGATATGCTTAATGCAGGTTCTCAAGACTTGGCATATACAGATTTTATTAAGGAATTTAAATCAATGTATCCAGAAGCGATACGTGAGTATCAGAGCCATGGTGAGGACTATCCAACATTCGAAGAGATAATGCAGCACGTTCCGGACATCATCTATGAGACTAATCTAATGTTGATTATTAGCCGTAATAAAAAGAAAGGACAGACATCGGAGATAGATTGGGATAGTAGTATTTCTCATATTCTTGTTGGCGCGGATATGCTCAACAGAGGTTTTACTGTTGAGAGGTTGGCTGTTACATATATGCCTCGTCACAGCGTAAGTAAATCTACTGCTGACACGATTCAGCAGCGATGCCGTTTTTTTGGTTATAAACGCAACTATCTTTATTCTTGTCGAGTATATCTTCCAGAAGATACAGCTCTCGAATATAGTGAATATGTAGATCATGAAGAAGAAATGCGCGACTGGCTTAAGAAGAATACAGATCTTCGTAAGGTTGAAAAACTTCTTCTTATATCTCCAAGCCTTAATGCTACACGTAAAAACATTCTATCAAAGGATACAGTTTACTGCAAATTAAATGGTTGGAGAAAAATGAATGCCTTTCAGAATATAGAAGAAAATACTAAATTCGTGGAAGATTTTCTGGGAACGGTATCGTTCAAATCTTATCAACCATATGGAACTGATGACAGGGATCACAGATATGTAAAACTTTCTATAGAACAAGCAATTGATTTTCTTACTAATTTCAACTTTCAATGTGCGCCTGATGCTGCGAGAAAACAGGCGACATTGAGATATATTCAGTATCTTGCCTCGCAAGAAGTTAATCCAATGCAATATGTGTATTTCATTCATATGGCATATAGGAATACAATGGGACGTGAGCGTGCCTTTAATTTGGAGAAAAAGACAGTTAATAATATTCACGCAGGTCATGATCCTAAAGGATATCATATATATCCGGGTGATTCAGAAATTAAATTTGAAGATGCTATTTGCATACAATTGCATAAGGTAAGATTGAAGTGTGCAGACTATAAGTGGAACGGCAAGGCGGCATATACTCTTGCTATTTATTATCCCGAAGACTTTGCAGTTAGTTATGTTGAACCTCGAAATTCAGTCAAAAAATATGAATGATGTTTATCAATTGTTCAAATCCCTCTTAAACAAACCAGTTGAAGAAGGATGCTATGCGGCTGATTCTATACCGTTTGCTTGTCAACATAAAATAGGAATTTCGCCTGAGGGTTATCCGATGTTTTTTATTCAAACGTTGGGTAAAGAGAAAACTCTTGACATTACAATGGAGTTTATAAAAGTTATGTTTAATCGATCCTGCAGCATTATAGAGAATAATGAAATACGGAGAACTCATGAGTACACAATTGTCTCCTTGAATGCTGGGAATGTTGATTATCAGAAGTATTTTATAGATGTGGTTTGTATTCTTTTGCATGGACTTTCTGATAATGTTACAATCAAGACCCTCAAAATTGAATTAATGAAAATCGCAGACTTGTTCAGTAATTTGAGCAAACCATCAAAGAAAACCTTACAAGGTCTTTGGGCGGAACTATTAGTTATCGAACGATCTAAAAGTCCTGCGTATCTTCTCCAGTCATGGCATGTATCCCCAAATGATAAATTTGATTTTAATGATGGTATAGATAAAATTGAGGTTAAGAGTACTAGAACTGTAAGACGAATTCACACATTTTCTTTAGAACAACTTCATCCTAATGTTAACGCAAATCTTCTTATTGCCTCTGTGTTTGTAATTGAGACGGGACATGGGAGAACTATTTTTGATTTAAAGAATTCTATTTGCAAGAAAGTTTCTGACCTCAAACTTCAATATCGTCTTAATGAAATAATTGTGCAGACTCTTGGTCGTGATTTTGATAAAGTAAATGATGTCAGTTTCGATTATCAACAAGCACTTGACACCATTGCGTTCTATGATTATCAAGATATACCATCAATAGCAATTGAGAATATACCAAAATCACTTTCTAATATTCATTTTGATTGCGACTTGTCGACAGTTAAAACTATACAGGATAAGTGCTTAGAAATAAATGAAAGTTCACTTTTTAAAAGTATACAGATATGAGCAAGATTAACCCAGATACATTGAGGGATTTGTTTCTTGCCGTAATGACAGGTAATCCTGATTTTGAATATGTCAACGGAGAACAACCATTTGTGATTAAGTACAAAGGCCAACGTTATCATATATATATGATTAAACTTACGTCAGCCTATTTTAAATCACGCCCAGACACTACACGCGCGCAACTTAATAGACGTGTTTGTTTTGATGAAATAAAGAAGTCTTCAGATCCTTTCATATTTCTCGGATATGATAGTGACAATGACGTCCTTGTGTGCTGGAATAATAAGATTGCTAAGGCAAGACTTAATGAAAAGAGTACGGTTTCTTTTTATTCTCGCAAGATATATCAAGACCAGATAATTCTTGGTGAACCGAAGCATTTTAAATTAAAAAATGGGGATCAACCATATTTTTTTAAGAGAAAGGACCTTCCGCTCTTTTTGGATAAGGTTAATACGTTGTTCCCTGATATTGCCGAGATTCCAAAACAAAGCGAACGAAGAGAAAAGGAACTGTATTCTACTCCAAATAATAATGCTGAAAATCATCTGAATGATGTAGAACTTTTAGCTTTGTTAAAGCCAATGCTTGTCGGCCCTGCTAAACGTACTCTTGAAGCCGTACAAACCATGATGAATTATTTACGTGATAGATATGGCATTCATATTTCAATGCGTGAATGTACAACGTTTCTGAAAACATTACATTTTGACATTGTTGACGGTTATGTTTCACATCAGGAAAACCTTCATAATGTGGCCGAAGGGATTAATAATACATCTAAAAAATAAATGAACATTAACTTTAAAGATGATAAAGTGAAAATCTAGAGTAAGACGGAGTAGCTATTAAATTATGGCAAAGAATATAGAAATACGGAATAGTACGGCTGAGTTTCTCATCTTCCTGCTTGAAGGCAAGGAGGATGGGATTCAAGTGATGTATAAAGATGAGACCATTTGGGCAACGCAAAAGGCAATGGCGCAGCTTTTTGATGTAGGAGTACCTGCAATCAGCAAGCATCTTAAAAATATTTTTGAGAGTGGTGAGTTGGACGAACATTCAGTTATTTCCAAAATGGAAACAACTGCTTCGGATGGCAAGAATTACGATACGACATTCTATAATCTCGATGCCATTATTAGTGTCGGGTATCGAGTCAATTCTGTTCGGGCAACCCAGTTTCGGCAGTGGTGTACATGTGTGCTTCGTCAGTTTGCCATCCGTGGTTATGTGATTGACAAGAAGCGAATGGAGAACGGTTCGTTTATCGGTGAGGATTATTTTGAGCATTTGCTTGCCGAGATTCGAGAAATACGATTGAGTGAACGTAGGTTCTATCAAAAATTGACGGATATATATGCTACGGCAATAGACTATAACAAGGATGCTCCGACTACACGCCTCTTTTTCAAGAAAGTACAGAACAAGATGCACTATGCTGTGCATGGGCATACCGCTGCGGAGTTAATAGTTGAACGAGCCGATGCGAATAAGGAACATATGGGATTGACCACTTGGGAGAACGCTTCGAATGGAAAAATTGTCAGAACTGATGTGTCTGTTGCAAAGAACTATTTGCGAGAAAAAGAATTGGAAGAAATGGGCAGGATAGTCAATGCGTCCCTTGATATGGCAGAAAGTATGGCTATGCGTCATATACCAATGACAATGGAAGATTGGGCAAAGCGAATAGATAAATTCATTAATTTATTTGATGGCCCAATATTGCAAGATAGCGGAAAAGTTTCTGCCGAATATGCCAAAGAGTTTGCTGAATCAGAGTTTGAAAAGTACAGGATCATTCAAGACCGTCTTTTCCAATCTGACTTTGATAGATTTGAGGATAATAGCCTTCCCTCATTAGATATGGAATGATTACGGTGTCATTCTGAGGTTGGCAAAATCGACCTATGGAATATGGCAGATTCGTTTCGACTGATTGGCAAGCGTTCGGACAATAGTTCTGTGTTCATCATCTAGTATCTGCATTTATGGTGGCTGACATTACTCCGGAATATCAACCTAACACCAGGAAAAGAGTTCATAAAAGAACCAGTAGGGTTCATAAAAGAGTTCGTAAAAGCATTATTGAAATGCGCTTATCCGTGCCAGCTATCAAACAGAGGTTAGCACAACCAAAACATGATTGCGTGGAGAGCTGATACATTCCATAATTGTAATAAAACTATATCCAGCTTGCATGGCATTGGCAACTTCTCACGAGCGATTTATCGCTTGGGGTATTGAGTTACCCCCAACTCAATAAATGTTGTATAACGGGCAATCCCGGACGCAAATTAGCGTGTTGATTTCGTTTTTGTCAAGAAAGACATATCGAGCTGGCAAAAAGATAAAAGGTTCAAATAACGCCTTTTTCTCATCAATCAGCTTGCTGAAATATCTGGCACTCTCAAACGACTGCTTGGTCGCTTGGGGTATTAGGCTCCCCATACAAGATAATCTCTGTACAATGGGCAAGCCCTTGGTTTAAAAAGATAGGTTTGGGAGATAAGACTGCAACGACCGATTCCGTGAATTATCATGAAACCAGTCGTTGCATCTTGCACTTTAATTTATCTACGAATACACACTTTTAGAATAAAGTCAAGTGGAGAGTCAATAGTGGTAATCCGGCATGAACCGATAAATGC
>ERZ772854.2963-NODE-2963-length-11046-cov-5.905286_pt1 | contig 11046 bp, 9 predicted proteins | sample MGYA00580844_ERZ772854 | MGnify/ENA primary metagenome ERZ772854 (study PRJEB29015, sample SAMEA2737727) | human gut metagenome | biome: human gut; feature: human-associated habitat; material: faeces | place: China | collected 2012 ...
ATACCCCCATATAGGACTTTTATATTTCATTGTCCTATATGAGGGTAGCATATCATTAGGCTGGGGCGTTTTTTGTGGAAAAAAGTCGACTTTGGAGATATAATATATTTTGGGTATTTATACTTTCATAAGAATTGTGAGGTGCATATTATGCCAAAGAGTATAGTTAGATATGATCTGTTAATATCTTGTCCAGGGGATGTACAAGGTGAGATTGATTTGATAAAAGAATGCGTGGAAGAATTTAATGAAAAATTCTCCGATACACTTGGAGTAATGGTACAAGTGCGTCATTGGGGAAATAGTTCATATTCGCAATCAGGTGATAAGCCTCAAGAATTGTTAAATGAGCAATTTGTAAAGAAATGTGATGCAGCAGTTGCTGTTTTTTGGACTCGTTTTGGAACTCCTACTGATAAATATGGTTCGGGTACAGAAGAAGAAATAGACATTATGCTTAATTCTGGTAAGCAGGTATTTATGTATTTTGCTGAAAAACCAATTTCACCTTCCAGTCTTGATGTTAAACAATATGAGAAAATTAAGGAGTTTAAGGAAAAATACAAAGATAAGGGTATATATTTTACATATAGCAGCGAAGAAGAGTTTAGCAAGTTATTCTTTTCGCATTTAACAAAGTATTTTCTGTCAAAAAAGCAGATAGAAGAGAATGAAAAACAAAATGTGCCTAATTTGATAGTGCGTGGGATTTCTGAAAATGATACCATTGAAGAAATTGTAAAAGTTAGAAAATTCAAGACGGATCAATACATTAATGTTCCAGAAAAATTGGAAAAGATAAAACAACAGTATGATGTTATTTCTAAATTGGAAATTGAACATACTTCTGCAATGATGGAAAATCAGTTATTAACTAATAAAAAAGTTGAGATACATGAAAGTGTTAAGCAAGCAGTAAGTTTAACTGCTGAACAGTTGTCTATTGAGTTAGAAGAAGATTTCTTTGACTTAGGAGGCTTATCAGAGAATACATTTGCAAATCTTTCAATCTTAGGAAGAAAGAACTTTGTTGGAGGAAAAAATGAGAAGAAAAAATATGAATTGATAACTTCATTGTCAAAGCAGATTTTAGAACTTATATCTTGGGTACCTATAGCAAATGCTTTTAATGGAATTAAGTGTTTATATATTGCACTTGAAAATAATGGCTCGGCAATTGATGAAGATGTAGAAATTCTATTATATTTTGATAAAGGTGATTTATTAGATATGTCGGAATATCCTGTTTTAGATGATAAAGATGCAGAATATTTGATTAAAGAATGCAGTTTAACAAAGTTATTAGAGATAAGTAGATGTGCGGATTATCTTTCTTATGATGACTCAATTAAGAGAATGTCGCAATTTACACCCATTAATCATGAACTGGATTTGTTAGGACTGAATCGAAGAGACTATCAGAAAGAATATGCAGATGCATATGCAGACGCATTGGTATATGAGATATTTGAAAAAGGCGAGAAGAGAGTCGTTAAGTTACAGATGGATTATATAAAACATAATTCGATTGTTGCATTTCCAGCACCATTATTCTTGAAGGGGATACCTACTGAAATAAAATATCAGATTAGTTCACAACATATTTCTGAAATTATTAATGGTAGCATACCTGTAATTGATGATAAGGGTGTATAACTCTTAGTAGTAGTAATTTCCCTTTTACTACCATTTTTACTACTAACAGGTAGTAACAACTTGCTCAATCTTGCTCTGATTTGCCACAATCTGTAATTTCAGAGCATATCACAATAACCCCGGAAACCCTTGCAAAACAGGGAATTCCGGGACAAAACAAGGAGAAACAAAACAATGATAAAAATACTATTTGTTTGCCACGGCAGTGTTTAAGGGACGGGGAAAAAGCCTTGATTTTAATGGGTTTCTTGGATGAAAATGTAAAATTTACACCTTATTTACACCTTTGGAAGATCGGATCGGTAGTCAAGACATGTGGAGACTGAAAGAGATATGTTCTGAAAATTTGGAATTGATGAATGCTGGCATAATTTTAAGGAACAATGGGAAGTTGCCGATTTTTTAAAAAAGAAATCTTGACAGTAACATTGAATGCTGTACAATAATATTAACAGAACCCACCACGCCTCTGATTTTTATGCGCAACCCGGTGGGACTTTTTTATTTGTGGATTATTTTATGTATCAGTATCCAGAACAATCATTAACAATAGAACAACAAATGCAACTAATTTTTGATAAAATATTATCATTATCAAAAGAAATATTTATATCTGAACAAGCTCGTGACCGTTTACTGCCTAAATTAATGAGTGGAGAATTGGAGGTTTTAGAATGAAGAAAGATTTAACTAATTCAAGGCTAGATAGACAAAATATTCTAAATAATGAAATGGCAATTGAAGAGATACAAAATAAATCTGGTGTAGAAGGTATTGTATGGAATAATAAGCTATTTGTGACTCGTGAAATGACTGCGAAATTTTTCGATGTTGATGTGAGAACTATTAGTCGATATTTAGAGCAAAATGGAGAAGAATTGTCTGAAAATGGATACGAGGTACTGCACGGAAAAAATTTAAAATCTTTTTTAGATGCTGTGAGGAATTCTGGTAAGGACATTAATGTCCCTACCAAAACGACAGTTCTTGGTGTTTTTGATTTTCGTGCATTTTTAAATATGGCTATGCTCTTATCTGAGAGCGAAAAAGCAAGAGCACTTCGCCAGTTAATGTTAGATGTTGTTATCGATCTTATTAACCGAAAAACTGGTGGAGGAACAAAGTATATTAATCAGAGAGATAAAGATTTTCTGTTTTCCTCATTACAGGAAGATAATTATCGTAGACAATTTACTGATGCACTTAAGAATTATGTTGAGGATAATCGTTATAAATATGCACACTTCACTGATATGATATATGTGAGCATATTTAAGGAAAAGGCGAAAGAATACAAAAAAATTCTTGATTTAAAGGCAAATGATAAAGTTAGAGATACTTTTTATAGTGAGATATTGGATATTATTGCAGCCTATGAAAGTGGTCTTGCTGATGCTATAAAACATGAATACGAACGAGTTGAGCATATTTTATCAATAAAAGAAACAGAAACCTTGTTTAGAAGTTTTGAAAACATGGCTTTATGGAAACCACTTATTCAACGAGGTCGAGTAAAAATGGCAAGTCGTGATATGGCACTGAGAGATGCATTTCATTATCAGTTATCTGAATATATTCAACCGCTTGACAGAGATGAATATAAAAAGTTTCTTGGAGCCGCAGGAGACGAATTGGATAGGTTGATGCGAGAAAATCAAGATGTTTTGCGCAGATTAAAGGAGCGTGATTAAATGGATGGCATCATTTATCTAACGCTTGAACAGGCGGAGCAGATACATATAAAAACTATAACATACAGTGGTGGTGGAACTTATGAACCATTAGATGTAGGAAAATTAGACAGTGTTTTGCAGCATATACAGAATGATTTATACTATCCAACATTTGTAGATAAGTTGACACACTTGTTTTTTTGTACTTGTGAATTTCATTGCTTTGCTGATGGAAACAAAAGACTTGCCATCACGTTATCATTACAATTTTTATTATTTAACGGTTATTTGGGAATTGCTCAAAATTTCATGAAAATCACTGAAAATATAAGTTATCATGTTGCTGCAGGAAAAATTAGCAAAGAACTTCTTCATAAAATTATGACAGCGATTATGGATGGAACTTATGAAAAAGATGAGGAATTAAAACTTGAGATAATGAATGCTATTGCTTAATAGGGGAGATCAGCTTATATATGAGCTATGATTATTCCGAAAATGTACTTGTTCAAAAAAGTGTTGGTAATCCGCTTCGTGATGAACTGGACTGGGATGTCTGGTTTGCTTGAGTTGTAAAGTTGAAAAATAGAGGCGGTTTTACAACTGTTGGTTGCTAAAACATGAGAATTTATAAAAAGATATAGAACGTACGGGGAAAAAGTTGTAAAAAGCCCTGATTTTATTGGATTTCTTGGGTGGAAGTATAGAATTTACACCTTTGGAAAATCAGATTGGAATAGTTAGAATAAGAAAGGCGTGGGATGATCTTACATCTTTTTTCTTAGATTGTGTTGAAATATTCTATTTGTAACATGAAGAAATAAGGAATATACTTAAGATATATAACCAAAGAGAGGCTAACGAGAATGTGTAGTGTGGCAAAACCAATTATTAAACAAATTAGAGATAATCGAGAAGCGTTGGATTTTTTTGAAACAGTATCATTGCCTGCAGAGGATGAGAAAACGCAGGCTATTATAATGAATTTTCCTACAGTTTATATTCATAATTGGCAGGATTCTGGAGCGTTTGAGGTATATGTTGGGGAGACAAATAATATTTTTAAGAGAACACGACAGCATTATGATGCTGCTTTAAATCAACCAGGATGGCGGAGTAAATTGCCGAAAAAAGATGCAAGCCTTTTTATTATAGGTCATGAACATTTCAATAAATCGTTAACGCTCGATATAGAGAATCGCTTAATGCATTATATGATGAGCGTAGAGCGTGTGAAACGTGTATATAATTTAAGAGATAATCCGCAGACAAGTTATTATCCCATGGAAGAATTTGACGAAATATTCGGCAAAATTTGGAGAGGACTCAGAAAAGAAAATAAGAATTTATTTCCGACAGAAAGTGCAATAAAAGATTCAGCAATATATAAAGCGTCACCACTTCATAAACTAACTAAAGAACAGGAAAAGGCAAGGGAACTTATTATTCAAAAAGTTTCTGAGGCACTTGAAAAAGATGAAACGAAGCAACTAATTTTTATTGATGGTGAAGCTGGAACGGGGAAGACTGTTTTAACTAGCAGTACATTTTATGAATTATATTGTCAAGCAGAGGAGAGTAATAAAGCATTAAAATGTCAGTTGTTGGTTAATCATGATGAACAGATTATAGTATATGAGCAAATAGCAGAGAAGCTTGGGTTGACAGAAAAATATGGGAAGGTTGTTAGTAAACCTACGACTTTTATCAATAATCATTCAGAAAATGCTCCTATCGATGTGGCATTTGTTGATGAAGCGCATTTGCTTCTTACACAAGGCAAACAGTCATATCGAGGTGAAAATCAGTTGAAAGACATTATAGATAGAGCTCGTGTGACGGTGGTAATGTTTGATGAAAATCAGATTCTCACAACAGAGCAGTTTTGGGAATCTCAGATTCTTGAGAAGTACAGAAACCAAGCAAAAGCGGAAAATAATCATATTGCATTATATAAACAACTTCGTATGCAGGTAGATTCTGCAACAATGGATTGGATTGATTCCTTTACAAAAGAGAGATGCTTAAAGAAAATTCCAGATACATTTGGAGGATATGATATCAAGGTATTTGATAAGCCTGAATTACTTGATGTGGAGATTCAGAAAAGAGCAAAAGAAAGTGATTCGATGTTATCAAGAGTGATTGCAACTTATGATTGGGAATATAGTTCCAATCATAAACCAGAGGACAGGCTTATGAGATATTGGGAAGTAATGATTGGAAAATGGCACAAGCCTTGGAATAGGGAGTTGGAGTCCGAACTTACAAGAAAAGAAAAAAGAGCTATCAAAGGATTAGCGTGGGCTGAACAACCGCAAACGATAAATGAAGTTGGTTCAACATTTACAATTCAAGGATTTGATCTTAATTACGCTGGAGTTATTCTTGGACCATCTGTTAAATATCGTAATGGAAAGGTAATATTTGATCCTTCGGAAAGCTGTAATGAGAAGGCAATTCGAAATAGAACATTATCTGATGGAACAAAACAGAAATTTGGTGAAATATTGATTCAGCATGAAGTGAGAGTCTTAATGACACGAGGAGTTAATGGAATGTATATTTATGCCTGTGATCCAGAACTTCAGAAAGCATTATTAGAAGCAGCAAAATAAAGGAGTAAGTTTAATTATGAAGCAGGAAACGATAGATAGAATTAGAAAATTTACAGAGGACAGAGACTGGGAGCAGTTTCATTCGCCAGCAAATCTTGCAAAATCAATCGTAATTGAGGCGGCCGAGTTATTGGAGTGCTTCCAGTGGTCTGATGAAGAATATGATCTTCATCATGTTAAGGAGGAGCTGGCGGATGTTTTGGTTTACAGTCAGAATCTGTTAGATAAGTTGGAGCTGGATGCGGATGAGATTATAAGTATGAAGATGTCGCAGAATGAAGCAAAGTATCCGGTAGAAAAGGCAAAAGGGAGCACGGTCAAGTACAATCAGCTATAATAGTGGAGAAGAGGAGTTATAAGAATATGATAAAAATTTTATTTTTGTGCCACGGCAGTGTTTAAGGGACGGAGCAAAAGCCTTGAGTTTATTGGGCTTCTTGGACGGCAACGTAGAATTTACATCTTATTTACACCTTTGGAAAATCGGATCGGTATAATAGAGAAAATAAAGAAATAGATTAAATTAACAGGGAACGATTTTTGCATTAGAAATATTTAGGATATGTTGGTCATTGTTGAATTTTCTAAATGATTGAGTATAATAAAAGCAAGAACAGAAATGTTCTCGATGTAAGAGCATTGTTAAAAGTTGAGCTGTAGATGGAGCAGGATAAACTTCCATCTTATTAGATGCCTTAATTGGGCATCGAGCCTGGCAGCTTGGATAAAGTTGTAGCCCTCGTGGGGACTTAATGATTTCCGCGTTGTTATTGATATCTCAACTGGATATCGAGGCTGACAACCAACAGAAAACTCTTTCGAAAGAAATTTTTAAAGGAGTGTGGTTGAACATCACACTCCTCTTTGCGTACGAGGTGGATATGAGAGAGAAAGGATATAATTATTTGATTGGAAAAGCCGAAAAATTGGATGTGTCATTTGATATTGATAAACGAATTGATCCTGATACATGTGGATGTAAGGAGTTGTATGATGATTTTATAGAAGCATTTTTTTCTGATGAACGTTGTAATGTTGAGCATGGTATTAAAAAGGTTGAAAATGTGAAACAGCAGTTTGGCAATAAGTCACCTTTCTATACTATTTTTTTAAATGATAGTGATTATTTAATGTCGACAGATTACATAGGTCCTTCTGTATATTGGGCGAGATATCGAAAAATATCAGATAGTAACACTATTAAATTTTTAAGTATATGCAGAACTATTGGTGGGCACATGTCATGGCCGAGAGGGAGAGATGTTTTTGTGAAAATAAATAGTGCACGTGCTGGAAAAGATGGTTTGTACGATAGAATAGATTGGACACTAGCACTTATAAAGATTTATTATGAGACTCTAAAAGAAGGTAAGAAAGAATTCATTGCAAAGGCATTGACTATTGACTCTGACAATTTAAACAAAGATGTTTCTGTAAATCAAAGATTTGAAAGAATGTATGATGCTTTTAACTGTTCTAAATCATGGTTTGAATTGTTTGAATCATTTTCAGGATTTTGTCGACAGTTTAAAATGATTGGAAAAAATGGATTTGTTAGTAGTGATTATGAAGTTATAAAAATGGCACCTTGGTTCCCATTTCTTCCGGAAGACTATGCAAATTATATAGATAATATATGTGATGCTATTATTACAAGAAACAATGAGATATATAATTTTTAGTAGTAAGTCTTTTTGTCTTGCTACCAACTTTAACGACTACCACCTTGCAATAACTTGTTTCGTTTTGTCCTAATCTGCTAAGATGTCAGGTAAACTGCTTGTTTTACAAATTAGTTTGTAAACGGTAACATACAAATTATCGTGACAGGTTATTGCACATTGGTAAAAAGCAAATGGAGGGAATAGCTGAGTGGCTCAAAAGAAGAAATATTATCATATATATTTTAAATGATAATTGAAATAATTTAATGTTAGTACATAGAAACTACAGGAAAAAGAGAAAAGTATTTGTTAATTACATGAATTACTAAGGAGAAGAGAAATGGCTGAATATACACCGAAGACAATATATGAATTGATTCAAGAAATAGATGAAGGTAGAGTTATACTTCCAGCTATGCAACGAAATTTTGTGTGGTCAGAAGATAAGATTTGTAGTCTATTTGAAAGCATTATGAGAGATTATCCAATTGGTACTTTTTTATTTTGGATGATTAATGAGGACATTTTTAAAAAATATGTTTTTAATGAATTTATTAGGGATTACGATGAAGAATTAGGAAAAATGCAGCGAGGGAAAAGAGCAACAGCATCTTTTTCGGATTATACTGCGGTGTTGGATGGACAACAAAGGATTACATCTTTATATATGGGAGTAAAAGGTAAGTATCGTACGCATATAAAAGGTAAACCATGGGATAAACCAGAAAGTTATGTGGATAGATATCTTTGTGTAGATATTCTTTTTTTACCTGGTGAGGATGAAGAATATAAATTTGCTTTTTTGCCTGACGAGAGCATAGAGTGTTTTAAAACAGATGATAATGAAAATAATGAATATTGGATTAAGGTTTCAACAGTATTCGAAGAAGATGACGTGTCAAATATGGCAGATATTGCGTTAGGAATTCCAGAAAATAATTCTATTTTTCCATTAAACTTGAGAAAAAAAGCGATAAAAACTCTTTCAACGCTGTATAATGCGTTGAAACTAGTTCAAAATGTAAATTTTTATTCTGCGAAAAATAAAACATTAACGGATGTGGTGGATATTTTTGTTCGCGTTAACAGCGGAGGACAAAAACTTGATTCATCAGATTTGATGCTTTCGGTTGCGGCTGGTGAACAAGGGGACGTAGATATTCATGTCAGAATTCAAGAAGCAGTTGAAGAAGTAAATAATGTACCGGTAAAAATAGAAGAAGGATTTAAAGTTGATAAAGAATTACTTTTAACTGCCGGTTTATTATTTACTGGAGCGGATAGTTTATCGTTGAAAAATAGTAATAATTATTCATCATCTCGAATGAATGAGGTGTTTAAAGACCATTGGGATTCAATCATTGATGCATTGAAGACTGCTGTTGATTATATTGAATATCTAGGTTTTGTGGGGAAAAAATTAAGTAGAAATAGTATATTGCCGGTAGCATATTATTTTTATAAAAATCAAATATCATTATCTCATAAAAGTAGTGCGTCAAAAAGAGCATGTTGTGATAGAGTATTCATTCGTCAATGGCTATTAAGAGCAATGATAAATGGCGTATTTAGTGATGGTACGGGAAATACTTTGTTGGCAATAAGAAGGATTATCGATAAGACTTCTAAAAGTCATTTTCCGCTAGAAGATCTCATGCAAGCGGAAATAAAAAGAACATTAAAGGTTGAAGAAGAACAGATTGAGGAAATTTTAGATATTAAATATGGAGATTCACGTATTATTCCACTCTTTAATGAATTAGAACATGTTGCATCAAGACAAAATGATCAGGTTGATCATATTTGGGCTAGAGCTATTTTGTCTAGTAAAAAGGCAATAAAGAAACAGTATCCATCTATTACGGAAGATCTTATTGTGCAATATAAAGCACAGTTGAATAGACTTGCAAATTTACAAATATTAGATAGTGTGGTAAATAATGAAAAGTCGAATGTTCCATTTTCAGAGTGGGTTAATGCAACGTATCTTGATAATCCGTCACTGAATCGATACAAACAAGAACATTTTATTCCAAATGGTATTTCCCTGGAATTTTCAGATTTTTTACAGTTTGTTAAAGCAAGGGAGGAGTTATTAAAATTGCAAATAAAAAAAGCATTCCCTACAGACTTTAATGAACTGGTTGATAGATATTCATTGAGAAATAAACTAGTATAATTTGTTTTAACAACATAATATTTTTATCAATCATTTGAACACGAAGAACGCGTTTAAAGAAGCGTTTTTCTAGACAGAGCTGTAATATTGGCTGGAGATCCAATGGAGGATTAAGTCAGAATAAAGAATGGGGATGTGAGATGTATTGTTATGTTATATTTGGCGAAAGTGACGACAAACATACAAGAAAATATTTATATAAATGCGATGAGCTTACACCAGGAGATACGGTTATAGTCCCTGTGAAAAACAGCCAAAAGATTGCACTTGTGTATAATACACTTAAAACAATTCCAGAGGGATTGATGGACAATAGAATTAAAACAGTTATTGCAAAAAATACGGAAGTTATTGAGAGAAAAGAAATCGTTAGCTACATTTTGGCTATGATAGACGAATATAAGGATGGGATTATTAGTAAGGAATACTTTTATTATGTAGTAGAAGAGTTTGTAAGTACAAATAAGCTTGAGATTCCTGAAAATTCAGTACTTCACTCTCTTGTATGGTCAATTATTCCGGATGTATGTTTATTCTATGTTGAGGAGCCAGGAGAGGCATCTGAAAAGGAACTAAACTTTTGGAAAGGACTTAAAGATATTGAATATCAATTGAGATATGGCTATTCCTATAGAGAAAAGGATAAAAGGTCTAAAAACATTAAAACAGATCCGATAGAACTTACTGACAAGTACTTAAAAATTGAATTGGAACTGGAGAGATTAATTAGAAAAGAAATCGGTGATGGTGGATACATGGGATTCTGTCACAAATACTGGTGGACTAAAAAGAATCTACTAAAAGATAAATATGGAATAGAATGGAAAAGCCCTGTTGATATGAATCCAGATGTGAATTTTGATTGAGAAGGAGAATTACAATGTCCATCAGATATTCCAAAAGATTAAGTATTAAAACAAGTGAACTTTTGGCGAAAGAGTGTATAATCGTACAATTTAAATGAAAAAAGTCTCATGACCATGAGCAAAAAAGAAAGTATAATTTATTAGGCGATAGAATGGCTTATGTGAATTGAATGACTGATGATTCTGGTGTCGAAAGTAAAAATGATACAATGATACTATGGATAAATACATTGTCTTCCATAAAATCAATTCTATGATAAAAACATACCGTCTAGACAGCTACTTTTTAAGCTATTATCCAAAAGACATATAATATATAGGCTCGAATGGCGAAAGTGCCCATTTGGGCCTATATTGTATAAATTAATATGTTACAACCAGAGCAAGATC
>ERZ772854.2980-NODE-2980-length-10960-cov-5.741128_pt1 | contig 10960 bp, 12 predicted proteins | sample MGYA00580844_ERZ772854 | MGnify/ENA primary metagenome ERZ772854 (study PRJEB29015, sample SAMEA2737727) | human gut metagenome | biome: human gut; feature: human-associated habitat; material: faeces | place: China | collected 2012 ...
CAACAGCAATACCAGTTACTCCTCCAAATGAAAAATTATTTGGAAACTTAAAAAATACACGCCAACTACTAAAAGCAGTGTTGCAAATGTGATCACGCCATATTCAAATGCCGTTCTCGCAAGCTTCGCCTTCATTACCATAGCCGCTCTTGTTGCCCTGTTCGTCCATGATATGATAGCCATCCATGGCAAAAGATCCCACCTTTATCGTCTCTTGCTGACTGGATTTTGATTCCGATGCATTTAACTTCATCGAAAAAAAAGCACTCATAACAACAGTCATAAAAACAACTATCATTTTGTTCAAACAAACTCAATGCTCCATTTCCCCTGCTCTCCCAACTAGCAATTCTCGTATTCTTCTTGTCGTTTCACTTATTCTGCATTCAAAATATTATGCAGGACTTTTCTTACCTTTTTCATATCTATCGGCTTTGATATATGTCCATTCATTCCCAAATCCAATGCAAGTTTGCGATCTTCTGCAAATACATTTGCCGTCATCGCAACAATTGGAATTTGAGCTTTCTTATCATTTTCCATCTGCCTTATTTTTACAGTTGCTTCGTAGCCATTTACATTAGGCATCTGAATGTCCATAAGAATTAGATCATAATATCCTTCTTCTGCCTGATCAAGCATATCAAAACATTCTTGACCGTCAGTGGCAAGCTCCACGAAAAAGCCTTCTTCATGCAATAACTCTATTGCAATTTCAGCATTCAGCTCATTGTCCTCTGCAAGCAAAATCCTCTTGCCTCTGATATCAGCCGTATTAGGCTGTTTTTCTTGTTCTTTATATACATCTTCCTTCGATACTGTTTCCAGCGAAATTGTTACCGTAAACTTTGTACCCACTTCTTGACTGCTCTCTGCCTTAATGTTTCCGCCCATTAGCTCAATAAGTGATTTCACAATCGGAAGGCCAAGCCCTGTACCTACGACTTTATTCTCCGTTGATGTATGCTCTCTGGAAAATTCTTCAAATATATGAGGCAGATATTCTTCGCTCATTCCTATTCCTGTATCTTCACAAATAAAACAATATTGTGCCATTTTATCATCTGATGCAATCTCTTTGACTATCACATGAATAGATTTTCCGCTCGGCGTATATTTAACTGCATTACCTACGATATTCAAATAAATTTCCTGAAGCTTTGTTTTGTCACAAATGGCATACTTATGGCAGACATTAGCATCGATTGAATACTGCAGATTCTTTTTTCTTATATCTGATTCAAATACGCTGCTAACATCGTGAAAAATGGCGCTTAAATCTTCTGCCTTTAGCCTTAACGTGGCCGTTCCGCTTTCAATGCGCGCCATCTCCAAAACCTGATTTATAATCGTCATCATAAGCGCACTAGAAGATTGAATTTTTTTCAGATATTCTTTAGCCTTCTCTTCATTTTGAAGATTTTTCTCCAAAAGACCTGAAAATCCAATTATTGCATTCATCGGTGTGCGAATATCATGACTCATATTAAATAAAAATCTTGTCTTAGCTTCATTTGCATTTTTTGCCAGTTTCGCTGATCGCTGCATCTGCTCTGCATACTGCTTCTCTTGATTGTTTTTACTAAGAACCTGATAAAAAATAGCAGCAATTAACATAGACAAAACCAATATTGTGAGGATAACTGAAAACCAATAAGATATTGTTATCCATCCAGCAGACGGCTCTATATCAAAGTACCATACTTCATTTGGAATATTGCACTCTAGCGTCAGGCAATCTTTTGAAAGCTTTTCTTTATTTTGAGCCAACACAACCTGTTCACCTGTACTGTCATCTTTTGTCCAGATTTTATAATAAAATGAAGCTTCACTCAACTTCTCGAGCTTTAATTCATTTACAAAACGATCCCAGTCAATTACTGTAATCACAAACCCCCAAAATATACTGTTTTCGCCATCAGCTGGCTGATAGACTGGATTGAAAAGCAATGCACCCATTCCGCCCTGCCTCAATTCATAGGGACCGCCAAGTGTATATTCTTTTGTTTCTTTAGCCAAATTAGCGTCAATGCTTCGCTCATGTTCTGTCAGCAAATCAAGTCCAAACGCTTTATCGTTGTCCTCTCTGGGATAAATATATGTAATTATCCCATCTGGTGCCAGCTCAAATGCTTTTACTACATCATTTTCATTTGGAATAACACTTGCCAGCTTGGAGAATGTTTCTTCATCTAATTGATAGCCTGCATTAATAATATTTTCCATCAAATCTGAATTCACTACATATCGCTCTAACTGTGCTTTAATTCGCCTTACAGTACTTTGTGCCGTATAGGCTGCTCCTGCTTTTTCTTCTTTTTCCATATAGCCAAAGATCATGCATCCAACAAGAAACAAAAGCATAAAAGAAATTAGTCCAACAACACAGCTATATTTTATTATTCTTTTTTTGGCAGTACTGTATTTTTCCATTGATGTTACTCCCTTTGATTTTATTATACAATTATATCACGTCAGTCACTCGAAACACAAGGTTTTATTGCAAATAAAAAGCCACCAGAGATCATATCAATCTCCGATGGCTTTGATTCTTTATTCGCCCCAGACTTCTTGAGCAATTTCTTTTACAAGTGCAAGCTTTGCCCATTGCTGCTTTTCAGTAAGCTTATTTCCAATTTCACAAGAAGCAAAACCACACTGTGGACTTAAATACAGGCGCTCAAGCGGCACATATTTTGCCGCCTCGTGAATACGGTTAATTACTTTCTGTTTATCTTCAAGCTTTGGTGACTTTGTTGTAATCAAGCCCAAAACTACTTTTTTATCACCTGATACCTTCTGTAAACATTCAAAACCACCAGAACGTTCATCATCAAATTCTAGATAATAGGCATTTACATTTTCCTTTGCGAAAAGTGTCTCTGCTACACTATCATATGCACCGCTGCTTGCATATGTAGAATGGAAATTTCCTCTACATACATGTGTATTAATCACAAGATCCTTTGGAGCGCCCTCAATTGCCTTATTGTTAACATCAAGCAGCTGTTCTTTAATTTTCTCAAGACCTGCCTTTGTTGTTCCAAAAAGTACCGGTGCACTTGGATCAACAACCATTCCCCAAGAACAGTCGTCAAGCTGAAGATTTCTACATCCCGCTGCGTAAATGTCTTTGATAAATGCACGATATCCTTTTACAATATCTTCTGCTACCTGTTTTTGTGTGTCATAATACTTTGAAGTATTTTCCCATGCAAATGGCATGATCATCTGCTCCAAAAACTGTGCTGGTGCCGGAATAGTCAACTTTGCAACTGTATTTTCATCCTCAAATTGATTCACAAATTCAAAATGACGCAGAAACGAATGATTGTTATTGTAGGAAATCTTTCCTGTCAGGTATGTATCATCTATCATAGCTGCCTCACCGTGAAATGGCAATCCTGTTTTTGTCTTGGTGTGACCAACTCCGTTGAACTCCCAAAAGAAATCTAAATGCCATGTTGCGCGGCGAAATTCCCCATCTGTGATTACATGGTAACCTGCTGTTTTTTGTTTTGCAATCAGATCTTCAATGCAGGCATCCTCAACTTTTACCAGCTCTTGCTTTGAAATGGTTCCAGCCTCAAACTGTTTTCTTGCTTCTTTTAAAGAAAGCGGACGCAAAAAGCTTCCTACAAAATCATAGCGAAATGGTGTATTCATGGCAATCCTCCTGTATTTTATAATAAAACTCTATTATTGTTCTTAACGCTGCTATCATACAGGATTTTTTATCATTTGTATAATACCTTAATTCACTGCTAATCATAGTTTCAAACTATAGTAAACTAGTCATTAGTGCACAGTCTCGTTTGTTTAGGATGCCTGCCTGTGTAAAGAAAAGGTATATTACAGTTTGCTTTTTTCTGTTTCTTCTATATCTTCTTCATCTTCCTCTTTTGTATATTCCTCTATTTCTGTCTTTGTCACCTGCTTGATATTTTGTTTTTTCAGGCGCAGATATACAAATTCCCGAAAAATAGTGTATAACACTGACAACAGCGGAATGAAAACAAGCATTCCAACTATTCCCATAAGATTTCCACCAATCGTAACTGCCGCCAAAACCCATATTGAAGGAAGACCTACAGATTCGCCAACAACATGAGGATATATCAGATTTCCCTCAATCTGCTGTAGCACAAGAAATACTATTACGAATAAAATTGCCTGTTGTGGGTTTACCATAAAGATTAAAAAGCTTCCTACTGCACATCCGATGAAGGCTCCAAAAATAGGAATTAATGCCGTAAACGCAATTAAAATTCCAATCAAAAGTGCATATGGCATCCTCAAAATACTTAACGTAACAACAAACATACTTCCTAGAATCACAGCTTCCAGACACTGGCCTGCAATAAAGTTTGCAAATGTCCGATAAGTTAGAGAACATACTTTAAGAAAAGTGTCTGCTTTTTGTCTTGGAAGAAAAGCGAAAAATACTTTTCTGATCTGTATATGCAGCTTTTCTTTCTGAAAAAGAATATAGCAAGCAAAAGAGAACGCAATGAAAAAGGTCGCTACTCCACTGACTATGGAACCCACTGCTGACATTGTCGTATTCATCATATTTCCCGCACCGTTTCCGAGAAGGCTTATTCCCCACTTAATCGCCTGATCTGGATCAAACTCTATTTGATCTACCAGATTCATAATTTCCTGATTATTATGGAAAAATTCTCCAATCCAACTTTGCATCTGCGGAATAAAATCATTAATGCTCGTCACCAACGTTCCCATTGTCCGTGTAAGCTGCGGAATCACACCGAACATCACCAATGCGATCACACCAACTACTAATACAATAGTAAGAATCAAGCTTATCGGTCTTTTCAATTTTCTAACTATCTTATTTTTCTTTTTTACATTTTCAAAAATTTTCTTTTCCAAAAAGCTCATTGGTACATTGGTAAGAAATGCGATTGCTCCACCAAGCACAAACGGAAATATAATATCCCATATTGTTTTTAGCACACCAAGCACCACATCAAACTTCCACAAGGCGACCACAAGAAGTGCCGTAAACACAATGAGCTCCCGGATTTTTTTAATAGACATTTTACTTAGATCCATTATTTTTCCTCCTTCTGATAAAAAAAGAAACCTTTATTGCATGACAAAACATGCAATAAAAGTCTCACCAGTTCCTTGCAGTGCCGGATGTCTCCACCGTACTGACGACACTGCAAACGTATATTTTAAAACGCAGGTTACTCCCCTTTATTAGAGGTGATTGTACAATAAAATCTGTATATTTGTCAAGCACCCTCAAAAAGATAACTTACGTATTTCAATAGGTACGATACAAAATACATATTAAAAAAGGCAGCAACGCTTGTACGTTGACCAGGTTTTAGCTCTGTGGTTTGTACAAATCCCACTGCATTGTGTGCATTCTAAAAAACACCTAGGACTTCATCCGCCAAGCGCACCATCCATGCTTTCAACATCAGGATATGACCGCTCACACATTTTTACTATATTCGCATGGCCAAAATGCGTATCTGCAGTAAAATAAATCATTGTTTTGATCTCCTCTCTCATGTAAAGCTGTCAGGTAGTTTTATTGATATCTCATCAATCAGTTTTTTGATTATATACAGAAACGTTCTGGAAATCAATTATATTTTTTGCCAACCCTCTGGAAACGTGTCAATCCGCACCACCGAATCTGTTAGCGTAAGAGTTCTTGGCACTCTTACATCCACGCCTGTGTCCTAAAAAAATAGAGCATATCGATTTCTCGACACACTCTATTTTGTCATCTTTTAATTATAAGGATTCGTTTTATTTATTCTGCGAGATTCTCACTGCAAAACAGTTCAACACAATCACTGATTACATCCTCAGATGCATCTGTCTTAATTCCTGATGCCATCCAGTAGGCATAATCTCCATCATAGAAAGAATTTATCTTGTACTCGGTATATCCGTAGCGAAACTCAATATGATAGGTCGTATCTGGCGTATCTGCTGCAAATGCAAAATAAGTAAAATCACCAGAGTTCTCGTCATCGCTCTTATAAATTGCAAAGCTTCCATCCTCTGCATCGCCAACATAAGTATAGGTGTGAGAAAATACCTCCTCACCGTCTGCATCTGTTCCAGTAATCGTGTTTCCTTCTACTGTAAACTGTGCAACTCCATGCAAAAAATAACAGTCAAATGCCGTGTCGTCTGGATTCTCTGCATAGGTATCAATCGCTTCTGCTCCATAAATCAATGCAGTCGTGCTGCCCTTTAACATATCAGAATACAGCTGCGCATTCTCCTCATCACCATACTGAGCGCAAAAGCCTAGCCACAAATCATCATACTTTGCATCTGCGATCACAGGGAATAACTCCTCATAGGTTCCCTCTAGACTGGCAAGGACATCTCCGACCCCTTCATTCTCGCTCTCTTCTGCAGATGATGCCTCGGATGTCTCTTCTACTGTCTCTTCTGCAGCTGATGATGTTCCTTCTGATGCAAATGCTGGAACAGCACTTAAAACCATAGCTGCTGCAAGTGGCATAACAAACATTTTTCTTCTCATATCTTTTTTCCTCTTTTCCTTTTAAATTTATATTATGTTAGTTATAACTAACTAATGCATATTTTATCTAGTACCGATTCAAATCTCAATGACCAAACAGACTATTTTCTATCCATTTGGACATTCTTTTTATATTCTGTCGGTGTCATTTTGTATTCAGAGCAAAAAGCAGATGTGAATTTATTCGGATTAATATATCCAATTTTTGCAGCTATCTCAGCTACCGACAATTGCCCTTCCCTTAACATTTTCTCTGCAATTTGCAGCCGATAGGTACGGCAATAAGTATAGATCGGAACACCATACATTTCCTTAAAACATTTTTTTAATGAAGTCGGCGATATCTCAAATCGCTCTGCTAACTCCTCAATTGTATAGTGTTCTGTAATATGTTCTACTACAAAATCGTGAATCTTTAAAACGCAATCTCTTTGTGCTTTTGAAAAATAAACATAATCTTTCCTGCCAGCATCAAAATTCATTTCTGTCAATATTAGCAAAAGTTCCAGCAGCTTTATTTTACTATAACTAGGCTTTAAATGATCTTGTACCGTGTACAATTCTGAACATATATGCTGAATCGTCTCATTTGCACGCACCATATAAAAATCCTGTTTTTCTGAAAATGCTAAAATTCGATTTAGATCAATCGAAAGAAGTGATAAAATCTGCTTCATCTCTTCTGTAATTTCTGCAAAATCAATCGTAACTGTTATGCCATGGTAATGAGAGGTTGAAAAAGATGATGTGTGTGATTTTCCCTGCAAAGAACAAATGGATAAATCACCAGTTGTCATGTAACAATAACTATATTCTCCAAAAGTACATTCAGACCGCCCCTCTCTGCAATAATTAATTTCAAGAAAATTCGTCCGAGGATTTTGCGTTTTGTTGCAATACTTCATATGCATATCATTATAGACTAGTTCCATACCTGGAAATACTGAATAGGCAGCAATGTCTCCAGTACCACTTTCATTTTCAAGATGAAATGTTGAACATAGTGATCCTTCATTTTTTTCTTTAACAGAAGGACCATACAAATCAACACTTTTCAATTTGCCACTAGGCTTGGATGATGCAAAAAGTATCGTTTCAGCAGTTTTATATGGATTTTGTAACACGTTTATTTCCTTTCCAACATTTTTTTTGCAGATTCTTACTCTGTTCGCATTCTAAGTGTTCTTTTTAAGTTAGTGTATTCTAATCATTATTAGTATAGTTTTTTTATTTTGTCTTTGCAAGAAATTTCATGAGGAAAACCGCCCTTTATCATTATTATTTTCCGTTTTTTCTCCGGATAACTGCTTGTCCAGTATGATGATTTTGTTTGAAATGTTTCTCACAAACGGCAGTTTGTCTAGTAACTTATAAATCGGCACAAAGGCCGCCATCCCTTCCGTCAGGCTGTGCTCTTCCCTAAATTGAAAATTCGGCATAAGTTTTGCAAGGGCAGCGCCATTTTTCACACCCCACACAAATTTTGCGTTGCTGGCATCAATGGATTTTTCCTTGAACCGCTTTACAATCATCGGATTCATGATTTCCACAAAGACAGTTGCTTGCTGAAAGCGCCCAGAAATCACTGCAAAGATTCGCTGCACGTCCGCTTCTGACAGATACATGGTCAATCCTTCGATGATGACTAGCACTGGCACAGTTTTCTCTTTGATTTCATCGCCCCAGTTGTCCATGGCAGACATGGCAATCTGTGAGATCAAGCCGCTCTCCGGCAGGAGTTTTGCACGCACGGCCATCGTTTCCGGCAAGTCAAGATTATACCAGTGTGCATACCCTTTCATCCGATAGCACCTGGTATCCAACCCGCAGGCAATGTTAACCACAACGCCACCAGGATGCGCTGCCAGCCACACCGTTGTCAAACGATCTAGCACGATGGTGCGGGCAATAACGCCACTATGCATGGCGGTATCTTTGTCCGCAAGTGAAAAATCGTAATCGAGTCTGCTGACGATTTCCTCGGCTTTTTTATCACAAATCGCGCCGCGGCCTTTGCTTTCTTTTGCTCTGGCATAGATGGTTTGCAGCATGGTTTCCTGCACACCGGTGAGGTTCATTTTTTTGTTTCGTTCTCCGACAGTCATTCCGTTTTTCTCCTTACTAAAGTTAGTTTTTTCTAACTCACAGTGCTATGAAATGCCGCCTTTCAGCGGCATTTTTTTCTATATTCAAGAATACGCTGCGTCGGGACTGCTGTCAAGAGATAAAAGCATTTTCGCTGCGATGGAAATTGTTTTGTCTGCTATTTGGGATGTAAGAATGCCAAGTACTCTTACATTCTTGGAGACTTCATTGAGGCAATCGATTTTGGCTTCCCCAAATACATAATTGATCAAGTACATTCATCAACGATTCCCCTCTTTCTGTCAAAGAATACTCTACCTTAGGTGGAATCTGCGGATATTCCTTTCTGACGATCAGCTGATCTTCCTCTAACTCTTTTAGATTGCTGCTGAGTGTCTTATCAGTGATTTTCCCCAAATATCGCTTCATCTCATTGAAGCGAACTGGCTGGTATTCCATCAGACAATACAAAATCACCATTTTGTGCTTGCCACTGATTAAAGACATTGTGTAGCTGAAACCGGTGTCTGCAAAATTTGCATTTTTAATATATTTTTCCATGCAAGACATTTTCAATTTTTCCTTTACTTTCTTCTATTTTCTTTACTTTCTTTTTAGAAAGTACCTGTCTTTATTGACAGTACTTGTTCTTTTTCCAATGCGTGTTATTATTATAGCAGATGGCGAAAGAAAGTCAATCAAAACGATAAACGGAGGTTTTTATTATGAAAAAAGATCTGGGCGTTAAGCCGTATCTGTTTCCAATGCCGGTTTTATTAATTGCAACCTACGGTGAAAATGATAAAGTGGACGTGATGAATATGGCATGGGGTGGTATCTGTGCTGCAAATATGGTTTCTCTGAATATTGATGCTGACCACAAAACATCCGAAAATATCAAAAAGCGTGGTGCTTTTACCTTAAGCATTGCTGATATTCCTCATATTGAAGCTGCAGACTTTTTTGGCATTGCATCAGGAAATAAGATGGACGACAAGTTTGAGCGCACTGGCTTAACAGCTGTAAAAAGCGAAAAGATTGATGCACCAGTTGTACAGGAATTCCCACTTACCTTAGAGTGCAAGGTTGTAGAGGACAAAGAGGAAGTCTACGGACATCATGTAATTGGTGAGATCGTTGGCGTATTGGCAGATGAATCTGTATTAGACGAGCAGGGTAAGGTTGATCCTACCAAGTTAAATGCATTTGTATTTGATCAGTTCCAGAGTGGCTACTATGCGATCGGCGAAAAGGTTGGTCAGGCATGGCACACTGGTGCACCTCTGATGAAGAAATAAAAAAATTGCGATTAAAAAGGCCATCGAAGCTAGAAGACATGACACGAAGTGTTGTATTTTCTCAGTCCCGATGGTTTTTTGATGTTGGAAAATTCTATTTACGATTTTCATCACCTTGTTATCATCCATAAAGCTTATTTCAAGAACGGATACGCAGCATACGAAGCCGCTGCTTCATTTCCGGCGTAATTCGGAAGCTCTCCACTGCCTTTTGAATGGTCTTGTTGTGAGTCCAGGTATCCAGCCGTCTGGTTGTCAGCCAGGGCAACGCAGCTTCCGGCTGCTTGGCTAGGGCCGTCGCAAAGTACCACGCTCTCATCATATTCAGATAGTATTCTTCGCTGTGTACATCTGCCACCCAGCCAAGATACTCCGGTCGAAATTCTTCATCCAAATAATATCGCATCAGCATTCCCATAGCATAGCGCACGGTATAGATCTTGTCAGAGTTCAGCCATCGGCGGATGGGTATCAGGAGTTCTTCTTTGTGCTTTGCGAAAACCTTGGGACAAAAGCAGTCACAGGTAGCCCAATTATCAATATAGGGTAGAAACTTCTCCGTTTCCACCAGTGCTGTGTCATAATCCTTAATGTTTTCCACAAGAAACGCATGAAGATTATTTTCCTCATAGTATTTGTGAGGTAGACTGTTCAAAAAGGATTCTGCCTGCTTCGTGCCCGAGATCTCCTTTGCCAACTTCCGCAACATCGGTGTCCGCACACCGATGATCGTTTCTGATGGTACAGTAGGCATCAGCTTGCTTTGAAATGCCTGATAGGATTTATCCTGCAAGGCAACTATTTTTTCTAAAATATCTACGTGAGATTTCTGAAGCATTTCTGCTCCGATGGATTCGCTGTTTTTCATAGTATATCGTCTCCTTTTTGGAATCATAAGAGTGCCGAGTACTCTTATACTTACTCTTTTTCACAACAAATTTTCCTTATTTGATGTAAGAGTGCCTGGTACTCTTACACTATTAATAATAGGGACTTGTGACCTTTTGCGAATGACCTCACACACACCATAGCCGTC
>ERZ772854.2986-NODE-2986-length-10933-cov-8.128608_pt1 | contig 10933 bp, 10 predicted proteins | sample MGYA00580844_ERZ772854 | MGnify/ENA primary metagenome ERZ772854 (study PRJEB29015, sample SAMEA2737727) | human gut metagenome | biome: human gut; feature: human-associated habitat; material: faeces | place: China | collected 2012 ...
AAGGGCAAAAAGGAGCTTTATATCATTATTTATCTGTATCAAAATGTACTTCTGTGCCGGCAACTGCCCGTTCATCCAGAAGCTGTTTGAAGGTCCTGGTCTTTGCTTTCTCTTCATAGTTATCAGACCAATAGTAGCCTTTCAGTTCGTCCATATACTCATAGTAGTCACAAAGATAAATATATACAGTGGAAATGTCTCTGTCCTGTATCGCATATGTGTTATTGCTGTTTGACACGCCTCCATATGGCATGATATCTCCATTGGCATCCAGCATAACTGCAAAATACTTTGCTTCCGGATCCTGCATTTTCATAGTGATCTCAAATGGTGTTTTCGTAATGGAGAGAACACCATCTCCATTTTCATCTACCACATTTACATCCTTTTTAACCGTATCGGAAGTATTTTTCTCTACATCTACGTTGAACTTCCAGTCACCCTTCAGTGTCCATGAGTTATATCTGTTATTACCTTCAATTGCCTCAGGATACCGTTCAAAATACTCATTCCACATCTCAGTGAAAAACTGATGTTCCAGATCCTTCTGTTCTTCTGTCAGGCTCTCATAATCTGCATCATCTGTGCTGATTCCATGCTCTGCCATTTTCTGATTATATTCATCCCGCAGATCCTGAGGGATATCCGGGGTAGTATCCTGGTCATCCGGAAGAGTACCCACAATATCTTTCAGATCCAGCTCCATGGCAAACCTGTCAGGTACTTTGATGTCTTTGACATAATCGCTGATTGCCGGACCTCCCACCTGAGGAAGGTTCTCATCACTGTATTCATCCATTCCCAGTACCTGGGCTAACTTATCAAAACTAAAGTCCTCGGAATCTACATCAATCCCTTTTTCTTTGAAAAATGCATTACGCACCTCATAATATTTTGTCCATCCTGCATCATCCACTGTCATATCGTCCACAGGAATACGCAAAACTCCTGCATAGGTGTTATCATCCAGCATTTTTCCATCCAGATAAGCATTAAACAGATTACTTTTTCCATCCATGTAATCATATTTGACTGTAGAATCCTCACTGAGCTTAATATTGGGTTTTCCATCAGATGTAATGAAGGTATCCGGGAATTTATCCTCTGTATGGATTGTCATGGACAGGTACAGAGCCATTTCATTACAGTATACTTCTGAAAGCGTGACAGTTGTTCCATTTACTGTTTTACTGTATGATTCATTGTCTTTCGTTTTATCTGCATTGTTATTTTCTGTTGTATTCTGATCCTCAGCCTGAGCACTTTGAGGATTACCTCCGTCCTCCTGACTTTCATCAGTATCTGCCAACTCTGCATCTTCTGCAGAATCTGTCAACTGCTTTGCATATTTCGAATAATCGCCATAAAATCCCATGGAATTACCGAGCTGCTTAAATACATTTCCAACCAGAGGGATGTTCTCTGCAAATGCCGGATTTGTGATACATACTGTTGAAAATACAGCTGCAGCTGCAGTCAGTCCCAAAGCTGTTTTGTATACTGTTTTGTATACTGTTTTGAATTTCTTGTGCGATTTTGCTGTTCCTGTGGATTTCTTTCCGGAACCTCCTGTTGATTTTTCTGTTGATTTCTCCTGTAATCTTTGCACCATATTCTCTGTATTTTCCGTATGTCCAGAAGCTGCTGCCATTTCTCTGATTCTGGAAAATGCTTCGTTTTTTGCATCTTCTGCCTGCTTTGGCAATGGAAACTCTGCCTGCATGATTTCCTCTATCGCATTGTCATTTCTGTTATTCTTTTCTTTATCAAAATCCAACTTCTTCGCCATGATCACTTCATTCCTTTCTTGAACTTACTGTTATGTTTCCTGCTGTTACTGATCCTGTTCTCAGATTTTCATTCTGATATTCTGCAAACCTTCTGCTATACCTGTGAATTCTCTGTTTTTCTTTTTTTTCTGCTGCAGTCTCTTCTTCTGAATATTATCTTCTGCTGAAGTATATTCCTGCTTTAGCTGCATACGGGCTCTGACCAGTCTGGTTTTTACGGTGTTTTCATTCATATTTAATATAGAAGCAATGTCTGCGATCCGAAATCCCTCTACATAATACAGAACCAGTATGATCCTGTAGGATTCGTCCAACATTCCAAGCATTTCCTTGAACTCAAATTCCTCAATGGACATATCCTGTCCGGGGACTTCCGGAAGTTCTTCGGCTCTGCTGAAATTTTTGTAGTGTCTGTGGATTTTATTGCATTCATTGATCAGGATACGGATCATCCAGGTTTTGAAATATTCCGGATTCTTCAGTGTATGTATTTTTTCAAAGCAGGTAAGTATGGTATCCTGTATGGCATCTGCGGCATCCTCATCATTATCCAGGATTCCCCTTGCCACCTTGTACATTGCCAGAGAATTCTTTTCCATCAGTTCCAGAAATGCATCCGCATCTCCTGAGATGGAGCGTTTTACCAACTGTATCAAATGCTGATCCTCCTTGCTTAAAGTTTTATGTGTTACTGTTTACTTCATGTCCAGTAGCTCTTATGTTTTTACAAATATGTTTCATTCGAATGAAGCTTTGTTGTTTTGTTTTACACTTATTAGATGGGGAAATATAAAGAAAAGTTTCATATCTTTTAACTAAATTTTCAGGTGTGAGATTTTTTATATTTATTATAACCTCTCATCCGCATATAATTGTAATACAAACAAATTATAAGCCCTGAATTTTCCCACAAAAAAAACGGCACATTTCTGCACCGGTTTTTATCACTCATAATCTTTCTTAATGTTTTCCTTTTATTCTTCAGCATTCAATCTCTTCTGATACATAGACTGGAGCAGGAATTTTCCTGTCTCTGTTTTGAATACTTTTTCCAGCATGTTTCTCACATTGTTTCCGGAGAAATTACTCTCATCTGCATTTACCAGATAATCTGCTTCTATCATGATCTGATAATCAATACCATCGATTCCGGTTATTGTATGATGATGACTTACAATATAAGAAACACGATCTACAAATTCTTTCGGCAGATCTGAATCTGCGAAAAATTCCTTTATCAGTGCCGCACTTTCTTCCTCCTGATGTTTACCGTTGGCATTTCCGTATTTTACTCTGCAGAGAGGGCAGGCAATATCATGGACAACCGCAGTAACCTCCACCAGCTTCTGCTGCTCCGGTGACAGATTTTCGCCTTCTGCGATTGTTTTTGCATATGCGTATACTTTCATGAAATGGTTGATGTCATGAAGATCTCCCTTGGAATACTCTACCATTTTCTTTATAACTTCTGCTACTGTCATGCTTTGTTCCTGCCTTTCTCTTACGGGTTTATTTACTTGTGCACTCCGTTCTCAGTAACCGGGTTTATCTTATTCTGAAAAACAGCAGAATCTTTCGATCCTGCTGTTTACAATTATCAATTATTTGCAGAGTTCCTCTGCCATGGCCTCAATCTCTGCTTCGTTTGCTTCGCTTAAGGAAGAAGTGATCTTTACATTATTTTCAAGCCATGTGATATTTTTACTCTTTTCAAACATTCCCTGCATGATTCTTGCTGCTGCAGGTGCCCAGCTTCCGTTTTCGATGAGACCGATGGTACGGTTCTGGTAGCTGCGTTCTGTAAGGTTCTCTATGTAGGTACGCATAAACGGGAAAATATCTCCGTTGTATGTAATTGTGGCAAGTACCAGTTTGCCGTAACGGAAAGCATCTTCCACTGCTTTTGCCATGTCATCTCTTGCAAGGTCAAATACAGTTACTTTCGGGCAACCTTTTTCTTCCAGTTTCTGTGCCAGAAGTTCTACTGCTTTCTTTGTGTTTCCGTAAACAGATGTATAGGCGATCACAACACCTTCGCTCTCTACTTTGTAGGAGGACCAGATATCATATTTCTCAAGGTAATGTCCCAAGTTCTCTGTGAGGATTGGACCATGAAGCGGACAGATTGTCTGGATATCCAGAGTTGCGGCAGCTTTCAGAAGCTTCTGAACCTGTGCACCGTATTTTCCAACGATTCCGATATAGTAACGGCGAGCTTCGCAGTCCCAGTCTTCTTCTACGTCAAGTGCTCCGAATTTACCGAAACCGTCTGCTGAGAACAGAACCTTATCAGTACTGTCATATGTAACCATAACCTCCGGCCAGTGAACCATTGGTGCAAATACGAAAGTCAGCACATGTTTTCCAAGTGTCAGGCTGTCACCGTTTGCAACCACCAGTTTCTTTCCGTCCAGATTCAGGTTTCTGAAGAAATTTCCCATCATAGTGAAGGTCTTGGTATTTGCAACTACGGTTGTGTCAGGATATGCTTTCATGAAGTTCTCGATATTTGCGGCATGATCCGGCTCCATATGCTGTACTACCAGATAATCCGGTTTCGCACCGTCCAGGACTTTGGCTACATTTTCAAGCCATTCATCTTTGAAATTAGCATCTACGGTATCCATAACTGCAATCTTTTCATCCATGATCACATATGAGTTATAGGACATACCGTTTGGCACTACATACTGACCTTCAAACAGATCTATCTGATGATCATTTACACCTACATAATAAATATCATTTCCGATTTTCATGATAACATGTTCCTCCTTAGCGATATCAGGGCCGGTCAAATCCGGTTAAAAATTCCAATTTTTTTATTTCTGAACCTATTATATCCACATTCATATCGTTCGTCAAGTTGCATTTTATCTCTAAAATTTCACCCCTTAACTCACATATAAAAAGTAATACTGTCTTTTTATTTAATACCTATTCTGACAAAATTCCATATTCCTTATATAACTGTTTTCGAATATCTGTATTTGTCACAACAGACTGTATTTCTGCACTTCTTCCATCCATAATCAGACGATTAAGCAAAGTGCTTAATCGTTCTTCGCCGATTGCTTCTCCAATTGCCCTGCCCCTTGCTTCTCCAATTGCTTTTGCCTCTGCTTCCGCCTCTTTTTGAAGCCGTTCGAGCCTTTCAGATTCCAGTTCAAGAACTTTTCCACCCATAATCTCACCTATTCCTTTCCGGACTGTTTTTTCATTCCTGCATATATAGTCCGCTATTTTTATGATCAGTTTATTTAAATTCATGTATAAAGCCGTCTTATCTGCTCCTGAAAGTTCTCTTTCCAGATTTATCCGGATTTCCTCATAGTCATTTAGCAAACTCTGGAACATTTCCGGATTCTCACTCATTTCATGAATATCCTTTTCATATCGCATAATATAAAACGGCAGAAGCATCAGTAAATTTTTTTCAAAAATACTGTTTCTCGTATATGTCTCCAATTTCATTGTCGGAACCCAATAATGTACTATTTTCTCATCCGAAAGTACCATCTCTATCTCCAGAAAATCCGGCGTATTCTTTCCGCTTCTCAAATATAATACGCAGGACTTTGGAAAATCCATCCTGTATTTGCGTCCCTGTTTCTGTGCATTTTCAATTGCTATGGAGAAATCATATTCTATCATACGAATTGCCATAGTTGTATCGTCTACACTTTGACATTCAATATGATACAATTTACCAGCAATCTTTAAACAGGAATCCGTGATAATCTCTCCGTTTTCCTGCTGATGTTCATTGCGCAACTGCACAATCGGTACATTCTCCGGATAAGAAGTATGGAATACTTCATTAATCAAAGGTACTGCCAGATATGGCATTTTCTCAATCATTGTACGAAATACATCATCAAATATCGTATTATTCATTAGATACCTCACTTCTATTCTAACATACGGTAACAATGTTTGAATACCCAATTTGCACAAATATCATAAATCGGATAATCTTTATCTTTCGTACATACTTTCATAAAGAGAAATAGATGACCGACTGGTCTGGAACTCAGATATATAAATTCAGTGTAACAAACGCATGCTGTTCCGTCAATCAATAGTTTTCGACACATCAACACTACTTTTGAAAATTTATTTCTTACGTTTCAGTAACAAATTCTCAGTTCACAATACACAAGGCTGTCACACTACATAAGCAATTAGTGTAACAGCCTCTTTTCTATTCTCTGAGATCAGGCTCATGAGATCTTGCCGTCTTTCATTTCAAATACAGTATCAACGATATTCATAGTAGATTTTCTGTGTTACGTAACGTAATTTCTGTTTATACCTCACACTTTTTTAATTCTCGTTCTAACTCTAAAACTTCTTTTCTGCACAATTCTATCGCATCATTACAGGTTTCCACATCATCACCATCTATCTCTATGCTATCGTCACCAGGATATCTGGTTGAAAAATAAAAACCATCTATCATTCTCATATGTGTCTGCGTATTTTTTGAAAACTCTGCTCCCATATTTGCTTTTAGAAATTTCATCAGTCTGTTCAGACTATGTGTACGCAAAATATTTTCAAAATCTTTCTGTTGCATAGCATCATCCGGTTTATAGTATTCTGAGATCAGATGCTTCATATATTTTTCGCATATTCCCTGTGCCATGGCACCCATCATATTTGCCACTATCCCCGCATCATAAGAAGCCTTAAAATATCGAAAATCGTTTTCTGCAAAATCAAAATAACTATTTAAGGCCATATCTGAATTCCCTCCTTTCGCACATTTGTATAATACAGCATTTTGTTTCTTTTCCAGTCATCGCCAACTACAATTTTCAGATCCGTTTCTGCATCATCCAATTCCTCAGAGGATACTTCTGATTTTAGAAGATAAAGATATTTTTTAAGTTCCGGCCGGGAGCGGAATGACTCTGACAGTTCCAGAAACAGATCAACATCACTGCTATATTTCTCTTCTCCCCGTGCACAACTGCCATACAGATATATTGTCTTAATATAAGGCCTTATGCATGATGACTGAATAGTTCGTAAAGCATACTCCGCTGCATCTCTCTGCCGTTTTGATCTGATACATGTCAGCATTTTCTATCCCTCCGTTTTCTCTGTATATTATTTCCAGATTGTACTTACATTTTTTGCTTCAGGATTTCTTTGTAAAAAAATTATAACATTCCTTATCTTCTATGTCTATCTTCCATTTATTTGGTGAAAAATTAGAGTGTATTATTGTTACTTTCTTTTATTTTCCTTCAAAGATCTGAGCGATCGGTGAATCTGCAGACAGTATCACTGTTTTGTCCTCACCTTTCATAGATGTCTTCAGCGCATCCAGGCTTCTCACAAATGAATAAAACTCACTTCTGTCCTCTTCTCCATAAGCCTGCGCAAGAATTTTCATATATTCCTGCTCCCCTTCCGCCTCCAGGATCTCTGCCTGTTTTTTAGCATCAGAAATCTGGATTGCTACTTCTTTGTCGGTTTTATTTCGAATCACCTTTGCTTCAGAGTTTCCCTCTGCCTTGTAAGTCGCTGCAATATTATCTCGTTCAGAAATCATTCGTTCATATACAGCTTCCTTATTATCATCCGGCAAATCCAGCTGCTTGGTTTCAAATTTGAGAAGTTCGATTCCATACTGATCCATGTTTGTTCCTATTGCCTCCATAACCATATCAGACAGTTCTCCGTCACGACTTGTGATCACCTGATCCTGTGACATACTGCTGATCGCATTTTTAGTGGCATTATACACAGCAGTATTAATTCGGCTTTCACCACTTTCCACAGAAGAGTTTAATGTCTGTGCAAATTTAAGCGGGTCGCTGATTTTCCAGAGAACATAGCTGTCGCTGATCATCGTTTTCTTATCTTTTGTAATTACATCAGATGCTGCCAGATCATACAGCAGTGTTTCCTTTGGCAATGACTGTGTACTCTCTATAAACGGAATCTTAAAACTGATTCCCGATGAGCTGATCACCCTGTCAACCTTACCAAACTGACGGATCAGCTTATATTCATTTTGCTGAGTTACTGTTACCGACGCTCCGACAGCTACAACCACTGCAGCCACACCAATTAATATTCCAATTTTCTTACCTTTCATAAATTAGTCCTCTCCAAAATTATATCTCTATCCTTCGTATTTCATTTACCAAAACACTTTTTATATGAAATATTTTCTGTCATTTCTTTATTCGTTCTCAGAATCATTTAAATCTTGTGTGTCCTGAGCAGGATCCGTGTTCAGTGTCTCTGCCGGATTCTCTGAACTGTTCCCTGTAAAAGAATCTAGCGGCAGAACCTTCTGCACTCCATCTCCATTATCAATCACAATCTTCATTCCCGGCAGCACATCTTCCATTGCCTCATAGAACATACGCTTCTTTGTGATCTCCGGATTCTTAACATACTCCTCATACATGGCATTAAAACGTGCAACCTCAGCTTCCGCTTCATTAATCCTTACCTGCTTCTGCGCCTCAGCATCCTGAATGATCTGGTCTGCTTCTGCCTCAGCCTCCGGAAGCTTTTCGTTTCTGTATTTATTGGCATTATTCAAAGCAGTTTCTTTTCCCTGCTTGGCAGTTTCTACTGTTTTAAATGCTTTCATAACTTCCTGTGTGGGTGGTTCTGAATCCTGGATTGTGATATTCACAAGCTGAATCCCCAGATCCTGTTCCTCCATCTGCTTCAGGATCATTTCTTTGATCTTGCTCTGGATTTCACCTTTTCCGGTGGTAAGCACTTCATCCACATCATAACTTGCGATTACTGTACGGATACAGCTTTGAGAAATATTTTTTAGAATATCTTCCGGTTCCTCTGAATTATAAAGATATTTTACCGGTTCTAAAATTCTGTACTCAACAAAGAAATCTACATCAATAAAGTTATAATCCGAGGTAATCATAATGCCCTCATTCTCAACCACCGAATTATCTCCCATACTATATCCAATAGGAAATCCCTGGATCGTTGTATTTACTTTCTGTACTTTCTGTATAAAAGGAATCTTAAAATGCAGTCCTGTTTCTGCCACTGCCTTCGGCACTCCGAAAGTTGTCAATACTGCCTGTTCCTGCTCCTGGATCTGATAGGTCGCATCTCCGGCAAGCCCTGCAATAATCACCAGTCCTGCTGCTCCTATTACAATACGTTTCACATGTTTTCCCGGCTTCTGTAATTTTTTAAATGGATTTACTCTTTCGTTCACTTTTCTCCTCCGTTTCACCATTTGACATAATTAAATTTTTGCTTCTAAAAATTTCTGAAGAAAAGAAAAAGACTTTCATTTCAGACATAACATGAGCTCTTCTCTTAATGTCTAAAACAAAAGTCTTGCCGATTATATCATAATGCGGGCATTCTTAATCTGCCGTTCTGACGCATTTATGTACCATTTATAGGAAAAACAAGTCCAGTTCTTCATAACGATGGCCGCTACTCCCTTTTCTTTGAGCAGCATCATATCATAACTATTTACAAAATGCAAGAAATATTTTTACGTAATCTCAGCCGCATGTTATACTTATGTTACTGTTCACTCCGTTCACAGTAACGTAGCCAAAATTCATTCCAGATTGCCTGCGGCAATGGAATTTTGGCTTGTATGTCTCGGGATTTTGGCATATTCATGCCAAAACACCTCGCGGGATAGTGGTGTGTGAACAGTAACATACTTATTACATTAAAGCCGAAACTTTTTCAAATAATTCGGTCTCAGTCAGGAGGATTAATTCATGAAAGCATACGAACGCCTATTATCTTATGTAAAAGTATTCACTCCAAGCAGTGAAGAAACCGGTACTTCCCCATCTACACAGTATCAGTTTGACCTTGCCAGACTGCTGGTTCAGGAATTAAAGGAACTGGGTGTGAAAGATGCCGATGTAGATGAACATTGCTATGTCTATGGACATATTCCAGCAACCAGAGGATATGAATCCCGCCAAAAACTGGGCTTTATCGCTCATATGGATACAGTCTCTGATTTCTGCGATCATCCGGTTACTCCGGTTATCACTCCGAATTATGACGGCAAAGACCTTGCACTTGGAACCAGCGGCAGAGTTCTCTCCCCGAAAATGTTCCCTCATCTCTCCACATTAAAAGGCAGAACTCTCATTACTTCCGATGGAACCACCATCCTCGGTGCAGATGACAAAGCCGGAATTGCCGAGATCATGACAATGATCGAGTCCCTCAATGACAATACTATTCCGCATGGTCCCCTCTGTATTGCATTTACCCCTGACGAAGAAATAGGAATGGGACCAGCCCATTTTAATGTAAAAAAATTCGGAGCGGATTTTGCTTATACACTTGATGGTGATACAGAAGGTGAAATCCAGTATGAAAACTTTAATGCTGCCAAAGCAGTAGTAGAATTTGCCGGTGTAAACGTACACCCAGGTTCTTCTAAGAATACAATGGTCAACGCAGCACTTGTTGCCATGGAGTTCAATTCCATGCTCCCTTCCGCTGACACACCAAGAGATACGGAAGACTATGAAGGATTTTTCCATCTCTATTCCATAAAGGGAGATGTCTCACACGCTACTCTCGAATATATCATTCGTGACCACGATGCAGCTTCTTTTGATGTCCGTAAGAAGAGTATGGAACACATCACTAAAATTTTAAATGAAAAATGGGGAAAGGGAACTGTCTCACTTACCATCACAGAACAGTACCGAAATATGAAAGAAATCATCGACACCTGCATGGAACTGATCGAGCATGCAACTGCAGCATGCAAGGAATGCAATATCTCGCCGCTTATCACCCCGATCCGCGGAGGCACAGACGGTGCCCAGTTAAGCTTTATGGGACTCCCATGCCCGAATCTCGGAACAGGAGGGCATGCTTATCATGGACCTTATGAACACATTACTGTTGAAGGAATGGATATTGCTGTAGAGGTAGGATTAAAGATTATCGAATTATTTTATAAATAATTTCGATTACAATATCCCCTTGTTGTTATTTTAACCGCTAAATTAATCTTAAATAATTTTGCGATTAACGTAACAACAAGGGGATTATCTATAGACTCGGAATATTTTTTATATTTTTACATACAAAAAAACCAGCTAACTGTTAGCTGGTTTCTCATTGTATCTTCAAAACTACAT
>ERZ772854.2988-NODE-2988-length-10917-cov-15.394218_pt1 | contig 10917 bp, 8 predicted proteins | sample MGYA00580844_ERZ772854 | MGnify/ENA primary metagenome ERZ772854 (study PRJEB29015, sample SAMEA2737727) | human gut metagenome | biome: human gut; feature: human-associated habitat; material: faeces | place: China | collected 2012 ...
TGAATGGCGTATTGGTGCAGGATAAAGATACTAATATTGAAACGGTAGCCGACCTGAAAACTGTGACAGACAAAGCTCCTACTCCGGAAGAAGTGGAAGATATGTTGTTTGCCAACAAAATTGTAAAGAACAGCAAATCCAACGCCATCGTATTGGCAAAGGATAAACAACTTCTTGCAAGCGGTGTAGGACAGACTTCACGTGTAGACGCATTGAAACAAGCAATTGAAAAAGCCAAATCATTCGGTTTCGACCTGAATGGTGCAGTAATGGCTTCCGATGCCTTCTTCCCGTTCCCCGACTGTGTGGAAATTGCAGATAAAGAAGGTATTACGGCTGTTATCCAACCGGGAGGTTCGGTAAAAGACGATTTATCATTTGCTTATTGCAATGAGCACGGTATGGCGATGGTGACTACCGGTATCCGTCATTTTAAACACTAAAGCGATTTACTATTTGACAATTTACAATTTACTATTCAGCCGTTCGGCAATATGGATTTGATTGTCAGATAGTAATAAGTATGTATCAAATAGTAAATAGTAAATTGTCAAATAGTAAATAAAAAAATGGGATTATTTTCTTTTACACAAGAGATAGCAATGGACTTGGGCACAGCCAATACTATCATCATCACGAACGGAAAAATCGTGGTGGATGAGCCTTCGGTTGTAGCTTTGGATCGCCGTACAGAAAAGATGATTGCCGTGGGGGAAAAGGCGAAGTTGATGCATGAAAAAACCCACGAAAACATACGTACCATCCGTCCGTTGAGAGACGGAGTGATTGCCGACTTCTATGCTTGCGAGCAGATGATGCGCGGTTTGATAAAGCAGGTGAATACTCGCAACCATTTGTTTTCACCTTCTCTTCGCATGGTGATTGGCGTTCCTTCGGGAAGTACGGAAGTCGAACTCCGTGCTGTCCGTGACTCTGCGGAACATGCCGGCGGTCGTGATGTTTATTTGATTTTCGAGCCGATGGCTGCGGCAATCGGTATCGGCATCGATGTGGAAGCTCCGGAAGGAAACATGATTGTCGATATAGGTGGTGGATCTACGGAAATTGCCGTTATCTCTTTGGGAGGTATCGTTTCCAACAACTCCATCCGCACAGCCGGTGATGACCTGACAGAGGATATTCGCGAATATATGAGCCGTCAGCACAATGTGAAAGTCAGCGAGCGTATGGCAGAACGTATCAAAATCAATGTAGGTGCTGCTTTAACCGAACTGGGTGATGATGCTCCGGAAGATTATATCGTTCACGGTCCGAACCGTATCACGGCTCTTCCGATGGAAGTGCCTGTATGCTACCAGGAAGTAGCTCACTGTCTGGAGAAATCAATTTCAAAGATCGAAACTGCTATCTTGAGTGCGTTGGAAAATACACCTCCTGAACTGTATGCTGATATTGTGCACAATGGTATCTATCTCTCCGGAGGTGGTGCATTGCTTCGTGGACTGGATAAGAGATTGACCGATAAGATCAACATTCCTTTCCATATTGCGGAAGATCCTTTGCATGCAGTTGCCAAAGGTACAGGAGTGGCATTGAAGAACGTAGACCGTTTCTCTTTCTTAATGAGATAAACCGGGGATGAGGAATTTATTAAACTTCCTTCTGAAATACAATTACTGGTTCCTCTTCATCTTATTGGAGGTAGCCAGTTTTGTTTTGTTATTTCGGTTCAACCGTTATCAGCAGAGTGCATTCTTCACTTCTGCCAATACGGTTGTGGGGGCGGTTTATGAAGTTTCGGGAGGGATTTCCTCTTATTTTCATCTGAAATCGGTCAATGAAGATCTGTTGGATCGCAACATGGTGCTCGAACAACAGATCACTAATCTGGAAAAAGCATTGAGAGAGCAGCAGCTCGATTCTATGGCCATCAACAGCATCCGGCAGGTGCCGCAAGCGGATTATCAGTTGTTTAAAGCGCATGTGATAAAGAACAGTTTGAATCTGGTTGATAATTATATCACGCTCGATAAAGGTTCCTCTTCCGGTATTCGCTCCGAAATGGGAGTGGTGGATGGTAATGGGATTGTAGGGATTGTTTATGAAACCTCTCCTTCCTACTCGGTGGTGATTTCGGTACTGAACAGCAAGTCGAATATCAGTTGCAAGATTATCGGCAGTGATTATTTCGGCTACCTGAAATGGGAACATGGAGATTCGCGCTATGCTTATCTGAAAGACTTGCCTCGTCATGCAGAGTTTAATTTGGGAGATACAGTCGTTACCAGTGGTTTCTCCACCGTCTTTCCCGAAGGTATAATGGTGGGGACGGTAGATGATATGTCCGACTCTAATGACGGACTTTCCTATCTGTTGAAAATCAAGCTGGCTACTGATTTCGGTAAGTTGAGTGACGTTCGGGTGGTAGCCCGGACAGGTCAGGAAGAACAGAAGAAACTTGAAAACAAGGTGATGAAAGAATGATTATTACTTATATACATAGAATCGGATGGTTTATCGGCTTGGTACTTCTTCAGGTGCTAATCCTTAATAGTGTACATATTGCCGGCTATGCTACTCCTTTTCTCTATATCTATTTTATTCTGAAATTCAGCTCCGGCACTTCCCGGAATGAACTGATGTTGTGGGCTTTTTTCTTCGGGCTGACCATTGATATATTCTCCGATACTCCGGGAATGAATGCGGCAGCTACCGTATTGCTTGCCTTTCTCCGTCCTTCTTTGCTTCGTCTGTTCATGCCCCGTGATAATCCGGACAGCCTTATTCCCTCTTTCAAGACGATGGGAATCAGTCCTTTCTTAAAATATACTACTGCAAGTGTTTTTGTGCACAGTCTGGCATTACTCTCCATTGAGTTCTTCTCATTTACCAGCATTTGGCTGTTACTGTTGCGAGTGCTTCTTTGCACTATTCTGACTGTAACCTGTATCATAGCTATAGAAGGGATTAAGAAGTAACGATGGCAAAAGATTATATCTTAGAGAAGCGCAAATTTGTAATCGGAGGCATTGCTATCTCCATTGTTTTGATTTATCTGATACGTCTTTTTGTATTGCAGATCACGACCGATGACTACAAGAAGAATGCTGACAGTAACGCTTTTCTGAATAAGATCCAATACCCCTCGCGTGGCGCTATTTATGACCGGACCGGTAAACTGTTGGTATTCAACCAGCCGGCATACGACATAACGATCGTGCCAAAGGAAATAGAGAATCTGGACACACTCGATTTATGCCAATCGCTGAATATCACCCGTGCACAGTTTCTCAAAATAATGAGCGATATGAAAGACCGTCGCCGCAATCCGGGGTATTCCCGCTATACCAACCAGTTGTTTATGTCGCAACTTTCGGCGGAAGAATGTGGTGTCTTTCAGGAAAAGCTGTTTAAGTTTCGTGGCTTTTATATCCAACGGCGTACCATTCGTCAATATTCGTACAATGCTGCCGCCCATGCTTTGGGAGATATCGGAGAAGTCTCCGCAAAAGAAATGGAAGCGGATGAAGAAGGATACTACATCCGTGGGGATTATGTCGGCAAGTTAGGAGTCGAGAAATCGTATGAAAAGTATCTGCGTGGCGAGAAAGGAATTGAGATTCTGCTTCGCGATGCGCACGGTCGTATCCAGGGACATTATATGGATGGTGAATATGACCGTCCTTCCGTTCCCGGCAAGAACCTGACATTGAGTTTGGATATTGACTTGCAGATGCTGGGCGAACGTTTATTAAAGAATAAGATTGGAAGCATTGTGGCTATCGAACCGGAGACCGGAGAAATCCTTTGTCTGGTATCCTCTCCCAATTATGACCCGCATTTGATGATTGGCCGCCAGCGTGGCAAGAACCATCTGGCCTTGCAACGTGATATGACCAAACCGCTTTTGAATCGTGCCCTGATGGGAGTGTATCCTCCGGGATCTACGTTCAAGACAGCGCAAGGACTGACGTTCCTGCAAGAAGGAATTATCACCGAACAAAGTCCGGCATTCCCTTGCTCACATGGGTTCCATTACGGAAGATTGACAGTAGGCTGCCATGCTCACGGATCTCCCTTGCCATTGATTCCGGCTATTGCTACATCGTGCAACTCCTATTTCTGTTGGGGACTGTTCCGTATGTTTGGCGATCGTAAATACGGTTCGCCGCAAAACGCTATTACGGTCTGGAAAGACCACATGGTTTCGCAAGGATTTGGCTACAAACTGGGAGTTGATTTGCCGGGAGAGAAACGGGGGCTGATTCCGAATGCGCAGTTCTACGATAAAGCCTATCGCGGACATTGGAACGGACTGACAGTAATCAGTATCTCTATCGGACAGGGGGAAATTCTATCCACTCCCCTTCAGATTGCTAACTTGGGAGCAACGATTGCTAACAGAGGATACTTTGTGACACCGCATATTGTAAAGGAAATCCAAGATAATCAGTTGGACAGCATCTATCGCGTACCACGTTATACCACTATTGAGAAAAGACATTATGAATCAGTCGTAGAAGGGATGCGTGGCGCAGCCACCGGAGGAACTTGTCGTATGCTGTCAGTGATGGTTCCGGATTTGGAAGCCTGTGGAAAAACGGGTACTGCGCAGAACCGCGGACACGACCACTCGGTATTTATGGGCTTTGCGCCGATGAACAAACCGAAGATAGCTATTGCCGTCTATGTAGAGAACGGCGGATGGGGTGCTACTTACGGAGTTCCTTTCGGCGCACTGATGATGGAACAGTATTTGAAAGGCAAGCTCTCGCCGGAGAACGAGTTGAGGGCGGAAGAATTTAGTAACAGAGTGATATTATATGGTAACGAGGAACGATAGTTTGTGGAAAACGCTGGACTGGGTAACGATTTTTATTTACCTGCTCCTGATTGTTGGCGGATGGTTTAGCGTCTGCGGAGCCAGCTATGACTATGGCGAACGCGACTTCCTCGACTTCTCGACCCGTGCCGGCAAGCAGTTCGTGTGGATTATCTGTTCCTTCGGACTCGGATTCGTGCTGTTGATGCTGGAAGACCGTATGTATGATATGTTCGCGTACATTATATATGTGGGGATGATTCTCTTGCTCATTGTTACCATCTTCATAGCACCGGACACCAAAGGATCACGCTCTTGGCTTGTCATGGGGCCTGTGAGCCTGCAACCCGCCGAGTTTGCCAAGTTCGCTACGGCCTTGGCGTTGGCTAAATACATGAATTCTTATTCATTCAGTATCAAGAAAGAAAAGTGTGCCTTTATTCTGGGATTCATCATTCTTCTCCCGATGTTATTGATTATCGGGCAGCGGGAGACAGGATCTGCATTGGTTTATCTTGCTTTTTTTCTGGTTCTTTATCGTGAAGGAATGCCGGGAGTAGTGCTTTTTGCGGGCGTATGTGCGGTAATCTACTTTGTGGTCGGCATCCGTTTTGATGAAGTCTTTATCGCCGATACTCCTACACCACTGGGAGAATTTATCGTATTACTATTGATCTTATTATTTGCCGGTGGTATGGTGTGGGTATATCGCAAGAAATGGTCTGCTACCCGCAATATCATTGGTGGAAGTTTGGCTATATTATTGATTGCTTATTTAATATCCGAATATTGGGTACATTTTAGCCTCGTTTGGGTGCAATGGGCGCTTTGTATTGTGGTGATAGGCTATCTGATTTATTTGGCATTAAGTGAGCGGCAGCGTACTTATTTCCTGATTGCCCTGTTTACAATCGGTTCTGTCGGCTTCCTGTATTCCAGCAATTATGTATTTGATAATGTGCTCGAACCTCACCAGCAAGTCCGTATCAAAGTAGTGCTCGGTTTGGAAGAAGATTTGACCGGTGCCGGATACAACGTGAATCAGTCCAAGATTGCCATCGGTTCCGGTGGGTTGACAGGAAAAGGATTCCTGAATGGTACGCAAACAAAATTAAAGTACGTGCCCGAACAGGATACCGACTTTATATTCTGTACAGTGGGTGAGGAGCAAGGATTTGTCGGCTCGGCTGCTGTCCTGTTGGCTTTCCTTATTTTGATCTTACGATTAATCTTCCTGTCCGAACGGCAGACTTCCAACTTTGGGCGGGTTTATGGATATTCGGTTGTCAGTATTTTCCTTTTCCACTTATTTATTAATATCGGTATGGTGCTGGGGTTAACTCCGGTTATCGGTATTCCATTGCCTTTCTTCAGCTATGGAGGTTCTTCTTTATGGGGATTTACGATATTGCTGTTTATCTTCCTGCGTATTGATGCAGGACGTGGCAGAAGACTCTAATCTTACTGCTTCTCAATACGGATACCTACATCGCTCAATCCTTGTAACTTTTCATCTTTCATTCCGCTCATAATTTTAATAGTATAATTTGCAGGATGTAAAGGGCGAACAGATGTAATAAAAGTTTCCGATTGGTAAATGCTTCCCCATCCGTGTCCCGTCCATCTTCCGGTAGAGTCAGCCAGGCAGAAAGCAATGGTATCAGTGCGCCATACCGTAGAATCCTGTAGATTCTGACTGATAAATAAATGGAGGTCATGATAAGGATATTCGATACTGTTGCGGACTTCCGCAAAAAGCCGGAGAGTAGTGGGAACGCTGTCAGTTATGGGAATCTGAAAAGAGAGTGTATCACTCTTTCCCCATCCCTTGTTGGGAAGGGATTGATAAGAGTGATACACTGTATGTTCATTGCAGGCTGTCAGTAAGCAAGCGCTGAATAGACTCAATATACTATTCTTGAGTAGGCTTTTCATTAGTTGACTGTTTCTCCTGATTCTGATTTCTTTCCGGTCTGGAAGGACGCTCGTGGTTGGGACGACGTTCTTGACGTTCCTGTCCTTGCTGTTCGCGTTGACGGTCTTGCTGTTGCGGACGTTCCTGATTCGACCGTTCCTGTCCTTGTGGACGTTCCTGATTTGATCCTCTTTCCGGACGTCTGTTTTCGTTGTTCCGTCCCTGGTTTTGTCCTCTGTTCCGGTTGTTGTTATTGTTATTTCTCGGGCGGTTGTCTCTTTCCCCTCTGTTGCCGTTTTCTGGCTGTTGCGGGCGGTTTTCATTCTCCCGTTGAGGTTGTTGCGGACGATTGCCGCCTTCTGCTTGCTGTTGCGGGCGGTTTCCGTTATTATTGTTTCCTTTTTTCTTCTTTTTATTATTCCGGTTAGCGTTATTGCCGCCCTCTTTATTATTCCGGCTGCGGTCGAAACGGGTAACACTTTCCTGTTCCAGCAAGTCAACAGGTTTTCTCGGTTCCGGTTTCTTTTCTTCTTCGAGCAAGCTGTCCGGTTTCATCCCTTTCTTATTCATGGAGATTACTTCAAACGCACGTTTGCCGCTGATAGTGACCAGATTGGCTGGGAAGTTTTTATCCGTAGAATAAGAAACCTGATTGCTTAGAATATCCGCTTTGAAGAAATAGAAAGTGCCATCTTTCGTTTCCAACTCTATCTCTCTTGAAGGGAGACGTTTTTGAGCTTCCACATAACAGTCCACCTCGTAGTTCAGACAGCATTTCAGCTTAGCGCACTGTCCGGCAAGTTTCTGCGGATTCAATGAGATATCCTGAAAACGGGCTGCACTGGTAGAAACAGAGACGAAGCTCGTCATCCATGTAGCGCAGCAAAGTTCGCGTCCGCAAGGACCGATCCCGCCGATGCGTCCTGCTTCCTGACGGGCACCGATTTGTTTCATTTCGATACGTACGCGGAATGCTTCGGCCAATACTTTAATCAGTTGCCGGAAGTCTACCCGCTCATCGGCGATATAGTAGAAAATAGCCTTTATCTTGTCCCCCTGGTATTCCACGTCGCCGATCTTCATGTTGAGTCCCATGTCGGCGGCGATCTGGCGCGATGCGATCATCGTTTCATGTTCGAGGGCGATGGCCTCCTGCCATTTCTCGATGTCGTAGGGCTTGGCCTTGCGGTAAACTTTCTTGAACTCGCCGTTGTAGGGGTTGAATCCCGTGCGGCGCATCTGGCGTGCTACCAGGTCGCCCGTGAGCGAAACGACGCCGATGTCGTGTCCGGGCGATGCCTCGACCGCCACGATGTCGCCCCGCTTGAGCTGCAGGTTGTTGGCGTTCTGGTAGAACGAGCGGCGCGTGTTCTTGAACCGCACCTCCACGATGTCGGTTGGGATATTCTCGGGGTACTCCTCGAGCCACGCCGTTTCGTGAAGCTTGAAACACCCGTCGCAGAGCTTCGCCTCGCACTCTGCGCCGCAATCGCAGAAACTGCATCCGCGGCCTATTTCGGGTTTACACTTTTTCGTATATTGTTTTTCGGTGTCCATTTGTGGGCATAATTTGCGTAAAGATACGAAATTTTTTTTATCCGGCGGCCACTCTGCCTAAATCGTTGCCTCAATTGCCCAGGCGGAGCTTGCGGACGCTGCGCCGGATGCGGACGATCATCATCACGGCCGCGGCCGACAAGCCGAACGAGAAGCCGAGGAAAAGCCCCGTCGGACCCATGCCGAGCGTGAAGCCGAACAGGTAACCCACCGGCAGGTTCAGCAGCCAGTAAGATACGAAGGCGATCGGCATGATGATTTTCACGTCCTGTATGCCGCGCAGGATGCCTACCGAGACATTCTGGATGCCGTCCGAAAGCTGGTAGAGCGCCGCGAAGACCAGCAGTTGCGAAGCGATGGCGATCACCTCGGGGTTGGTCGAGAAGAACGTCGGGATGATGTTGCGCATGGTGATGAAGACCAGCGCTGCAAAAGCGTTCCAGGCGAGCACCAGGTGGTACGACGCCTTGGCCGCCAGCGACAGCTCCCCGATGTTGCGGGCGCCGTAGCAGTGCGACACGCGGATGGTGGTGGCCGCACCGATCGACATGACGATCATGAAGGCGCAGTTGCCGATCGTAACGGCGATCTGGTTGGCGCTCATGGTCTCCTTGCCGAACCAGCCCATCATGATGCCAGTGCCGACGAACGCCGAGGCTTCGAGGAACATCTGCATCGAGATCGGGAGCCCCATGTGCAGCAGGTTTTTCACCGTGGCCCACGAATAGTTGCGGGGCGAGAACCCGTCGAGGTAGCCGCGGTATTTGTGGCGGTTGTAGAAGTAGCCGATCATCAGGATCGGGGCGATGATGCGCGAGAGCAGCGTACCCAGCCCGGCACCCTCGGCACCCATTTCGGGGAGCCCGAAGCGGCCGTAGATGAACACCGCGTTGAAGCCGATGTTGGCCAGGTTGGCGATGATCGTCACGACCATCTCGACCTTGGTGTTGCCCACGCCTTCGAGAAATTGCTTGAATGCGAAGAAGAGCATGACGAACGGCATGCTGAATACCAGCATCTTGTAGTAGGGGATGGCCATGTCGACGACCTCGACGGGCTGGCCGAGGTGGTACATGAGCGGGATGACCGCATATTGTACGGCGGCCATCGCGAACCCGAGCAGCGTGTAGAACAGGATGCCGTTTTGCAGCAGCCCGGCCGACTTCTCGCGGTCGCCCTGCGCGTAGAGTTCGCCCACGAGGGGCGTCATGCCCAGCGCGATGCCGATGGCGGCGATGAAAAGGATGAAGAACACCGCCCCGCCGAACGATACGGCGGCCAGCGGCACGGGATCGTCGCCGCCGTAGCGGCCGACCATCAGGTTGTCGGCCACTTGCGTGAGGATTTGTCCCAATTGCGTCAGTACGACGGGCAGGGCCAGCCGCAGGTTGGATTTGTACTGGTCTTTGTATTTCGAGAAACTGTACATCGGTTTTCCGGATTAGGGTGCAAAGATAGCCATTTATGTCCGGATTGCAATCCTCGGGCTGTCCCGGGATGAAAAATCCGCCCGTTTCTGGGCGGATTCCATGCCGGAGGTCAGTACGGGAGCGTGATTTCGATGCAGCAGCCCGCGCGGTAGTCGGGGCATACGCGGATTGCACCCCCGAGCCGGGTGACGATCAGGCGGCAGAGGTACAGGCCGATGCCCGACCCGGGTTTGAACGAATCTACCTTGGTGAAACGGTCGAATACCCATTCCTGCTTGTCCGGGGCGATGCCTATGCCGGTGTCGGTTACGCGGATGCGGAGTTTGCGGGTGCGGTCGTCCTTGTCGCAGCAGACCGTGACGGAACCCGCAGCGGTGAATTTGGCGGCGTTCTGCAACAGGTTGTCGATCACGCGCGTCATGTAGGTTTCATTGGTCGGGATGACGCAAGTGCCGCGACCCCCCCCCTTGAGGACGTACTCTACCGACGGGTTTTGGGAAAGTTCGCGCTGGATTTGCAGCCGCTCGGCGCACAGCAGGCCGAGATCGGTTTCGGCGAGCGGCAGGGGCTCTTCGGAGCTGACGAGCCGCGACAGTTCGAGCATGTTCTCCAGCAGGGTGGTCAGCGCGGTCGTGCTGGCCCATATCTGTTCGCGGAATTCGCGCCGCGTATCGTGGTCGTGGTCGCCTTCGAGCAGTAGATCCGAAAACCCGTTGATGGCGTTGAGCGGCGTGCGGATTTCGTGACACATCGAGTTGATGAAGGCCGTTTTCATCTTTTCGCTCTCCATGGCGCGGCGGCTTTGGCGGGTTATCTCTTCGTTGGCATCGGTCAGTTGCCGCCTTATCTGCTTCAGCTGCCGAACCATGACGTACTGGTAGACGCTCCAGCCGATGAGCAGCAGCACCAGAATGCCGCCCGCAAGCAGGGCGATGAATCGTATGCGGCCGGTCAGCCGGGACTTTTCGAATTCCAGCCTGCCCACCTCGAACAAGGTCTGCATTTCGGCAAGACTGCTCTGCGCCTCTTCTACCCGCTCGTTGAAGCGGATGTTATTGGTTGTCCGCACCGCTTTGAGGGCGTTTTTATAATCGCCCATTTTTTCGTACAGATAGGATTGGGTGGCATAGATAGGGGCTAAGTCCGCTTTTATGCCTTTGCTTTTGTAGGCGGTTATGGTCGAGTCGATGTAAGCCACGGCCCGTTCGTAATCCCCCGTACACTGATAATAC
>ERZ772854.2998-NODE-2998-length-10882-cov-4.541701_pt1 | contig 10882 bp, 11 predicted proteins | sample MGYA00580844_ERZ772854 | MGnify/ENA primary metagenome ERZ772854 (study PRJEB29015, sample SAMEA2737727) | human gut metagenome | biome: human gut; feature: human-associated habitat; material: faeces | place: China | collected 2012 ...
CGCCTCGGCAGTCTTTATACCATTGCAGGCGGATCTGCTGGATCAAAAGCGTGGGCAAGTGCTACGCCCTTTTTCTTTCATCAGCTCTGTAAGTTCTTTAATTTCCTCAGCCTGTCTTTCCTCTGCCTCTTTTGCCTGTGCAAGCTCAAGCTGCTTTCTTAACGTTCTTCTGGTTGTTTTCATCTCCTTGATAGATACGGCTGCTGCCTGAATGTTTTCTTCAAGTTCTGTTAACTCTTTTTCAATTTCTTCTGTAGGACGAATTACTTTAATTTTCGGCATTATTAAATCCTCCTTTTTGTTAAGAAGTATATTACATTTTTGCCGCCTTGTATATGTTTTAAGCCAAATTTTTGTAAAAATTCCAGTATATAGAATATATGTTCTGAAAAATGCGATTGTTTGCTATCTGGCTGATTTTGTTTCTGCGTTTTTTTGCCGGCAAAAATCCGGCATATTGTAGATGCAACAAAAAAAGTCAAAACAAGAAAGGAAATTAAAAAAAATGAGCGATAAAAAAATCGTAAACATTCAGTTAACAAAGGCAAAGTCTGTTGCAGCAGTAGAGATTGGGAAAAATGAATATGTTGATGCGGACGGCGTAACATACAAAAATATTGATTCTGACTTGATTTCTGATGCAGATGATGTCTCTGAAGAAGAAAAACATACTTTTAAGTATTTGTCATCATTATATGATGGCATTGCAGGGCTGGAAGAGCAGAAGCGTGCAATTGATACGAAAATCGCAGCCTCAAAAAAGGAAATCAAAAGAGCAGAATCTGTCATCAGAAACCTGCAGGGAAGAATGTCCATTGCCGATTTTGCGGAAGAGGTTGGTAATGAACTCCTGGAAGGATTATTTGACGAGATGGTAGACAAAGATTTCTGGTGCGACACTGCAGTTCCTGGAGAGGGCGTTGATGAAAATGTCATGTATATCTTAAATGTCAGGGGTATAAGCCTCAGAAAATGTGGGCTTGAATCTTGGCCGTTTATGCATTGCGAAGAAGGCGGAGACTGGGAGATGTATGAAAACGCTGCAGAATACCTGAAATATCAGCGTATGGTTAAGGCATATGCAAAATCGCTGCCGATTAATGCGGAGTATATCTCCAAATTGTATTACGATAAGGAAGATGGATTGCAGTGTGTTTCAGCATACAAAATCAAGCTGGAAAAGAAACTGACAAAAGAATATGCGAAAGAAATTGTCGCAAAGTTAACTGATGGATTTGTGTACGAAAAATAATGCTTGCCGGCTGTAGGAATACAGCCGGATTTTTTTTGTTGTAGGCGAAATTCCGGCATATTACAACAAAACAGAACAAAGAAGGGAGACACAAAATGCAAACATATATCCAACTGGAAGGTTTTGTCAAATCTAACAACGAGGCGGTAGAAGCAGTTGTTCAGTATCTTGCAGAAAAATACAAGATTGAAAAAGAAGAGGTAAAAAAATACGTGGATGGTGTCACCGTTAATCCAGAGGAAATATACGATTCTCTCGATAAAATATATACAATGACAAAAACGACCAAACAAAAGCAGCGGCTCGTATACGTGCACGTTGCCGAATATTGCATTGAAAAACTCGCAGGGCGAGCAGATATTGTTGCAGTAAGCCACAAAGAGACGACTTAGTCGTCTCTTTTTTTTGCTGTCTGCAAAATCCGGCATATTGTATATACAAATACAAAACAAGAAAGGAAGAAAAAATAATGGCAAAAATAATCAAATTAAATGTGTATGAAAAAACTGTATATGCGGTACAGGTGGAAGATAACCTGTATATTGACGAACTTGGCGTAAAGCATTTATCCCCGTCTCCGGAGAACTGCAAAAACACCAGAAATGTACCTCCGGCTCTCCGGACGGCATTGGAACACCTTGCAAAAAATCATACAGCAAGAAAAAAGGTAGAAGACAAGCGTACTAAATTCCTTAAAGAAATCAGTCAGCAGCTGAATGAACTTGAGAAAGATGAATGCGCAATAATGAAAGAACTGCGTGATGCAAAAGGTATAATCAGCAGAGATGAGTTTGTTGATGCTTTCTACGAAGCACTGCCTGACAGGGTGAAAAATGCAATGAAGCAGTATGGATATTCTGCTGGAAGCACTCCGTATAATCTTGGATACGATGACAGCCATATCTATATCATCAGAAATGTGATTGTGTATAAATACAACAAGAACATTCCGTATGCTTATGAAGAGTATGACGGCAACTGGATGATGTGTGATGAGGCTGAAGAGATGGAAGCATATAAAAAAGACATCAAAAAGAACGAAAAACTGCTCCCGGTATCTATGCCTATTAACAGTTACATGTGGACAGGAGACAAGTTCTCAACCTGGTATTCCGGAGTGTATGAGATTGCTATTGAAGGAGATATGACAAAAGAATACGCAAAAGAACTTGCAAAGAAATTTGCAAGATAATGCCTGATTTGCCGGCTGCAGAGATGCGGCCGGTTTTTTTTGTGTGTTGAAAAATCCGGCATATTGTAATTGTAAATATAAATTTTGTATACAAAGAAAGGGGAATTAAATATGCAGTTTGTAATTTTGAAAGACGAGTATGAGTTGGACCAATATGGAGTTGAAATCAAACATAAGATTGCTACTGAATGCAACGAATATTTGCAGACAGGAGAATGCAGCCTGACAATCAGGCCTGCCGATAGTCCTGATGTGGTTCACGTTGATGAGAATGAGGTTCCAGATGATGTGAAGACTGTGCTGAAAACAGCTTATGAAGCAAGAGAAAAATATCTTTCTCCTGTATCCAGAACGACAAAAGAAGGAGCAGCAAGACTGAGGGCTGATTATGATAATGCGATGAAAGCACTTGATGAGTTTTCGCATAAGGACGAAATTTCACTCTTAGATTTTGTGAAGGAATTTTTTAAACATGTTCCTGATGAAATCAAAAAAGAGATAATTGACAACGAATATAAGGTGATGACGAATTTTTCTGATGTGGATTTTTCCTGTTATGAAGAGTTTGCGAAGATTTCGTCCAAAGAATTAAAAATCTCTCGAAAGAAAATAGCTGCAGATGATGAGGATGCGGTCAAAACTTGTGATTTGGAATTCAATGGAAAAATCACTTATACGACAGACATTAAGGCAATGAAGCTGAGAATCAAATTGTTGGAAGAAAATTCAAAACCTTTACCTGTTCCGTGGAAAGGAGAGAACTATATCAAAAAAGAAATCAAAGCAGGGAAGCATGTAATGGTTGTATATGATGAATATATCATTCCATTCTACGGCATAATGACAAAAGCATATGCAGAAATGCTGGCAAAGTTGTTTCTGAACACTGATGGAAGTATGAAACGATGGCAGGTATGCAATATCAAGAAAAAACTGCACAAGAAAACTTACAGCATCCAGTAATGGATGCTGTTTTTTTTGTTGCGATAAAAAATGAAGCCGGTTTTTTCGTGTGTGGAAGAATCCGGCATATTGCAGTTGTAAATATAAATTTTGTATACGAAGAAAGGGGAATTAAATATGCAGTTTGTAATTTTAAAAGATGATTACGAAGTGGACGAATACGGGATTGAAATTAAACGTGAAAACCCTCCGGAATTTAAAGATTTAAAGCCGGCAATGAAAGTTATCAACGAATATGTGACAACGGGAGAATTCGGTGTGGAAGGCAGACAAGCCGGAGATAAGAATGTGGTTTACATCAACGAAACAGATGTTCCTGAAGACGTCAGAAATGCACTGAAAACAGCATATGTTGCACAGAAGAAATTTCTTTCTTTGCGTCCTAAAGCACAAAAAGAAGATATCGCCAAACTAGAGGCTGAAAGAGATGAGGCATTCAAACCACTTAGAGAAATTTCTCATAGAGAAGAACTCACTCTTACCGAATTTGTCCAGGAGTTTCTGAATTGTATCCCTGATGAAATCAAAAAAGAAATGCGGAAAAACGGATACAAAGTTACAACAAATTTTTCCGAATCCGATTATTCTTGCTATGAAGAATATGCCAGAATTAATGCTAAGGAATTAAAAATATCAAGAAAAAAAGTTGCGGCTGAAGATGAGGAGACAGTGGATGGCTGCGATTTGGGGTACAGCAAAAAAACGACATATGCATCAGATGCTGCGGCTCTGAATTTAAGAACGAAGCTGCTGAAAGAAAATTCCAAGCCCTTATCCGTCCCGTGGACAGGAGAGCATTACATCCGAAAGAGTTCTAAAGCCGGGAAACCAGTAATGACTGTTTTCGATGAGTACTCCATTTCATTTTACGGCATATTAAAAAAGGAATATGCACAGCTACTTGCAAGGCTCTTCCTGAATACGAGTGGAGCAATGCAAAAAGTGCAATTGTCATATGCCAAGAAAAAACTGCACAAGAAAACTTACAGCATCCAGTGATGGATGCTGTTTTTTTTGCTGCAATGCACACAAAAAAATGCCGCCTGAAAATTTCAGGCGACCATAGTTTACAGCGTCAAATTTAACTTTTACCAATCTTGTCCAAAATGAGTTTTTTGACATCAAGCAAATCTACATAACCAATTTCGTCTATTGCCTTCAGAATCTGTTCTAATGTACTAGAAGATAAGACATCATACTGTATTAATTTTGTAAGGTTTTTGGCTTCGTTTTTATCAATAAATTCTTTCGCTAAGGCCTTTCCTGCTCTTTTTAAATACTTCTTTGTTTCTTCATTGGGTAAGACTTCATATTCCTGAAATGCAAGAGTACGTTTGAGCTTTGGATTCTTTCCAAATGTTTTATAAAGCGGCTCTGCAAATCCTGTCTTCTGAGAATTCAGCAAAGAATTTATCTCGTCTTTGATTTCCTTGGTAATTGACTCTCTGTTTGGAAGATAAATCGTGTGAGATGGTGTGATTATTTTTGTTGCAGCTGTTCGTTCAACGATATTATCTGGAATATTGTCTGAAGCAAAAACAATTATCTGTGCATTAATATAGCCATATTTGTCAAATCCTTCGAAAGAAGATGGGATAAACAGTTTCTTTATGCGGGCTCCTATAAACGCCTTTTCGCGTATTGTTTTTGTCCCTTCATTTATTTTGACTGTTTCTAATGCTCCGCAATTATAGAACACATAATCATTAAGTTCACTTAACGCGCCCGGAGTTTCTATAATGGCAAGTTTTGTGCAGTTTCTGAATGCGTCATACCCTATTTTCTTGACTGAGTCAGGAATTTTTACAGAAGTAATTTGGCAATCAATAAATGCACCGTTTCCAATCTCTTCTACGCCACTTTCTATAATTGCACCATCAATTTTGTGGCAAAAGCAGGAGACTACTTTACGCATATCTTTCGTGTATACAATATCATCTATAATTGTATATTCTGGATTAGTTAAACTAATTTTGGCATTATATCGCTTCAAGTATTTTACATTTGCTTCAGACATATGGTCTGTGCCCATAAATACTAAGTTGTTTGGTACAGAATCAAATGTATTTCGCCTAAAGAAGGCCTTATTGCATTTTATAATCATAGTTGCGTTAATATTATAATTGAGAAACGTAGCCATTACTGTTGCGAAATTTGGGATTATATATTTTTCTGCGTTTTTATCAACATCGCACACGATAGTTCCAGCCATTTTTATACCATCTATAAAAGGCTCCCTCATACATGCTAAGTCAGATTTCTTAAAAGCTTCCGCTAGAACCCATACAACACTTTCTGTATGTATAACCTGATTTGATTTGCAACCAATTAAGGCATCTTCATTAATATTTGTTACATCTCTTAAATCCAGTGGTTCATCTTCTTTCAAACAGAAGGCATTAAGCAAAAGATTTTCTGTGTCGCTCATTTTGTTTATCAACATTGTTCCAGAAGGATACTTCGGATTTGTAGATACGACTTCCCTTACGTTTGGAAACAATGTGTTTGGAAATTTACTATATATTTCATTGTTTTCGCCAAACCTTAAGCGTTTAACACTTGGAAATGATTTCTCATTGCAGTTAAAATTTAAACGTATGCCGTATAAATCACCAAAATCTACCTCTTCCGTATTTGGCTCTACTTTGATATCCATGCAAACACCGTCGCTTACTAAAAATGATACGCCGTTTCTTTTTACCCATTCACCTATTGAACTGTAATTTTTTTTCATTTTCATCATTCCTTTCTTTGTTGTGTGTTAGTTATTTCAATTTTAATATGCATAAAAAATGCTAAGAAAAAAACTGCACAAGAAAACTTACAGCATCCAGTAATGGATGCTGTTTTTCGTGCAGAAATCCGCAAAAAAAATACGGAAAAAATAAAAATTCGGTATATTGGATGAAGAAGGGGTGAGGTGAAATGTGGGGAGTAAAAAGTAAAAAAAAGAAAGAACAAAAAATAGAAAAAAAATAGAAAAAGAAGGCAAAAGGCTGAGGTTTTGCTCTGTAAGAAAAGATGAGGCGACGGGAATTTACTGGCCGGCTGATGCCGGAATGAAAGGTGTTGGCAGCCGGAAGATATTGTGCCCTGTAAAGAAAGCTGTCTAAGAGCGCTGGCCGGTCAAGCCGGGAGGAAGGTTATTGGCTGACGGAAGATTTACGAAAAAATGCGTGGCGGGAGTTTGACGGCGAAGCAGATTAAGCTTCGTATGTCAAGACTGTTCTGCCCTGCTGGAATCCGTAGTTCTCTCAATCTAAGTCAAATCCTGCCGGCAATCGCAGCAACCCATGCCGGCCTACATAAACAACAAAAAAAGAAAGGATGAAAAATAATGGCAAAAATACTTCTCAGTATATATCCGGAATATACAAAGGCAATCTTTTCCGGAATGAAAACAGAAGAGTTTCGCAGAAAGGTTGTAAACGAGCTGCTGGAAGGCGGAAGCCATACTTTATATTTCTACGAGACAAAGAAGAACGGGGGAGCCGGAAAGATTGTGGGTCAGGCATACGTGAAAGAAGTACTCGTGACGCTGCAGGCTGCATATATGCCATCAGGTTTACCGCAGCTTGACGGCCTTTCAGTTGAAAAAATGCAGCAGATGTATCTGTGCTGGTGCAGACAGAAAGAGAAAGCTCCTGCTAGATGGTGGTATAGTGATAGCGATTTCTCAGCTTACCGTAAGCTTATCGGATGGACTGGAGACCCGAAGCATTATTACAATTATGTGTTGAAGCTTGAAAATGTTCAGAAATACGATACTCCGCTTGATGTTTCCTGCTTTACATATGAAAGCGGCAAGACGATTACCCGCCCGCCGCAGAATATGTGTAAGTGCTTGCCTGCCTGATTTCGCCGCGGCAAAAATCCGGCATATTGATTTTGTAAAACAAATAAAGAAAGGAGACTTCAAAAATGGAAGCAAAAAAAATTTACGAATCAGGAAAGCTGCATGGTGTATACCGCTGCGGAAAAAGAGAGGAATTAGTAAATAAAATTCCAAGGATTGATAAGGAAGGTATGCCTGATGTTACCGGTATCGTTATTTCAGGAATTATGAATTTCGGAAATGATGCTGATATGATTAAGGCTATGGCGAAAGATGCGATTGGATGCAAAGCGGAGGATATTAAAATTCCATACGATGAATCACAATTTGCACGGCGCCGGTTCATCAACGATGTGATTGTTGGTAAGCTGACTGGTTCTGTCAGATTCAGCACTCAGGCGCTGATTGATACTTTTTACGAATTCCTTGAGATGCCTACGGAAACGACAAAGCAGATGCAGGCAAAAGATGATTTGAGGGATATTGAAAGGTATCTGAATAACGAGGCCAGAAGGCCGATTGTCCTTGGTCATCCGATTATTAATCTCTGTGGAGCCAATTTTGAATGCCAGATGGATTTCGCATTCCTTGGCCCGCATATCGTAAAGACCAATAAGCATAAAGAAGGCAGAAAATGGGTTTACGATGAAGAAGAGGTTTACCTCGCTGAGGCTGTAAGGATTTTTCCAAATAAGCCGGCTGTCAAAGAGACATCAAAGATACTTGACGTTGGAATTGGGACAAGACTTGAACTGTACGTCATGATAAAAGAGATGCAAAAATGGGTTGACGCGCATAAATGTGCTGGTGGCCAGCCAATCCTGCTGCGTGCAAGCTATTACTACCTTAAAAAAGACAGGGAAGACGATAAGCATTACAGCGATAACTTCTTTGATGGAAAAGGCGGCAATGTCATCTCACTGTCTGTTATCTATTCAGAAGATACGATGAAGGCGATTGATGACATATATGCACCAAAGCTCAGAGAATTTCTGGAAGGCAATTCAGCCCTTTCCGGGGAATGCAAGAATTGTTCTTCAAGAATGCTCTGCGGGTACCATGACGCATCAGTACCGCTTACAGAAGAGGAAAGACCGAAGCCAAAAGCTCTGCCTGTTTTAAGCCCTGACCAGGAAAAAGCAGCAAATGCTCTGGAGGGCAATATCCGTGTTATCGCAACTGCTGGAAGCGGCAAGACAACTGCGATGGCATACAGGATTATGAATCTTCTTAAAGCAGGAGTAAACCCTGAAAAGATTGGATGCTTTACATTCACAAATGCCGGAGCCGGAGAGATGCGTGACAGAATCAAAGGTTTCTGTAGTATCGCAGGGATTGATGTAGATTTTGACAAAATCACAATATCTACTATCCACTCATTCGGTGATTCACTGTTGAAGCAGTATTATAATCTGCTTGGATACAAAAAGCCGCCAGTGCTTATCAATGAAATCCAGAGGACAAAAATCATTGAGGAAATCCTGTCCAAGAACAACACTATTGAAGAGCTGGCAGACAAGTATAAAAACTTTTACCTTGATATGTTCCGTGCTAAAGGAATCCTTGAATTGATGAAGGGATATTTTTCCGATATCATGGACGGAATTTCACAGGAAGACTTTCAGGCGAAGACGCGTCTTGAAAATGAGACAGTTGAGGCTATATACCGCATGTATATGCAGTATGATAAGTACAAAAGTGAAGCATGCCTGATTGAACATAGTGACCAGGAGCTTGGCGTTCTTAGACTGCTGAGACTGAAACCAGACTTGTTTGACGAGGTTGGAATTGAGCACATCTCCGTTGACGAGTATCAGGACACATCAAACATACAGTTTAAAATCATCAATGAAATGAGAAAGGCTAAATGCGTTAAATCATTGTTTATCGTTGGTGATGATGACCAGAGTATATATGGATTCCGTGAAGCAAACGTTGAGCTTATCAAAGATTTCTTTGCTATGATTGGCGATAAGAACGGTATTGATGTTCGGCTGATGGAAAACAGACGTTCAACAGTTAATATCGTTGATTTTGCAGCAAAGCTGATTTCGTTTAACGAAGATAGAATTGACAAAAAGCCTGTGTCCACAAATGGATTTGGAAAACATGTAGAGGTTGAAAAATGCCGTACGAAAGACGAAGAACAGGAATACATCATAAGGAATGTTGAGGCTCTGATAAAAGAAGATAGCAGAAGTGCAAATGAAATTGCGATTCTTGCCCCGACAAATGCCGAGCTGGTAGAATATGCAGATTTACTGCAGAAACGCGGCATTGAGTCTGTTAGTATCAACCCGGAGCCGATTCTGGAAAATCCACGTGTTCTTGGCGCTATTGGACTTGTGAAGTTCATGCTGAGTAGTAGTGAGCTTAACGGTACCATGTATATCAATGCCAGAGATAAAGGCAAGGCAATGACAATGACAGAAGATGAAATCAGGAAAAGTATGCTGGAACTTCAAAATGAAGTGAAGGAAATTTCTGATGTATCAGCGCTGTTTGAAAAATTCATGGCTCTTGACCCTGATGGAAATGATGAAATTTACCAGAGCTTTCTGGAGGACATTAATACCGCGAAAGAAGAAGCAGTAAGAAAAGAAAACCTTCCGGAGGTATGCGAATATATCATTGATTTTGACCGGTTCGGCCAGAAGCAGACCGCAAGGAAAGAAAAGGCATACAATGGAGTTGTACTTTCCACAATGCACTCTTCAAAAGGTAAAGAATGGCCAGTCGTGTTCTGCTCTGTTACAAAGCTGCACGGTAGGGATTTGAAACCGGAAGACATCCCAGAGAAGAATAGACTTTTGTTTGTTACCTGCACCAGAGCAAAAGAAGAACTTTATATTTCAGGCGTCACTATCGCCGTCAGCACTGCGGCTGAAGATGTTGAGAACCTGTTTCTTAACGAATGCTTACAGGTAGCAGGAGAAATGTATGGCGATGAAAAAGAAGAATTCGCTTCCTGATATGTATAGCCCCGAAAAGAAATTTTCGGGGTTTTTTGTGTATTGGCATACTGGAACCAAAAAACAAAAAAAGAACTGGCAAAAGCAGCTTCAAAAAAATAGCAAAAAAGAGCAGATACGAAATCCTGTATTTCATATTATTGCATATTTCTCATATTGTACAAAAGGCATCCGGCAAAGCGGCTGCCTGATTTTTACAAAAAAAAATCAAAAATATATAGAAATTCAGGAGGAAAAAACAATGAAACATTTTGAACTTGGCCAGATGCATAAGGTCGAAATAAATGAAGGATTTAAAGAAATTAAAACAGCGCCGGAAAGAAGCGGCAGGTCTATGTCTCAGGAGATGGAAGAGCAGAGACGGAGGGAAGCTGAAAGAAAGAGAAAAGAACATGAAAAAGATAGCAATAATATTTAATGGCGGAACAATATCCATGAAAATAGATGAGAAGATAAAAGCAGCTGTGCCAAGCCTGTCTGCGGATGAAATTATGTCTATGATTCCAGGAGTAGAGGATTATGCAGAAATTGAAGCATATACTTTTTCAAGTATGCCATCACCACATATGACTTTGGAAACAATGCTTAAATTAAGTAAATTTACTACGGAACTTGTTGAAAGAGAGGATATAGATGGTGTTGTAATAACTCACGGAACGGATACTCTT
>ERZ772854.3006-NODE-3006-length-10861-cov-3.194984_pt1 | contig 10861 bp, 9 predicted proteins | sample MGYA00580844_ERZ772854 | MGnify/ENA primary metagenome ERZ772854 (study PRJEB29015, sample SAMEA2737727) | human gut metagenome | biome: human gut; feature: human-associated habitat; material: faeces | place: China | collected 2012 ...
ATGTACCCGCACTGGACGATATGCCCAAAGTAAAGGACGATAATGAACTACTGAAGGGACTTCCCAAAGTAAAGGTAGAATGTACATGGATTCCGTGGACGTATGACCGGCTTGCTTTCCGCAGCGGATACGGAGCCGGTATAGAATCTCCGGGCTGGTATCATTATCTTTGGCATCATCCGCAGGACGACGGTACCCTCTGGATCAGTCAGGCTGCTTCCCTTTTCCGCAAGAAGAATATGGATATCTCCGTAGCCCACGTCATCGAAACTGTGCGTCTGGCACAGGTGACGGCTGCTTTACGTAATCTCCCAGCCCCTTCACTGGCTGAGTTTAATGAAGCCATCACTACCGTCATGGGCTTTGGCGACGATATCCTTTTACAGATCATCAAGGAAGAACTTATCATCAGTAACCGTCTGGGGCGTGTTCCCGATGATGTACCCAAAGTTCCCTTGCTGGTAGATGTGGAAAAGACTCAAAAACGGCTGCGTGTTCCATTTACAGCCGAAATCAAAGAGCTGACTCTCGACCTTCGTAAACCGAATGATCTGGATAGAAGTATCTTCTTCCATCGCCTGCACCTGCTCGACATAGATTGGGCAATTCCGGGCGGTACTGACGGTAAAGGTACTTTCAAAGAAAAATGGACACTCTACCACAAGCCGGAACAGATTATAAGCATCATCGAAAAGGCTATCTGGGGAAATACACAGGAAGAAGCAACGCAGAAGTTTCTGCTCAAACAGACGAAAGAGATACGGCATATTCCGGAACTCACCCGGCTGCTCGACCGGGTAATCCCTGCCAATCTACCGGACTTAGTGGAAGCCATGACGGTGCAACTCGACCGCCTCTCGGCTGCCTCCACTGATATTATCGAGATGATGGAGGCAGTACCCGATCTGGTAAATATCGTCCGCTACGGCAATGTCCGCAATCTGGATTTCTCAAAGGTAGGCGATATGCTCCAAGCTATGATTGCCCGTATCCTTGCAGGTGGAGTACTTGTTTGTATCAATATAGACGAGGAGGCTGCTACGGACATACTCAACAAACTGGTGTCTACGGATTACGCAGTTTCCACTCTCAATGATCCGGAACTGAACAGGATGTGGCTGGAATTTATCCGCCAGGTGCGTACATCCGTTAATGTACATCCGCTGTTGTCCGGCTATGCCACACGGCTGCTGAACGACAAGGGAGACATTTCAGCCGAAGAAGCGCAGAATACCCTTAGTTATTATTCTTCCATCGGTAATGCTCCGGCAGATATGGCCTACTGGTTCGAGGGTTTCCTCCGTTCTTCCGGTTCCATTCTGCTGCTGGATGACAATTTGTGGAACCTGGTAAATAACTGGGTATGTTCGCAGGAAAAAGAAACCTTCATGGAACTGCTTCCCATACTGAAACGCACGTTCAGCGAGTTCAGTCCCGCAGAACGCCGGAAGTTAGGTGAGAAAGCCAAGGCGGGCGGTGCAGGCGGCATACAGACTGCAACAGCCTCAGCAACGTCACACAATGAAGAGGAAGCTGCACGGGTGATTCCCTTGATTCACCGGTTATTAGGAATTGAAACGAAGTAAAGAGAAAGCAATGGAAGAAGAATATCTGAAAAGGTGGCGCCTGATACTGGGTGGAAACGAAGCCGACGGAACGGGCATCACACTGACACCGGAAGAGCAACGCATCGACCAGTCATTAGAAGCCGTATATGACAGCGACCGCCGCGGAGGACTCGGATCATCCGCCCCAAAGGTAAGCCGCTGGCTGGGAGATATCCGTGAGTTCTTTCCGCAGACTGTAGTACAGGTCATTCAGCGCGATGCCATCAAACGACTGAATATCACCTCACTGTTGACGGAAAAGGAAATGCTTGAAACGGTAGTGCCGGATGTGCATCTTGTAGCTACACTGATGTCACTCAGTCGGGTTATTCCTGAAAAGAATAAGGAAATGGCACGGCAGGTAGTCCGCAAAGTGGTGGACGAACTACTGCGAAAGCTCTCCGCCCCTACCCAACAGGCTGTGACGGGAGCGCTCAACCGTTCTGCACGGCGGAGAAATCCACGTTATAACGAGATAGACTGGAAGACCACCATCACCAAGAATTTGAAAAACTACCAACCGGAATACAAGACTATCATCCCGGAAGTCCGTATCGGTTACGGCAGAAAACGGAAAGCGATGAAAGACATCATCCTCTGTCTGGACCAGAGCGGTTCAATGGGGACATCCGTCATTTACTCCGGAATCTTCGGGTCTGTACTGGCTTCCATTCCAGCAGTGAACACGCGGATGGTGGTATTTGATACGGCTGTGGTAGACCTTACCGATGACTTGCAAGATCCGGTAGACTTACTCTTCGGTGTACAATTGGGTGGCGGCACGGATATCGCCCGCGCCCTGACCTATTGCCAGGGAGTAATCACCCGTCCGCAAGATACGGTGCTGGTACTGGTGACCGACTTGTATGAAGGGGGCGATCCGAGAGAAATGCGAAAGAAGTTCGTATCACTGGTGAATAGTGGCGTGCAACTTATCGTATTGCCCGCCCTGAATGATGACGGTGCCCCTTCTTATGACAAAAATCATGCAGAATTTCTAGCAAATATCGGTGTACCTACCTTTGCTTGTACGCCCGATAAGTTCCCCGACCTGATGGCTGCGGCACTCAGTAAACAGGATATAGGAATGTGGGTATCGCAGAATGTCAAGAGCACTTAGTTTTGTGACAATCTATATTCGCTGGGAGATACCCCTACCAGTTTTCTAAACAGGTTGCTGAAATATTGTACGCTTGGATAGCCCAATTTTTCAGCAACCGAGCTTACTGTATAACCTTTGCCTAATAGCATCTCCTTAGCGACTTCCAGCCTTTTCAACTGGAAGTATTCATCCAGATTCTTCCCCGTTTCAAACTTCAATAAATCACTGAAATAACGGGGAGATAAATGAAGTATATCTGCGCAGTATTTTGTAGAGGGTAATACACCGTTTTTCAATTGTCCGGACTGGATATAGTCATCCAACGCAATATCCATCTTGTTCAATATCGCCTTATTGACTTCATTCCGAGTGATAAACTGACGGTCATAGAAACGGGAACAATAATCCAACAGGAGTTCTATATATCTTGAAATCAAGGTCTTGCTATGATAGTCTATTGCATGTTGCAGTTCCTTCTCAATATTGTACATACATTCAATTGCTTTATCCTTTTCGCGCAAGGAAAGGTGCAACGCTTCATTCAGATGATAAGAAAAGAAAGAGTAATTCTTAATGTTCCGCCCCAATGAAGTGCTGCAAAGCAAGTCGGGATGAAAAGCCAACAACCAGCCCTTTCGAGGAAATGCCTTTCCTTCGTTGATATTGATGGATTGTCCCGGAGTCAGGAAAATCATTGTTGCATTGGAATAGTCGTAATACTTACGCCCGTAGATGAAATCTTCACATTCGCATTCCAACAGTAAGATGGTGTAGAAATCGAACTTGATAGTACGCTGCATCACATTAGCTTTAGATAAGTCAATGGCGCTCACCAACGGATGTAAGGTCTTATTTCCCAAACAGCAATTGCACTGGTGTACAGTCTCTATGTTCAATATATCCTTTTTCAAAACTGTACATTTTGCAGTCTATATTCATTGGGCGTACAGCCGACACGTTTTTTGAACAGGCGGCTGAGGTGTTGCGGATATTGAAATCCCAAGGTGTAAGCAATTTCGCTGATTGTCTCGTCCGTTTCAACGATATGTTCTTTAGCCAGTTCGATCACTTTCATCTGAATATGCTCCTGAGGCGTCATACCTGTTTCTTTCTTAATCATATCACCGAAATAATTGGGTGAGAGATAGATTTTATCCGCAAAGTATTTCACAGACGGCAAGCCATCCTGCACAGGAAGATTGCTTCTGAAATATTCATCCAGAAGTTGCTCAAACTTGGTAAGAGAGTCTTTATTGGCGCCGCTCCGGGTGATGAACTGGCGTTCATAGAACCGCATACAGTAATTGAGCAGAAGCTCGATATTCATAGCAATCAATGCTTTACTATGCTTATCGATAGGATGCTCCAGCTCGATACTGATCTTTTTCAGGCAATCCATCACGGTCTCTTTTTCCTGATCGGACAGGTGCAAAGCCTCGCTTACTGAATAAGAGAAGAAAGTATAATCCTTTATTGTCTTTCCGAGGGAGGTTCCGCGAATCAGGTCGGGATGAAAGAGGATGCCGTACACTTCTTGCTGCACTACATCATTCAGCATCTCTACTCCGGCAGTCTGGCCGGGAGCAAAGCAAACGATGGTTCCTTCCTGATAGTCATAATGCTGGCGACCATACTTGATATCACAGTTCTTAGCTCCTTTCAGAAAGAGTGCATAAAGGCCATAAGTCATTTGGATATGATTGACCGATTTGGTTGCTTTGGTAAGATCCACCACACTCACCAGAGGATGCAGGGTTTCCAATCCGTAGAGACTGTTATAGTGATCTACATTATCTAATTTTATAACTCTATCCATATTCATAAGTATTTGAACTGCAACAAAGATAGAAATTATTTCAATTGAGAAATCAGGTATCTGTAATTGGGGTTATCATATCCGTAATAAGGGTACAAATTTCGGGATACAGCTTCAAAACAAAGACAACATTCGCATATCATCCAAAGCTTTCGGCTGATATTTTATCTCACTGAATACTCCCGTAAAGCCATCACCACGAGAACCGTGTGCCGCGAAACCTACTTTAATCTTCCCCTTCGTCCCAAGATTGAAATTCCTGACCATCAACCAGTTTTTATTGTCAGAGGAGTAGAAGAATGAATATTCCGACCCCCGCTTCACTACTGCCATATATGCGTAATCGCCTGCCGGCATGGAGTTGCAGTCATCAGAGAAAGTACGGGTGACAACGGAAACAATTGTCGGCTGAAGATGAACCGAGTTCTCATAACAGAACTTCGCCCAGACATCATCATCCTGATAAATAACAAGGGCAGCTACATCATAAACCGACTTCAATTTGCCTGTAACCCGTGCACTCATTGTAAAATCAGCTTCCGGCTCAAACAGGATAAGCGGGGCATTCGCAACCTTCGACTTCCCGGAAGGGCTGTTGAAAAGATTCGTCTTTCCTGCCGCAGTTATGCTGATCCGGTCTTTTTCTATTTCGTAATCAACAGGGTGGTTGTGGATAATCAGATTGTGCGGAATAGTGGAAATACGCTTATTTATATCTGTCACCTGAAAAGATTTAGGCGTGTTATGCCAAGAAAGAAGAAAAGGAATAGAGCTCAACTTGAACTGATTCTGCGCCGATGCAGGGATAGCTAACAGGAAAAATAAAACAAGATAGCTAAGTTTTTTCATAAATGTATTGTATTAGTTTCGGACAAAAATAGACACATCCATCGGCTTTCTTCGTAAGAGTATACTAATTAAACGGAAAAGAAACTAAAACATCATTTACGATGCCTATTGGTGAACAGCAGGAACAGGTTATTCTTTATTCTCATAAACATTGCTGAACTTGCGCCTGTTTTGGTGAAGATTAATTTTAGTACCGTTATGGAAGATAAAGAAAAGAAAAATGTAGTGTCAGCAGGTGATAACCTGACTGACTACATGGAGACGGTAATTGCCGACCTGGAAAAAGAAGGGAAATTTCCGGCAGCACATGTTTACCGGAGTGTACTGCGCTCTTTTACCCGTTTTTGGAATGCCTCTGCACCGATGCGAAACGATCCGACATCAATGTCGAACGTCCTTGCACCGATACAGGATGTCTTTACACCGGAGCGACTGAAGGAGTATGAGACATGGCTAACGGAATGTGAATGTAGTCCGAACACTATTTCCACTTACATGCGCACGCTTCAGGCAGTGTATAACCGTTGGATGCCGCCCGGCATGGTAGACTACAATCCGATATTGTTCAAGGAATTGTATACCAAAGTAGAGTCGCGCACCAAGCGGGCACTAACAGCGGGGCAGATGCGACAGTTAGAAACTACAGAATTCTGTGCGTTGTCACTACCGCAACAGCGTGTACTTGCTTGCTTCATGCTGATGTTCATGCTTCGCGGTATGCCTTTCATCGACTTGGCACATCTGCGGAAACAGAACTTACAAGGCAGGCGTATCGTCTACCGGCGTCACAAGACAGGTAAATTGATGGTAGTGGACGTGCCGCCAGACGCATTCCGGTTGCTACAGAAGTACAGAAACAGGGCTGAATCGGAGTATTTGTTCCCGATACTGAATGAGGCATCTCCGGGTAAAGAACGGTATCATCTTTATCAGGATACACTGCGCCGCTTCAACCGGGAACTGGCACGGTTGATGAAGAAACTCTTGCCCGGCTTTTCCGTGAGTTCGTATACCGCCCGCCATACGTGGGCGACGCTGGCTTATCATAGCGGAACACCTCTGGGACTTATCAGCCAGTCGTTGGGACATTCGTCCATACGGGTGACGATGAGTTATCTGAAGCCCTTTGATGCGGAGGTAATAGACAAAGTAAACAGACAAGTGATTGCCTTAGTGAAAGGAAGTAAAAAGAAGAAAGTCGATAGTGTCAACATGTTGTACGGCACTTTATTGAGGTGATATTACTTGCATAGTAACGGCAAAAGTCACATACAAAGATGCATACTTTTTGACAAAGAAGCAAACGAATGCTAATAAAACAGCTATTTAATCTTATATTTTACTATCTGGACTCCTCTTCACTATCCTAATAGATATACGAAATATAATTCCGCCTTCAATCCCTGAAAACGGATGCACTATTTGTGCGCCTTATTACCAAGACAACTTCTATTTATATGCTCATTCCTAGGTTGGGTGCCGTCCAAAAACGCTTTTTCAACCTGCACCACTATAGTTGTCTGCCGTTACTATGCAAGTAACCCCACACAATCACATTAATTATACAACTTATGAAGAATACAGAACTACACATCAAGAAAGGAGACCATGTATGGGTACAGATATACAATGGGCGAGATTACTCCTTTCATCCACGCCTTGCGGAAGTGATTGCCACTTTGCACCTGCACATCTCCTGTGAAGTAGTTCCTTATGTGGCACTGCGTTATCTGGACAACCATAGCTGTGCATGCGTCCCTTATGAACAAATCTGTGGAATATGCGATAAATCCCCCTAATCATCAACTGAAATACTTTCAGCAAGCAATAATTAAATAAATCCTGACAGTCAAAATGAACCGTAGAAGAGCCTAAAGACCGTTGTTGATACTTAGCACAAGTATGCTCGACACTTAGCACAAGTATCAGGTATACTTAGCACAAGTATCGATGACACTTCTTATAAGTCTCCTACCTCCTTCAGAATGGTCTACAGGGCATGTTTTACTTAAAAACCATAACGTATGGCATTTTTCAAACCTATTTACAAAAAGATGTCCAAGAAGTGGCATCCCCAGGCCGTGAGCGTGGGTAAACCTATCGAGATGGACGAGCTTTGCAAGCAAATCGCCCTCATCTCCACCGTGAGCAGCGCCGACAGCAAGGCCACGCTCGAAGCCCTCGGCCTGGTGCTGGGGAGCAGTATGAACACCGGTCGCACCGTCCACGTGGAAGGTCTGGGCACTTTCTACTACACCTGCATCTCCAACGGCAAGGGCGTGGACAGCGCCGAGAAGGTGAACGCCAACCAAATCTCCGCTTCATCCCCGAGTCGCGCCGCCAAGGCAGCGCCATCACCCGCGCCCTCATCGGCGAGAATGTGACGTGGACCAACGTCAGTTCCATCAGTGGTCTTGACGGCACCGGTTCCGGTAAACCGAGCGGCGGAGACGGTGGCTTAGAAGAAGACCCGTTGGGATAAGAAGACAACGCACCGCACCTCTATTCAAAAAAAGCGCCCCGCTGCACAATGATGATGCAGTGGGGCGCTTTTGCATTTATAAGAAACTGTATTTGGGGTTATCATATCCGTAATTTATCTACAAAGGAAATGCTACGTTTCCCCGACCTTTGCAGTACAAAAAAGAAATATATGAAGAATAAATTCAAACTCAATTCAAGTACCCTACTTGTATTCATCCTCACAACCGGTGTATTCGGAATAATCAATACCGAAATGGGTGTGATTGGAATTTTGCCCCTGATAGCCGAGAACTTTCAAGTAACTGTTCCGGAAGCAGGTTGGACGGTCAGCATATTTGCACTGGTAGTAGCAATATCCGCTCCCATCACCCCTTTACTGTTTTCGGGTATCAACCGAAAAAAGGTGATGATACTGGCACTGGGATTATTTACATTAAGTAATATCATCTCCATGATGACCACTAATTTTACGGTGTTGCTGATATCCCGTGCACTCCCGGCATTCCTTCATCCGGTATATGTATCCATGGCTTTCACGGTAGCGGCAGCATCTGTCAGTAAGGAGAAGGCACCAAAGGCGGTAGCAAAAGTATTCATCGGCGTATCAGCAGGTATGGTGCTGGGGGTGCCGGTGACAAGCTACATTGCAAGCGAAGTTTCATATTCAATGGGAATGTTATTCTTCACCGTTGTAAATGCATTGGTATTGGTTGCAACCATCCTGTTTGTACCTTCCATGCCGGTCAAAGAGAAACTGTCCTACGGTACACAACTCAGTGTATTAAAAAAGAAAGTAGTCTGGTACTCCATTCTCGCTATCACGCTGATTAACGGAGCCTTATTCGGGTTCTTCAGCTATATGTCTGATTACTTGAAGACAATCACCGGGGTTTCGTATACCGTAATCAGTACAATGCTACTGATTTATGGACTGGCCAATATTATAGGAAATGTAATAGCCGGAAAGCAACTGGCGGTCAATCCGGTACGTAGTATGATAATGATTCCTTTGGCACTACTGACTTTTTATATAGGAGTATTCGCTTTGGGGGAATGGCTTATGGCAATGGCAGTTATCATTCTGATCCTGGGAATTCTGGCGGGATACGGACAGAACACCATGCAATACATGATAACACATGCCGCTCCCGAAGCACCGGATTTTGCCAACGGACTGTATTTATTGTCTGCCAATCTCGGTACTACAGTAGGTGCAGCCGTCTGCGGATTGTTTATCACCTTCTTCAATACACGTTATTCCGTCATCGGATCTCTGGTATTCCTTGTTTTAAGCATTGTATTCGTCGTATTAAGAATACGTGCTACACAATCCGAAAGACAAATCAGAATGGAAATGGCTGCATAAGAAATAAGAAACGGTTTTAACTTTATAATATAAAATGATTATGACTAAGAAAGTATTGATTTTATCATCCAGCCCTCGTCGTGGCGGAAACTCCGACACCCTTTGCAACGAATTTATGCGAGGAGCAATTGAAAGTGGTAACGAAGCAGAAAAGGTTTTCCTGCGTGACAAGACAATCCATTATTGCACAGGATGCAGCACATGTAGCCTGCACGGAAAACCTTGCCCGCAGAAAGACGATGCGGCAGAGATTATAGAGAAGATGGTGGCAGCCGATGTAATAGTTATGGCTACACCCGTTTATTTCTACACGATGAGTGCACAGATGAAAACGTTGATAGATCGTTGCTGTGGGCTCTATACGGAGATGAAGAATAAGGAATTTTATTTCATTGTCACCGCTGCCGAAGATGATCGGAAACTGATGGAACGTACCGTAGACACTTTCCAGGGATTTCTGGATTGCCTGGAAAATCCAACCATCAAAGGAGTTGTGTATGGAACCGGAGTTTGGCATGTGGGCGAAATAAAAGATAAACCAGCCCTACGGGAAGCTTATGAAATGGGAAAAGAAATAGAATAATTTATAGGATTTAAAAAAAGAATAATAATGAGTCATTTTAGAATTTACATTCCTACCCGCACCTTGTTTGGTGCCGGTATGGTGAAGGAACTTCACAATCAGCAATTGCCCGGAAAGAAAGCAATGATTGTTATTTCAAACGGTCGCTCTACCAAGGATAACGGATATCTGAATACAGTAGAAGCCGAACTCCAGCAAGCAGGTGTTGAAACTGCCGTATTTGACCAGGTAGAAGCCAATCCGTTAAAATCAACCGTAATGGCAGGAGCCGCTTTTGCCAAGGAAAACAATTGCGACTTTTTAGTTGCCCTGGGTGGTGGAAGCGTAATGGACGCCTCCAAAGCGATGGCATTCATGGCCACGAATCCCGGCGATGTATGGGATTACATCAGTGGCGGAACCGGAAAAGGACAAACGATGGTAAACAAGCCCCTACCCCTGGTTTGCGTTACCACCACTGCCGGAACAGGTTCCGAAGCCGATCAATGGGGCGTTATCACCAATGATGAAACCAATGAGAAAATAGGCTTTGGCGGTTATGATGAACTCTTCCCGGTGCTGTCTATTGTCGATCCGGAGTTGATGAAATCTGTTCCGCCTAAGTTCACGGCCTATCAGGGATTTGATGCGTTGTTCCACTCTACAGAATGTTATATCTCTAAAACTGCCAGTCTGATGAGCGATATGTACGCATTGACCGCTATTGAAAATGTAGCTAAATATCTACCGCGTGCAGTTGCCAACGGAGCTGATATGGAGGCTCGTGAAAGAGTCGCATTCGCCAATAATCTGTCCGGTGCGGTAATGACCTTTTGCAGCACTACTGCCGAACACTCTTTGGAACACGCTATGAGTGCTTACCATCAGGAACTGCCACATGGTGCCGGATTGATTATGATCTCCAAAGCATTTTATGAATTCTTTATAGAGAAGCATGCCTGTGATGAACGATTCATCAAAATGGCACAAGCAATGGGTATGCCGGAAGCTGACAAACCGGAAGACTTTATCACCATGCTGGTAAAACTACAGGAAGCTTGTGGAGTGGCAAACC
>ERZ772854.3009-NODE-3009-length-10856-cov-3.030182_pt1 | contig 10856 bp, 7 predicted proteins | sample MGYA00580844_ERZ772854 | MGnify/ENA primary metagenome ERZ772854 (study PRJEB29015, sample SAMEA2737727) | human gut metagenome | biome: human gut; feature: human-associated habitat; material: faeces | place: China | collected 2012 ...
AGCTCAGATCGTTCATTTGCATCTAAGATCGGCTTTAGATGTTGAAGATTGGAAGCAAATTTCTATGGTGCTGACTGGAGGAAACTGTATAGGCCAAATAAGTTGTGTGGGATGTTTAGCTATGGAGGGACTATGATCCTGGAGGTTGGGAGGGTAAAAGGATCAAGATTTACTGCAGTTACTTCACAACTGCATACGTGGTCCAGAAATGAAGATCATGATGGTGCACTCACATGGAGTGTCAACTTGAGCTCAAATTGGGCAAGGCTTAGTCATTAGGTCATATGAAGATGATGTAAAAATCTCATGCCAAATGGACAAGCCAAAATGGCACTTGCTTCAGGTGGATGCCATAGTCCTTGAGAGTTTGCTTCATCCACAGAAGCTGAGCACAACAAGATCCAGCAGCAATGTATTCAGATTCAGCAGTGGAGACTTTGGGAAAGAAAGGCAGATTACCTTTATGGTACATTTTAGGCTCATGTATCCCATCTGTTTCTTCGCTGTGGAAATAGAATTCTATATCTAACAGATAAATATGATATTCATCTTTATTAACGACAAAATAACCTCCGTACAAAGCTGCTCTTGCTATTTCTGTAAATTGCACCGATAATGTTTGTAAATCATTTGCTGGCGAGAAACGCTTTAACAATACTGGTAAACTTCTGTCCATGGTTATTTCTTATTATTTGTTTATTATACATTCTGGAGTAATTCTAATATCATATTTTTTAGATAAAAAGCCTATAATCATAAGTTTTTCCTTCAAATCGAGATAACAATTTTCCTATTCTAGCGATCTGATTGGAGGAATCAATAGTAGAGGGTAACTTAGAATACAAGTCAAATGAGTTCCAATTCATTTTAGTTAACCCTAGGATTTCAGAAGCAATAGTGTTAATATTACTATCACCATAATGTTTGGTAATTTTAAGAGGAGCTGGAATACTCCTTCCGCCTAAATAGAATTTGTAATTATTCTGTCTAACAGAAGGAACTATTCCATGTGTCCAAAGCAGTGCAGAGTTCTTATTTGTCAAAATACAGGTACCTCTCGAAATAGGAAACCCATCTGCTTGCAGCATTTGTGCTTGATTATCAACACGCATTGCCAAAAAACGAGCATCTGACTCATAGTTAATCTCAATCAAATCGATTCTATGAATACCAGCCTTATTTAAGCTGGTTTTAATTCCATTTATTTCATCTTCTGTAAATTTTGTTCGTTTATGTATTACAACTCTCTCTGGAAGCTTGTCCAGAGATTGGTAAAATAATTCTCTTATTGAAACTCCAAATTGAAAAGCATCATTATATGATAAATATGGATTTGAATGTTTATCTAAATAATAGTCATCAATTTTGGATAATTTATATTTTAATCCTTGTCCGTTAGAATCATATATATGGCTACATCCAATAACAATTTCCGGTTTATCTAGAATTTTAGAAATACTGTATCCTATGCCTGCATAAGCTGTGTTTTTTTCTTGATTATTTAATATCCATGGGGTTCTGAATGATTTAACATAGAATGAGAGAGAAAGCCACCAATAAATCTGACATTTTAAACTGTCATTTAATGTATCTTCTCTTATTAATTGTGTTGAAATACCCCTTGAGGCAGCAAACGCCTTTATATAGTCATGTAGATCAAAACTTTCACCTTTGTATATATAACTCTCAAAAGTTCTCCACTCTTCAGGGATGAATATAACAATTGTACTCTGTGTATGAGTATTTGCTATTTGGTCAATTTTTGAAGTGATAAGTCTAGCTAGTTGAAGAGCATTTTTATGAGCCTCTAGATTATTGTCATTTTGGAAATCTAAATTACACCAATTGTCTTTATCTTCAAAGTAAGGAACGTTGATAGGTATATTAAAAATAGAAGTAAACCCTGGATAATCAATCAAGTAGTCTGGATTGATATTTCCTGTGAAATGTTTTGTTTGTAATTGTGATAGAAATGAGTAAAAAGCATTAGAATACTTTTGGCCACAAATCACAGATAAATTAATTTCGTTAGAGTAAATTCTTCCATTTAGAATTACATCATAAGGTCTATTACTAGTTAATCCTCGCATTGGATGATAGTCTCGAGATTCGTTATCATTTACTTTGCTCCGGAATACTAATTGAGGTTCCAAGAACTGTACTCCCTTAAATGGAGCTTTTCTCTTATCGAAAGATGGGAGGCTATATGTTCTAAAATTAGAATCCAAGACATTGATTTCACCATAAGCAGAATTACAGGAAATTTGAAACTCAAATCCGGTTCCTGAACATAATGGATATTCAAACTTCAATCGCTTATTTTCAAATAATAAAGTATTCCATAAAGATAGATATTCATCATATTTATTATTATAGAGCTTTTCTAATAATTTCTTACTGATTTCCTGTTTCTTTTTTATACCTATCTCCTCTGGAGAAGTTAAATAGACAGTAGGAGAGAATGATAAATAAGCATAATCGTTATTGTTGCTAAAAAATAACGATAGGGATAATGCTTTGTGAATTGATATATTTCCAATATTGCGTTCTGACGACTTCATCCAAAGTTTATCTTTATTATCTGACTCAATATTTGGGTCATGTGTGAAATACTTTAAGACAGCCTGTAGCATTAATGCCCTAAATGCTCCAACATTTTCTATATCTTTTTTAGAAATAGCTTCACGCTTAATATCACTTCTAAGATAGTTTTTAAATGTAGCATTTATTTCACTCAATGTTCCTAATGCAAAGACTTTCTTTTTAAAAGGAATAGCACAAGTATTTGTCTCTTTTGTAAGCATTCGCAAAAAACTCCAAGGTTTTTCATTTCCATAATCGATTTCAAATTGAAAAACCTCTTTGGGAAAAATAATAGGATGAAGATTACTTTTTATATACTTGTCTGTTTTAGTTACATTTAAAGTGAAATCTGTATTATGGAGTTCATTTTCAGATATATCTTTTAATGTTTCATCTATTTGTAATGAAATAATTGGATTATCTTCAAAAGCAGATTTTGAAAGATGAATCATCGTCTTATCAAAACCATCAGTAGCCACATAATAAGCTTCTCTTCCTGACGCTCTAATAGTCAACAATAATTCTGAGACTTCAGAATTGATGGTTTCTCCATACCCACACCAGTATAGACGACCTGATCCTTTTTTTGTGAAAGTTTCTTTTAAAGCATCCATAAGAGACTTATCTCTACCACTATATCCAATTACTATCATGTTCTTATCTATATGATAATTAGATAAGTGATCTTTAAAGGTTTCATTTTGGGTGTCTAGTTCTTCGTCAGTATTCTTTAATGTAGAAAACTTATAATCCCCGTGCAAGGCAATAGTCAAGAGTTCTTTAGAGCTTTGATTTCGATAAATTCTATCTACATTATCTAAATTTATTTCGATAGGAGTTAATCTATTCTGATGAGCTGCACGTACGATTAACCCATCAAAGTTTGTGGTCCACACCGATTTAACAATGTTATGTTCCGCTAAAAGGCAAAGTAACTTATACCCAATGTAAGGTTCTATATTTTCTATGAGACTAAAAAAATATTTTCTTCTATCTTCTGCAATAGGATAAGCATTTTCTGCATAAAAACTATACTCTTGGGGGGAATCTAATATAGGATAACCACCTTCATTATCTAGCCACTTCTGAATGCTTTTCCTAACAGCATTATCCTTGAAATTCTTGTAATATTCTGATGAATTTACATTTTTTGATAAGAAAATATCTTTTTTCCATTCCCAAATACAATCATAAGCAGATTGTACCCCTGAACTTATAGAAGCCCCAGCACCTAAAAGGAACGAATGTGGTACATCAATATTTCGTTTAAAAGATCTTAAAAAAGCCGCGTATTCAAGAGTTATATCTTTTTCCATTATTGCGATTTTATAAATTATTCAGTATTGCACAAAGATAATTATTTTTTTAAAGTATTCCTAGTTAATTTAGTTTCATGTTTCGGACATTTTAAAATGTTTTGTATTTTGATTGATTGCTGATATAATTGTAAATCAATGACCTTATAAATAGACATCAATTTATAAGGCTATCAATGTATGAACTGAACAAAATATAATTTCTTAAAAATCAATATGACACACAATATATTCTACTTGTTAGTAATATGAATTTATATTTGATGAGAAAACATGAAACTGTATTATGGAAATAGATATTTATTCTTCATAGGTAATGTTGTTTAAATGAATGATAATTATACTACTCGTTCTATCTTCTCAAGTGAGTAGCAAACTGTTAATCTTGAAAAAGGAAGATACATCTGATTTTCAAATCTTTGTATTGAAATATATTCATAAAGAGCTATGTTGGAATATAGCTTAAGGTACTTCATTTACTTCTCCTCTTTTACCATCTTTCTCCACCTCTGAAACGCCCTCATCAAACTTTCTTCTTCCACTAGCTCTACCATATTATAATGTTCGACGAAAGTTTCCATGGATCTTTTGAACATGATACCGTGGCAGTATTTATTTTCCAGAAGGAATTCGTAGAGTTCGGCTTTCATTTCCACTTCTATTTCTTTTTCTATAACAAGTACGCTGTCGTGACCTATATAATTGTATATATTTGGATTTTTGCCATATCTTGGATGGGGAAGGGAGAAAGTTATATTTCCGGTTTCGTGCCAAGACACATTTGGAGGGTGGGGGACGGAGAGCTGATGGAGGAAGTGATAAATAGGTTGGGTGTCGAGAAGGTGAATAGGTGAATGTGAGGAAGAAGATAAAGGGACGTTGGGAGGCGAGTCGATATGATTTTTGAAGCGCACGTACATATAAGCCGCCAGGTAGGGCTTGATCGAAAAAGTAACTGTAACCATTGATGAGAAGATTTAATTTGTAAAATATTTATTAACGAATAGCCACGCTTGGCACTAACATCCTTTTTGCTTGTGTTGTGAATTTTCTTTCGGAAAGTGGCTCGAAACAAACAAATACAATATGTTGGTTATTAGGTAGTTATATAACTGATTTTTGCTTTAAAACCAACGGGTCGTTCCTTTTAAAGGAACGACCCGTTGCACACCGAGAAACACCTCGTTGGTTTTAAAGGAATAAATGATCTTTCTAAAATCGGGTTATGAAGTTATGTTCATCACCCCAATTTGTAATAATGAAAGAATTTCTTGTTAAATTACATGTGTAGTAAAATAAGTAAATGGGGCTTGATTATCTATGTTCCATTGGAGCATAGATGGTATTTATGTTTGATCACACCCATATCGTTCTTTTATTTTATAATTGATTTAGAGCGTATTTTGTGGAAGTGAATTATCTTTATAAAAAAGGTTTGATGTGAATTTATCAAATATATTAATTAAAATTGTAACATATCATTTTCTGAATCTCCGTAAATCTTAGTTGGAGTTTCTGCTTTGAAATTATTAGTGACTAAAAAATCACTCTACTATTACATTATAACATGAAGGTAAACGTTGGTAAACTTCCTCCTTTGAAACAGAAAAGTTGCGATGTTCGTTAAATCGTTTTAAGACCAGTATACCTATCTTCCGTGTACTAATTTCATCAGGGAAAGGCATAACAGTGTCAATAGCTGGAATGGTCGGTTGATATATAAGAATCTTCTGTCCCATAATAATTTGATATCCCCATCCCTTTGGGGATTGAAATATTTCTAATCTAGCTTTGGATTCTTCTTCATCCTCAATTACTATAATTGACTGATGAAGAAGAATGATAATCAATAGTGATAGTAGACTAACCCAAAGTATGTAGTTTCCGGTTTTAATATTCATCATATTCATACGGATGAAGCTCCCAAATATCATCAAAACGATAATTATTGCTCCTACCTGTAACAATAAAACCTTTGTTTCCATTAGAGAAAGAAGCTGTTGCAGTACGGGGAGCACCTTTAAAATTAGCAACCTCTTCCCATAAATCTGTATCTGGAGTATATTTCCATGTATTAGTGCGCAAATCGGGAGTACCACCACATGTTAGATAACCTTGTCCGTCAATAACAAAAGCAACTCCATAGATTCGTACTATACTGTTATACTTATTATCGTATGTTGCGTCTGATGTGTCTGCAATATCACGAAGTTGAATCCAACGTTTTTGGACTGGATCGTATTTCCAGAAATCTTTAACATATTCACCGTTATTGAATCCGGCACAGACATAAGCAATGTTGTCTATAACAAAACAAGCTGCTCCACGACGTTTACTGCCACCTAGGCTAACTATTTGTTCCCAAGAGTCGGTAGATGGATTGTAAGTATAGAAATCTTTTAAGTAATTTCCATTGTAACCACTACCTAAGTATCCTTTGTCCGATAATCCAAATGCTATGGCATCATTACGAGCACTTCCCGGATAATCTGCTTTAGAATTCCATGTATTTGTATCCGGATTATATTCCCAAAAATCATTAAAGTAATCTTTCCCATTGTAGCCTGTGCCGAAATACCCTTTATTTTCGACAGAAAATGCAGCAGCAGAGCTACGAGAGGTTCCTGGGAAAGACGCCTTTTGTGTCCAAAAGTCAAGCTCCATATCATATTCCCAAAGATCATTCAGATGTTTTTTACCATCATAACCACCAGTCAGATATCCTTTACTACCAATTGTAAAAGAGGTTGCTTCTCCGCGTGCTAATCCGTCAAAATCGGATACACGATACCATTTACCCATCAAATCATCTTCCTCGTCACTACTACAAGAAATTATGATAACAGAAATCACAGTTATCAGGAATACAAATAAATTCAAATGTTTCATCATATATAATATTATTATTTTACGGCTACAAAAGAACAGGGCTTTCATATGTTGGGCAAATAGAATCGGTAAGTATATAAATTTAGGCCGTTAATTCAGTGTAATGGCAGGCGAATGATTTGACAGCACTTAATACTTATTTCACCTTTACAAATAGTTTATTACCGGAAGATATAGATTGATTGACGGGTTAAAATTGTATATACGAAGAGTTATCCTCTCTTTTGCAGTCAAAAATGCAATATGTATAAATTGTTGGTTGTTGTTTGCTGTTACTTTATAATATTTTGCTCCATAGTATCGTGTTATGATGAAAATAATACTTTCGGAAATAGATTAGTCGATTCTGATTTACGTAATATAAGTATGGATACGAGTTCCATCACGGTGACTGCTGTCTTAATTGACTCTTTAGAAACTTCAGGAAAGCAAGTCGTACTGGCTGGAAAATACATGCATCCGTTATGGGGGAGCATTTCTGCTGCCAGTTATATCCCTTATTTGCGTCCTCAATATTCAACGGAATCGGATGTGACAGTGCAGTTTGATTCATTGATATTGTTGCTTTCCACTAATAAGAATTTTGTTGGTGATACTACTCAACAGCAACGGTATTCCATTCATTTGTTATCTGAAAAAGTTGTATTGAATGACAATGGTTATTTGTATAATAACTCTTCATTTGCTTATGAACCCGAACCATTGACTGTTTATTCTTTTATACCTAGACCCCGAACCTCTGAAAAACTAGAGATACGCTTGCCGGATAAGTTAGGGAAAGATTTGCTGACCCGATTCCATAACCATGATGAGTCGGTTGCCGTGAATCATTTTGAAGACTATTTTAAAGGAATTGTTATCATTCCTGATGAACAGCAAAGTTACTCATTATTAGGTTTTCAGGTAGCAGATTCATTGTCAGCTTTGATATTACATTATCATATTGAAAGTGGTTATGAGAATCATCAGAAATTGGTTTTTTCACCGAATACAGCAACACAATTCAATCAATTACAACATGACCGACATGATACTCCCATGGAAACATATCCATGGAAAAAGGTAGAGATACCTTCTGCAGAATTAGGAAACAGAGGAGTGCTATTTGCTGGTATCGGATGGTATACCCGCCTTGAGTTTCCTTATCTTAATGATATAATGGAGCAAGGTGAATATGTGCATATAGAAAAAGCAGGATTGAGAATCTATCCTGAATATGGTACTTATTCAGGATATAATACCTTGCCGGATAGCATTTTCCTGTATATAGCAGACGAAAATAATGTAGTCACTGATGCTGTTAAAGATTATTTGGGAAAGCAAGTACAAGGAGGGAAATTAGTGAAGGATGATGTATTTCTTGGAAATACATACTATTATTTTGATGTTACGCAATTCATGAAAGATGAATTGGGAACTTCTGGAAAATACAAGCATAATCTTCAATTAGTATTTAATAGTGATGATTATACCAAGACATTGAGAAATCTGACATTTAGTGATACTAAAGGTCAACATCCTATAACTCTTCAATTAAATTACAAAATATATGAAAGCTATTAATTGCCTGATTCTTCTTTTATTAATGACACTAAAGGCACAGACACAAAACGTAATGACTTCATCGCCATATTCTATGTTTGGCATCGGAGAACTGCAAAACGGACTTTATGGACAGAATGCAGGTATGGGTGGAGTTGCTTACGGAATGAGGAATAATGTACTGATGAACATTGAAAATCCGGCAGGATTGACAGCCTTAGACAGTAAACGGCTTCTAACAGAACTTGCAATTTTTGCCAAAAATGAATCGTGCACTTCTGAAGGCAGCTCTAATCGGGCGTTTACTGGAAGTTTTTCTGCTTTGATATTGGGTGGGCGGGTAATTCCACGGTGGTATACAGCAGTAAGTCTGACTCCTTATAGTTCAGTTGGTTATTATTTCCAATCTTCTCAACCTATAGAAGGAAATCCTCATGAGAGTAATATTGGCGCTTTTACTGGAAGTGGAGGAATCTCAAAAATAAGTTGGTCAAATGCTTATCTGTTATCCCAATATTGGTCTATAGGAATAAATGTTAGTTATTTGTTTGGTAACATTGTATTGTCAGAGCAACAAAATGACGTGGCTGTTGATAAGAAGATGCACGCAAGGACACTTTATACAAATGGGGGAGTTCAATATCACTATGCATTGAATCATGATTTGTCTTATACACTAGGGGTTGTTTACGGCCATCGCCAGAAAATGGATGTCACTAATGAGAAATACATTGTAAATGACAAAACACAAAATAAGAAGAAGCAAAGAAGTCAGAAGCAAAGCTTACCTCAATATTTTGGAATAGGCGGTTCTTTACAATATAAAAAATGGACTTATGCGTTGGATTATACTTTTCAGCAATATACTTCTCTAACGTCTGTAGACAGTCGAATTGAATTTCAAGACGTGAATGAATGTCGTGTCGGCATTTGTTATTTTCCTAACGGTTATTCTTCTGATGGCTTTTGGAAACAAGTATCTTATAAAGCCGGAATTGATTTGTCTAACTCTTATATGAGGATCAATGGAAGTTCCGGAGTGTCTTTACGGTTTAATGCCGGACTAGGATTGCCCGTATTTAGAGGAAGAATTAATATTGGTATTTTTTATGACCGGTTACGTCTGAAAAAAGAGATATTAAACCGTGACGTTATAGGTGCTACACTTTCTCTTACTTTGGGTGAAATCTTTTATCGGGGAAAATTAAAATAAGTCGATGAGGTTTATTTATGAAAAGAGGATGCAATATACCACCTGAATTTTCATTTATCTATAAAAAGATGGCGGTTCACCGACTGTTTTGTCCGTTTCATCGGCTTATTTGAGATAGAGTTGCTGGATTGATTATTTTTGTGGGGTTAACAAAATAAAAGAGGACTATGTTGCGATTGACAAAGAACGAATTATTTATTGGATTCACTATATCAGTGATTCTTTCTCTTTTTGCCAATTTTACACTCTTGATGCGGCACTATGATTTGATGATGGATTCGAAAGTATCCGTTCTTATGTGTGAAACGGAAAAATGTAATTTTTGGTTTTCCATATTCTGGTTCTTCTTTTTTTCTTTCATATTATTTATTTTTTATAGATGGATGTATAAATGGGGAAATAAGTTTTTTCGAGGTAAGGAAGTGAAAATAATAGGATTTGCGATGGGAGTAGTTTTATTTATTGCTTTCGGATTATATAAAATATATCCTATTTTACATAAATTACTTATGGAAAGGATATGCAATATAACAGTGCCCCATCCTCACAAGTGCACAGATGGTTTTATTTCAATAACAGAAGTTTCGACTAAAACGCTGAATATAGCCACAGATTCCATTGTTACTCCTGAACAGATCCGATTGGGAATAAGTACTATCTTTTCTGCTGCTGATTCATATCCTTTATTAATAGAACATATTTTTGTTTTGTTGATTATTATGTTAAGTATATTTCTGCTCCATCTGCTTGATAAGAAACAAGAAATGAAGTTGGAGTATGAGAAGATAAAAGTTGAGAAATTGCAAAATTCATATAACGCGTTGATGGGGCAGATTAATCCACATTTTTTCTTTAATTCATTAAACGGACTTGATTCGCTGATCCGGACAGGAGAACAGGAAAAACCACTTGAGTATTTGGAAGGGCTATCTAATGTTTTCCGGTATATTTTGCAGAGTGATCATAAAACGTTAGTGACTCTTAATGAAGAATTGAATTTTGTAAATGCATATACTTATCTACTTAGTGTACGATATGAAAATAAATTGTTTTTCTCAATTCAGGTCGCAGAACCCTGTCTACCGAAAAAACTGCCTATCCTAAGTCTACTTCCATTGATCGAGAATGCAGTTAAACATAATATTATCAGTATGCAACACCCTTTGCGAATCGAGATATATACAGTATCAGAAAGTTTATTGGTAGTATCAAATCCTATTCAACCTAAAATGGAAGATTATGTTTGTAGTGGGATAGGATTAAAGAATCTTCAGGGACGTTATCTGATGTTGACTGGGGAGAATATCTATATA
>ERZ772854.3015-NODE-3015-length-10818-cov-4.005853_pt1 | contig 10818 bp, 5 predicted proteins | sample MGYA00580844_ERZ772854 | MGnify/ENA primary metagenome ERZ772854 (study PRJEB29015, sample SAMEA2737727) | human gut metagenome | biome: human gut; feature: human-associated habitat; material: faeces | place: China | collected 2012 ...
ACATCCTCAATACAACTCTCACAACCAACAAATGCAAAATTTAAACAGGCTCTTAGTATATTAGAATAATTAGACTCTCCGGAAGTTGAGGTTTATCGCATTTTCCTGTTTCCCTCAGTTTGGCTGACAAAACGGGGTCGGTAATCGGATAAGCTACCGGTCTTATTGCTCCTTATCTCGGCGATAATACTAAATAACACTCCGTAAGCGAGTGATAACATAGTTTCTCCTTTGAAGTCTTTTCCTTTGCAGTGTTGATAAAAAAACGAATGAAAATGAAACGAATACTTTATTACTCTCTGGTTTTACTTACTGCCGGTAATGGGATGTTACAAGCGCAGAACTGGATTCATGGAAAAGTGGTCGATAAAGAAGAACGACCGGTAGACGGGGTGGCTGTCGTGTTGCAAACATTGGATTCTACTTATATAGATGCAGTCGTTACGGATAGTCTCGGGGCATTCATGTTGAACAAGGAAGCCGGTCCGAACTATCGTTTGTTGTTCCAGCATCTGCTGTACGAGCCGGTTTGTAAAAAAATCTCGACTGCTGATGCCGGTACGATAAGCCTGACTGAAAAAGATTATGAACTGGAAGGCGTTGTGGTAAAAGCCGAACGTCCGCAGGTCAAAGTGGAAAACGGCGCTTTGAGATACGACGTGCCCCAATTGATGAAAGATAAGGCGGTCAGTAATGCGTTCGAGGTGGTGAAACAGATACCCGGTGTGATCAGTACGGACGATGCTGTCCAACTGTTGGGAGCCGGCAGTCCGAGCATTGTGATCAATGGGCAGTTGACCACGATGTCGGTCGATCAGTTAGTCGGTTTGCTGAAGACAATTCCTGCTTCGCGGGTATGTAACGTAGAGATCATGTATAATGCACCAGCCAAGTATAATATCAAAGGAGCTATGATCAATGTCGTATTAGATAAGGAAACTGTCGAAAAGAATACTTTGCAAGGAGAAACCGGTGTCGATTATTTGCAGCGCCATTATGCGGAGGGAAAAGTCCATGGCAACTTGCTTTACTCCACATCCCGTTTCAATATAGATTTCTTAGCCAATGGGGCTAAGGGACGGAACTATATGGGAGAGGAGATCCAGGCCCTCCATACCCTGAAAGATCAGGTAACGGAGGTCAACCAATCGGGACGTGGCACCCGGAGCGGCATAGATGGAACGATGCGTTTAGGTATGGACTATACTTTCAAAAATGACGACAGGCTCTCTGCCGCCTACTATCTTACGGCCGGCAAATCCGATCTTGAGCGGACGGCCGTTACAACCTTCCAGGCATTGAAATCCGGACAGCCGGTGGAAGAACGCCTGAGCCGTACATACATAGAGGGAAACAGTGCGTTGCACAATGTCCGTATTCAATATGACGGTAACTCCGGACTGATGGCGGGTGCGGATTTTACACGTTATCATTCACCCGGCTTCCAGACATTTGTCGATCAAAGCCATGAAACGACAGTGACGGATATGCAGAATAATTCCAAGCAGGATATTTCACAAGGAGCACTATTTATTAACCATAGCCACACTTTTGAAACCGGGTGGGCACTGAATTACGGTGTCCACGGCGGTTTCACCTCTTCGAAGACTTATATCGATTATCTATATAATAAAGGTAACGGCTATGAATCGGCTCTTGATGAACTTGAAAATAACCGCCAGAAAGAGTATAGTGGAAATGCCTTCTTGGAGGTGTCCAAGGATTTCGGTTCGCATTTCTCTGCAACAGCTTCTCTGAAAGTTGAATACTTTAAATCGGATTATACCTCTAACGGGATGAAATCCACACTTTGGAATGATTGGACCTTATTCCCGAATGCGACACTCAGCTATACGGTCAATCCGATGCACATCATCCAATTGGACATAAGCAGCGACAAAACCTATCCGTCCTATTGGGATGTGACGCCGCAGGAAAGCCCGATCAACTCTTATTCCGTTATCTTAGGCAATCCTTCCCTGAAGCCTTACCGTTCTTATAGCGGGCAGTTGATTTATATCCTGAAGCAGAAATATACGATTCTGGCTTTTTGTGACTATGTGCCCGATTATTTCGCCCAGTTGCCTTATCAGAATACCTCGGAACTGAAAAACGTTTTCCGGTATGAGAACATGGACTACCAGTTGCAATTCGGTGTAGGGGTGATCGTTCCTTTCCGGGTCGGCGAGTTCTGGAACAGCCAAGTGACTTTGTCCGGTCAGCGTATGCAGGAGAAGTTGGACCATTTTCATGATCTGTCTTTCCATAATGAGAAATACACCGGGCAGTTCAAGATGGATAATACGTTTACCCTTTCCAAGTCTCGTCCGAATTTGAAGCTGGATTTGAATGGCTATTTCGTTACCGGAGCCGTGCAGGGAATCTATGATCTCGGTCATCTCTATGATGTGTCTTCTGCATTGAAATGGCAGTTTGCCGACGATCGTGCTACTCTGATTCTGAAATGTAACAACATCTTCCGTAGCAATATGCCTCATACGATGGAAATCAACCAGTCCGGCCAATACAGCCGCCTCTGGAAACTGGACGACCAACGTTGTGTAACGGTTTCTTTTGTCTGGAAGTTCGGCGGTTATAAGAAAAAGCAACATGAAGCGGTGGATGCTTCCCGATTCGGCAAATCGATGTGATCTGTTCTTTTGACATTTAGATAGGGAAAAGAGGGTTGAACATGCTTGTGTATTATTGTCGTATTCTAATTTGAGTGTCTCTCAAATAGCCTACGAATCAGGCTATGGTAATGTTCCATACTTTATCAAGCAATTTGAAAGTATAACCCGGCAAACTCCAAAGGAGTATCGTATTTCTCTTTTGCAAGGTTCGGAGAACCGGATAAAAAGTAGTACATTTGATGCCCGATAACAATTAGAACAAATGGCAGAAAGAGGAAAAAATACAGGAGGAAAAGGGAGGCAGAAACAGGTTGTAGTACCCGATATGGGACGTTTGCAACCACAAGCCCGCGAGTTGGAAGAGGCGGTGTTAGGTGCTCTGATGCTTGAAAAGGATGCTTACTCCATCGTTAGTGAAATATTGAAACCGGAGAGTTTCTATGAGAAGGCACATGAGAAAATTTATGCAGCTATCGTAGATCTGGCGATCAGCCAGCGTCCGGTGGATATGCTGACCGTCACTGAGCAACTGAAGAAGCGAGGCGAATTGGAAGAGGTAGGTGGCCCGTTCTATATTTCCCAGCTGACCAGCAAGGTTGCCAGTAGTGCCCATATCGAATATCATGCTCGTATCATCGCCCAAAAATATCTGGCGCGTGAGTTGATCTCCTTCACTGCTATGATACAGGGCAAGGCTTTTGATGAGTCGATCGATGTGGAAGACCTTATGCAGGAAGCGGAAGGAAAGCTCTTTGAGATTTCTCAGCGCAATGTGAAGAAAGATGTTACCCAGATCAATCCTGTCATCAAGGAAGCGATGGTTATGCTTGAGAAGGCTGCCAATCAAAAAGAAGGGTTGAGCGGTCTGCGCACTGGTTTCGAAGGATTGGACAAAATGACGTCCGGATGGCAGAATTCCGATCTTATCATCATTGCCGCCCGTCCTGCGATGGGTAAGACGGCTTTTGTCCTTTCGATGGCTAAGAATATGGCGGTAAACCATAACACGCCGGTGGCTCTGTTCTCTCTTGAAATGAGTAACGTCCAGCTTGTTAACCGTCTGATCGTGAACGTATGTGAGATTCCGGGCGAGAAGATCAAGAGCGGGCGTTTGGAAAACTATGAATGGGAACAGTTGGACTTTAAGATAAAAGAATTGTATGATGCACCGATTTATGTAGACGATACGCCGAGTCTTTCGGTGTTCGAACTGCGTACGAAGGCTCGTCGTCTGGTGCGTGAGCATGGTATTAAGATCATCATTATCGACTACCTTCAGTTGATGAATGCAAGCGGTATGAGCTTCGGCAGCCGTGAACAGGAAGTAAGTACTATTTCACGGTCGTTGAAAGGATTGGCGAAGGAACTGAACATTCCGATCATTGCCTTGTCTCAGTTGAACCGTGGTGTCGAGGCACGTCAAGGAGCGGAAGGAAAACGCCCGCAGTTGGCCGACTTGCGTGAGTCCGGTGCTATCGAACAGGATGCGGATATGGTTTGTTTTATCCACCGTCCTGAATATTATAAGATAACGGAAGACGAACGTGGTAATTCCTTGATCGGTTTGGCGGAGATTATTATCGCCAAGCATCGTAACGGTGCGGTCGGAGATGTACGTCTTCGTTTCAAGAGCGAGTTCGCCAAGTTCATGAATGTGGACGAAGATGTTCCGGTTCGCGAGTTCTCCTCTAATATGAATAGTTCAGGCCCGATGGAAACAATGCCGCCCATACCACCGGCCGGTACCGATTTCTTGGCTCCCGGCAATAATGAGGTTCCGTTTTAATAATTCTATCCTCTTTTCAAAACATAGGTGTTTAGTATAAATAATTATTTAGTTTAATGGAGTGATATGGCAATTTGTGTTTTCAGCAATTTAATGCCTTTTTATTCTCTTCATTAACCGGGTTCTTTCCTTCCGGTGTGTAGAGATGGTCGATGCGAGAGGCATATGCTTTTTCTATTTTCCCGCGGACGATCTTCATCGTGCTGTTGACCATGCCGTTCTGTTCGGTGAAAGGCTCCGGCAGGATAGCAAAAGCTGCAGGCAGCCAGCGATCGGGGAAAAGGGCGGACAGGTCGCCTCCCTTGCGGAAACGGTCTATCTGGGATTGGATGATCCGGATTGCCTCTTCGCGTCCTTTATCGGATGAAAGATCAAGATACTGGTGCGTCAGATGCTTCTTCAGCCGGTCTTTGTTAGGGACGACGAGGGCAACGGTATAGGGACTCTGGTTGTTATACAGGATCAGCTGGTCGATGCAGGAAGAATGTTCGACGAGTGCCTCCTCGATCCCTTCCGGACTGTATTTTTCCCCGTCACTACCGATCAGCAGACTTTTGAAACGTCCGAGGACGTAGAGCAGACCGTCATGCCCCATATATCCCATATCCCCAGTGTAGAGCCACCCGTCGCGTACGGTTTCGGCAGTTGATACCGGGTTCTTCCAGTAGCCGGCCATCACATTCTCGCCCCGTATGACGATCTCTCCTTTTTCGCCTGCCGGGAGTTCTTTTCCGTCGGCATCGCATATTTTTAGGTCGAGCGGACGGACCAACATACCGCTGCTGCCGAAGGTATGCCGGTGCGGGCCGTTGGTGGAAATTACGGGAGTCGCTTCGCTTAGTCCGTACCCTTGGTACATAGGAAGTCCGATTGCGTAGTAGAACTTTTGCAAGTCTTTATCGAGCAGTGCGCCACCGCCGATGAAAAACTTCAATTGTCCGCCGAAGTTTTCACGGACTTTCGTGAAAAGCATGTGGTCGAACAGGCTCACGAGCGGTTTCAGCAGGAATCGGACACCACGTCCCTTGTCTTCTCCGCCGTCTCCGTTATAGATGTAAGCCACTTTGAGGGCAAAGTCGAACAAACGGGTTATATTCTTGCCCTGGGCACGGATACCTTGTTCGATATTCTTTTTGAAATTCTTGGCCAGTGCCGGGACGCTCAGGATCAAGTAGGGCTTGAACTCTTTGATGTTGACCGGAATGTTCTTTAATGTTTCCAGCCCTGTCCGTCCGACTTGTACTGTTGCTACGGATGCTCCTTTCGACATGAAGATATAAAAACCGACCACATGCGCGAAACAATGGTCGAGTGGGAGGATTATTAATGTGCGCCATGTATCGTCGATATCGACACAAGATAGGGCTTGCTCCACATTCGCCGTATAGTTACGGTGCGTCAGGATGACACCTTTCGGGTCGGCCGTCGTGCCTGAGGTATAGGTAATCGTCGCATAGTCGTTATTCTGTAAGGATTGTCCGACAGCAAGGAAGTCTTCCAGAGAATGAGATGCCAGATATTCTTTCCCCATCCGGAATACTTCGGACCAGGATATTTCTTTTTCTTTATATTCCGGCAGTTCGTCTATCACAATTATTTTTTCGGCTAAAGGCAATTTATCCATGATAGCCCGTATCTTTTTGAGCTGGTTGCCGGAAACCAGGATATATTTCACATCGGCATGCACAAGACGGAACAGCAGGTCGTTCGCTTCTTCGAGCTTGATGGAAAGCGGGACGTTGGTCGCGCCGGCATAGAACATGGCCAGTTCGCCGATGATCCAAGCATTACGGCCTTCCGAAAGGAGCGCCATATTGTCGCCCTTCTTCACTCCGAGAGCTATCAGTCCGGCACCGGCAGCGTAGACTTGTTGCTGAACTTCCTTGTAAGTGGTCGGTTCGAAGGCATCCTTGGTTTTTTCCCACAGGAAGGGATTGTCGGGATATTGTTTTACCGAATTTTCGAAAAGGTCTATAATTGTCTTTTTCATATTATTTATTTTTGTATTTGTACTTTCCCGATTTCATCCAGGTAATTACAAGCCACCTCTACCGTTGGTACATTCTTGATCACGATACTGCGTTTTCCGTTCTGTTCGCGAAGCGTGCATTCGCGTGGATGCTTTTGGATGAAGCCGAGCAGCTTGTCGAAGGCCTCGCTTTCGTAGTAAGGACTTTCGGGATTAGTGACGAGAAAAATGCTCATCTGTCCTTTTTTCAGAATGACTTTTTCCATACCTAACGTCTTTGCCATACGGCGAAGGCGAACGACACGGATCAGTTCTTTCCCTTCTTTCGGCACTTTTCCGAAACGGTCTTTCAGACGCTCGGTAAAAGCAAGTATATCACGCTCTTCCTCCATCTTGTCCAGTTCACGATAGAGGGAGACACGTTCGGAGTCATTCGGGATGTAGGTCGGAGGGAACATCAGTTCCAAATCGCTTTCGATATAGGTTTCACGGACATATTCGCTACCGGTGTCGGGGCGATTTTCGGTAGCGTTGGAATACAGGTCGGCAAATTCTTCCGCTTTCAGTTCGTCAACGGCTTCTTCCAGGATTTTCTGGTACGTTTCGTAGCCCAAGTCGGCGATGAAACCGCTTTGTTCGGCACCTAACATATTACCGGCACCCCGGATGTCAAGGTCCTGCATGGCGATATGGATGCCGCTTCCCAACTCTGAAAAATTCTCGATCGCCTGCAGACGGCGGCGTGCTTCCTGCGTAAGACTTGACAAGGGTGGAGAGAGGAGATAACAGAAGGCTTTCCGGTTACTTCGCCCGACACGACCGCGTAGTTGATGCAGATCGGACAATCCGAACTGTTGTGCATTATTGATGATGATCGTATTTGCATTCGGTACGTCGATGCCACTCTCCACAATGCTCGTGGCGATCAGTACATCGTATTCGTAATTGACGAAATCCAGAATGATCTTTTCCAGCTTCTCCGGTTCCATCTGCCCGTGACCGACAGCGATACGGGCATCCGGCACTTCACGTTTGACAAGCGCTTCCATTTCATAAATATTTTGGATGCGATTGTTGATGAAAAAAACCTGTCCGTTACGGCTCATCTCGAAATTGATGGCTTCTCGGATGATGTCCGGGTTAAAACGTTCTACCTCTGTTTGAACCGGATAGCGGTTGGGTGGGGGAGTCGTGATGCTCGACAAGTCACGGGCTCCCATCAACGAGAATTGCAGGGTACGAGGAATCGGAGTGGCGGTCATGGTGAGCGTGTCGACGTTGGCTTTCAGCTGGCGTAGCTTCTCTTTGACGGATACGCCGAATTTCTGTTCCTCGTCGATAATCAGCAGACCGAGATCTTTGAATGTGACATCTTTTCCGACGATTCGATGGGTGCCGATGATAATGTTGATATTTCCTTCTTTCAAGTCTTTCAAAGTTTCCCTTATCTCTTTCGCCGTACGTGCCCGGCTGATATATTCGATTCGGCAGGGAAAATCTTTCAACCGTTCGGAAAATGTTTGATAGTGCTGGAATGCTAATACTGTAGTCGGGACCAGCACGGCAACTTGCTTGTTGTCCGAAACGGCTTTGAAAGCGGCACGAATGGCTACCTCCGTTTTCCCGAAGCCTACATCTCCGCAAATCAGTCGGTCCATCGGACGGTCGTTCTCCATATCGGCTTTGACATCGGCTGTTGCTTTCATCTGGTCAGGGGTATCTTCGTAGATAAAGCTGGCTTCCAGTTCGTGCTGCATGAAACTGTCTGGACTGTAAGCGAAACCTTTTTCCTGTTTTCGTTTGGAGTAGAGGAGAATCAAATCGCGGGCGATATCTTTTACTTTTGACTTGGTGCGTTCTTTCATCTTCTCCCAGGCTCCTGTTCCGAGTTTACTCAGCTTGGGCGGTTCCCCACTGTCCTTGCCTTTATACTTGGATAGCTTATGGAGAGAGTGAATGCTGACGAATATAATGTCGTTGTTCTGGTAGATCAGTCTGATGGCTTCCTGCATTTTTCCGTTTACTTCCGTACGGACTAGCCCGCCGAATTGTCCGATACCATGATCGATATGTACGATATAATCGCCGGTCGTGAATTGGTTCAACTCCTTCAACGACAGAGAGAGTTTTCCACTTCTTGCTTTATCGCTTTTCAAGTTGAATTTATGAAAGCGGTCGAACAACTGGTGATCCGTGAAAAGGCAGACACGCAAGGTCTCGTCGGCAAAACCTTCATGGATGGTCTTGTTGACGGAGGTAAAAGGTATGTCGTCTCCCCGATCCTCAAAAATGGCCCTGATACGGGTTGCTTGCTTTTCTACATCGCTCAGTATATATAATGTATAGCCGTCTTCTAAATATTTATGGAAAGACTCGCTTACCAAATCGAAATTTTTATGATAGATCGGTTGTGCTTCCATTGAGAAAGTCAGGGTGGCATCGGCTACTCCTGTAGGCCGCGTACCAAAATGGAGCCGGCAGAAACCAAGTGCCGCATGTAGAAAATCCTCTCCGGTAATTAATTTGGCCCGCAGTTGCTCGATGTTGGCAAACGATTCTTCGTCCCCGGTGATTGGTTCTTCATTCCAGATACTGCCGATACGTTCTTTTACCCATGCCATGTCTTTGCTAGCGAGCAGTGTCTCGGATGGCAATGAATCTAGTAAGGATGAGTTGGTCCGGTTTCCTTTTGTCATTTCGGGCACGATATAGATGCTGTCCAGTTTTTCTTTGGATAGCTGTGTTTCCACATCGAACGAACGGATCGTCTCTACTTCGTTTCCAAAGAAGTCGATACGATAGGGAAATTCATACGAGAACGAGAACACATCTAAGATACTGCCGCGCATCGCATACTGCCCTGGCTCATAAACATAATCTACCTGCTCGAAGCCGTATTCGTCCAGTACGTCAGAAACAAACATATTGTCCAACCTTTCGCTGACACTGATCTTCAGCGTGTTTTCTTTCAAGATCTCCCGTGAAATTACTTTCTCCGCCAATGCTTCCGGATAGGTGACAATGATGAAGGGAGCAGTCGGATCCTGCAGCGTGCTGAGAACTTCTGTCCGCAGGATTTCGTTGGCTGGATCCACATGTCCGTACTTGATAGCACGTCGGTAAGCGGAAGGAAAGAAATAGATTCCGTCACCTCCTGTGAGTTGCACCAGATCGTGATAAAAGTAGCCGGCATCCTCTAGGTCATTCAACACACACACATAACTTCCTCTTCTTTTTGAAAAAAGAGAAGCTATTATCATTGCGGCCCCTGAACCGTTCAGTCCTTTCAGAAATATATTGCGGGACGTTTTGTTTTTTAACAGGGTATTTAATGCCGCCACTTGCGGATGGGCGGCATATTGTTTTAGTAAATCTTGTACCTCCAACGGATGAATTGAAAATTGATAATTATATATGCGCAAAATTACGGAAAATGTTACAATAATCTTCCTAAAATCAATGAAAATATCTACCTTCGCGCTTGGGTTGTCAATTGAAATGAGCAGGATCTTCTCATTTTCAATTCTCAATTCTCATTTTTCAATTAAACAGTGGATTATGTCAGACAGTATTGTTATTATTCCCACGTATAACGAAAAGGAGAATATAGAAAATATTATTCGGGTTGTATTTGGGTTGGAGAAAGAATTTCATATTTTGATTATAGATGATGGATCGCCCGATGGTACGGCAGGGATTGTAAAACGGCTGCAAAAAAAGTTCCCCGAACGCCTTTTCATGGTGGAACGTAAAGGTAAGTTAGGATTGGGTACGGCTTATATCTGCGGATTTAAATGGGCAATAGAACATAAATATGATTTTATATTCGAAATGGATGCAGACTTCAGTCATAACCCGAATGATCTTCCCAAATTATATGCGGCCTGTATGGAACAGGGTGGTGATGTCGCAGTCGGTTCCCGCTACTGTAACGGTGTGAATGTCGTGAACTGGCCATTGGGACGTGTGTTGATGTCCTATTATGCTTCCGTATATGTTCGTTTTATTACTGGAATGAAAGTACAGGATACGACAGCCGGTTTCAAATGCTATCGTCGTGAGGTGCTTGAGACGATCGATCTGGATCGTATCCATTTCAAAGGATATGCGTTCCAGATAGAAATGAAGTTTACGGCATATAAGTGTGGTTATAAAATCGTGGAAGTCCCCATTATTTTTATCAATCGTGTATTAGGCACTTCCAAGATGAACTCCTCTATCTTCGGGGAAGCACTGTTTGGCGTATTGAAATTGAAATGGTGGAGTCTGTTTCGTAAATATCCCCAAAAAGGGAATCGAAAAGCGATTGCCGGATAATGCCATTATTGTAAAAAGCAATAAAAAGGGATATTCAGTAAATGTCTCCACATAATACCATGGCATATGAAGATGATAGAGTATAATCACTTCATATGCCATTATTATTGTCA
>ERZ772854.3017-NODE-3017-length-10812-cov-3.262341_pt1 | contig 10812 bp, 10 predicted proteins | sample MGYA00580844_ERZ772854 | MGnify/ENA primary metagenome ERZ772854 (study PRJEB29015, sample SAMEA2737727) | human gut metagenome | biome: human gut; feature: human-associated habitat; material: faeces | place: China | collected 2012 ...
GACTGCCACCGCCGATCCGGAGCCATCTTCTCGCCCCGTAGGCTTCATAACCAAGCGGCGTAAACCTTACCGCTGCCATCAGAAGGAGACTTCCCCAGTATACCAGTGCTGCAATCCGCTGGAACCATACACTATGATAATCTACAAACTTCGACAATATCACAATCCCCACCAGAACAATAGCAGAAAGCCCCGCCTGATGCGTGAAATAATACATATCATTTCCCTTGAATGTACTGGCCGCCTCGTAGGCACTCGCGCTGTACAGCATAATCAGTCCGAAGCTGACCAGCAAAATAGTGCAGGCCAGCAGGTTATAATCATAAAAATCCGAAGGAAGTTTTTTCTTCCTCTTTTTCTTCTTTTCTTTCTTCTGGGATGGCATGTTTACTTTCTCTGCCATGAAGTTTCCACCTCCATTGTTTTACTCCATTTATTTCAGTGCATAGCCAAGCAGGCTGACAAAGCCCGGATTTCGGTCGGTCGTTCCGAGGATAACCTTACGCACCAGCTCCGGATCGTCCGTGATAATGTTGTCCACGCCGCAGTTGACCATCCGCTGCATATCTCCCTGATAATTCAGCGTCCAGGCACAGACTTCTTTACCAAGACTGTGCGCATGCTCTACAAAGCTTTCTGTGATGTACGTATATTTTACAGAAAAGAAGTCCGCCGCGTCCATATCCTCCAGGCCTCCGTACGACATTTTCATCGTATACCCGGTCTTGATATCCGGATTGATTTTCTTTGCCTGCCTGAGGAAATTGTAGTTCATGGAAGTCAGCACACACTGATCCACAAAGTCATTGTCCTCGATGATTTTCACCACTTTTTTGACAATATTCTGGTTGTGGCCGTTGTATTTTACTTCGATATTCAGGTTGATTTTTCCTTTCGCGTACGCGATGACTTCTTCCAGCTTCGGAATCTGCTCGCCGCGGAATTTTTTGTTGAATCGTACACCGGCATCGAGCTGGCTGATTTCATCGTAGGTCAGGGTCCAGATGCTGGCATTCAGACCGGTTGTCCGCTTCAGATTTGTGTCGTGCATAAGGACAATCTCACCATCACTCGTCTCCTGTACATCGATCTCCGCGTAATCCGACATGCTGTCCACTGCATATTTGATCGCGCTCATCGTATTTTCCGGTGCTTTTCTGGCTCCGCCCCGGTGCGCTGACACCGAAATATACTGGGAGGAAGCCGTTGCCTCTGCACGTGTTGCGCGCATGGCATACAAGATAAACCGTTTCTCCCGCCAGCATGGCGATCGTGAAAATCACCGCCGTTACCGGACCGCAGAAGGTGCGTACCAGCTTCGAGCTCGGCTTTTTCGTTGTCCGGCTCTTCTGGTAGCCCTTTCGGGAGGAACGGATAAAAATCAGATACAGATACGTAATGCTTCCGACAAGGCCGAACGCTCCGCCGATCAGGCTCATCGTCGATTTGACCCAGTCACCGTAGACGATGACGGTACTGACAACGGTAGACGGCGTTTTCACCAGCTTTGCATAGACAACGACAGCCGTTCCGAAAATCAGATACAAAACCCACGTAATCAGAAAAATCATCGCCTGGAAAAAGACGTTGATGCCAAGCTCACGCAGCACGCGTTTTTCCAGTGTCTGGCGCACCCGCAGATGGGTATTTTTCTCTTTTTCCGTCATCATGCACCGGAACGGGATGGTGTAGGAAAACACAAACGAGAACGCGACAAGCAGAATCGTCAGCACCACCGGGATCCAGTATGCCGGGAAGGCATTGAAAATCTTCGTCAGGGAAACCTGAAGCAGTTTCATACTGCGGATGGCGCTGTAGCTGCTGTGCAGCCAAAGGTACGGGAAGCTCGCTGCCATGTAGAAAAACCAGGTCCACGGGCGGGCACGCACAAACTGTGCAGCTCCTCTTCCGCCGGCAAGCATCATGACAGGAACGGAAATCCGTTTTCGTTTCCAGGAGGCCTCCAGAGCCGCCATGACAGCATAGATTTCAAACAGCATACAGAAAAAGAAAACAAGCAGAATTCCAAAAATCAGCAGAAGGGTCAGCGGATGCAGCATGATCTTGTTGAAGTTTTCCGATGTCATATAACTCGTTCCCAGCTGTTTTAAGGAAAAGTTGATCGCCGCATTGGCGAGTCTTGAAACCAGCTGGCTGGAAAACAGGCGGTAGACCGTCTCAAATATCACGATGCTAAGCAGGTTTTTCTGCAAAAGTTTCCATGCCATATTCAGATAAATTCGTATCATTCCTGCATTTTTTACTGCCTTTTTTCTCATCTGCTGTTGTTCTCTCCTGTCAGCCGCAATTCTCCCCGATGAATCTGTATGCAAAAATTACCTTTATTTTTTCTCTTTTGTATTTTACATTTGACACTTCGAGTCTTTTTTGAAGCTCTTTTTCTTTCTGTTCATTTTAAACTATCTTCCAGTATAACACAAAACCGGGTCTTTGAGTATTCTTTTTTCTATTTCTGGTTGCACCACTTCTGCAGTTTTTTTACCATGGCGGATGGGCTGCTTACTGTGCCGTCGATCGGCGTGCCGAGTTTTTTCTGCCAGGCGAGGATTGTCTGCGGACCGATATAGCCGTCCATGCCGGCCGATGCCCATTTCTGCATTTCTTTTACAAGGGCCGATCCGCCTTTTGGCGTACTGTCCCACTCGGCGGCTGTGATGCCATCACAGAATTTCCGGTTGACGGCCAGCTGATTGCTGATTTTTCCATCCTGCGGTGTGCCGAAAAGTTCCTGCAGACGGCGCGTCAGATTTTCGCCCCAGATTCCGTCCTCTGCGACTGTCTTTCCGGATGACTTTGCTGTCTCTGCCGATTTTTCTTTTGCGGGACCGGCATAACGGCAATACGCTGTATGGCAGTTGACCCAGCCTGCCCCTGAGAGAAGCCGTCCCCAGCTTGTGTTCTGGATTTCCGTCACCGTGTAGCTTCCCTGATCCCGGATCGTTCCGGCAATCCTGCTGTCCGCATCCGGTGCCTGACGGATGTTGAGGGCCGCTGTCTGCACCTGATAGATCCCGGGCGCATACGTTTTTCCTGTTCCGCTGCCTGCTGTTCCCGTTCCTGTGCTCCCTGCACCGCTTCCGATCATCCGCTTCATGCGGTCCCAGTCACCGCGGTTCATGATCTGGCTCGGACAGTATTTGCTGCAGATGTCATAATGACGATAGACTCTTTCCAGCGGAATCCCCGTCTCCCGCATGATCTCCCGCACCAGTGCCGCAGTATTTTCAAATGCTTTTTCATAATTATACCCGGCCTGCACACACATCTCCACACCGATGCTGTTCTTGTTGCCGTACTGCTGAAACAGATTTTTTCCGCCGTAATTAATGCCGACATGCCAGCACCCCCGGCTGTGCGGTGCCGCCTGGTAGGCTGTGTCACCGTCATCGACGTAATAGTGTGCGGAAATGTTCTGGAAATTCCCGTCATGCTGTGCTCTCGCATGTGCCCGCGCATCGGCACCTGCTGCGAAGTTGTCGGTGTTGTGGACTACGATACATTTGGGATTGTTTTCCGCATACGTATTCTGATTTCCAAGATACGACCGATCAATTCTCATATTCTCCCCTTTCTGATGGTTCAGACTGCCCGGCATAACACAGATTTTTTGAAGCGCCGTTCACTCCGGCTTATGGATCTGCTTGATAATCTGATTCACATAATTGCTCAGCCCCGCCACCAGAATCCCCTGCGTGACCGCCGTAAAAACCGCCATCGCCCCCTCCTTCGCCGTCTCAATCTCACTCGTCGCCATCACCCAAACCGCACACAGCACCATGCTGATGCCGCCTAAGATCAGCGGAATGTACTTATTCTTCACCGCCTGCGCCTGCCGCAAAGCAACACCGAAAAAATACAGCACGAACGCAACGACGATGAGTTCGGGCTTTACATAATTCATTGCTTCCATGGAACATCCTTTCTGACTGTTCTGTTTTTGAAAGTCTTTTTTCTATATTATGATGGGATAATGATTTACGACTGGATAAGATTTTCTTACTGTAAACCAAAAAAATCCCACCTGTTTTTCAGATGGGATTTTCCAGTGGTGTGCTGTTCTTTGATTTTTAATTTACTATCTTGTGCAGCAATTCCCCTGACCTGCCCCTGGCTGCGGTGCCGCACAGAAAGTCTTTGCATCAAACGACGGATTAAACGCATAAAAGTTCTTCGAATTCAATTCGTCCTGTACAGAACGCAGTGCTTCACCAAAACGCTGGAAATGCACAACTTCACGCGCCCGCAGGAAACGAATCGGATCAGCTACCTCCGGATCTTTTACCAAGCGAAGGATGTTGTCGTACGTTGACCGGGCTTTCTGTTCTGCAGCGAGATCTTCGAACAGATCTGTTAACGGATCGCCTTTCGACTGAAATTCGCAGGAATTAAACGGAACTCCGCCAGCCGCCTGCGGCCAGATGCCAGTTGTGTGGTCTACATAGTAATTGGCAAAACCAGAGTTCTGAATTTCTTCCAGAGAAAGATTGCAGGTGAGCTGATGAACGATCGTTGAAACCATCTCAAGGTGTGCGAGTTCTTCTGTCCCAACATCATTCAACACCCCCGCTACAATTCGGTTCGGTGCTGTGAAACGCTGAGAGAGATACCGTATGGATGCGCCCATCTCTCCATCCGGGCCACCATACTGACTCATGATAATTTGGGCGATTTTGGGGTTTGGTGTCGTAATGTTTACAGGATACTCGAGGCGTTTTTCATAATTCCACATCCGTCAGCACCCTCCTTTCCGGTTGACTTCCCACGGCCATGGCTGCATAACCCATTCGAAAGAACGGCTCATGCGGTCGTTGGCGGTATCGATCGTGAGCGGGCCGTACTGTTCGGCGTACTGTTTCAATGCTTCTTTTCGAAGCTCCACTTTTTCCCGGAAAAAGGCAAGTGCATCTTCATCCTCCGGGTGGGTGTCGAGGTAAAGGTTCATTTCAACAACAGCAAAGCTGACCTGATCAATCCAGGCGAGCAGCTTTTCGCGGGATGGCATCTGCGGCATCATAGGCACTCTCCTCCTCCCTTTCCACAGAATGGTTTACAGAGTTCCGGGAATAAGGTTCCATTTTTTAATGCAGTGGAAAGATCATAGATCTGTTCAAACCGCTGCATCGGAACGTACGCCATTGCAGGTATCATATGATCTACATGCTGCATTTTCCGCTGGAAATTCCTTGGTTCCATCTTCAGTTCCATATTGTTTGAAGCGGCGCGGCGGTTCTGCATATTGTTCGCACCGCAGCAGCCGCGATTCATACGGGATGAATCCATACCATGTTCCTCTTTCATTTTCTGTTCTTTATAGAGTATGAAGAAAATAAGAAAGTGTCAAAAAAGGCAGCGGTTTCTCTTCCGCTGCCTTTCTGTCATACTAATGAAATTTTCATCAAAACTGCATCTCATACAAATGCGCATAAATCCCGCCTTTCGCGAGCAGTTCCTTATGTGTGCCTTCCTCCGCAATTCCATTCTCCGTCAGCACCAGAATCCGCTTTGCATTCCGGATTGTGGACAGCCGGTGCGCAATCACGAAGGTTGTCCTGTCTTTCGCCAGAAGTTCCAAAGATTTCTGGACGACTTTTTCGCTTTCGTTGTCGAGCGCTGAGGTTGCCTCGTCGAAAATCAGGATCGGCGGGGTTTTCCAGGATCAGGATTTCAGGTTTTTTTACCAGGGCACGGGCAATGGTAAGCCTTTGTTTCTGGCCACCGGAAAGTTTTACGCCGCGCTGGCCGATATCGGTGTCGTAGCCGTCCGCCAGCTCCATGATAAATTCATGTGCATTGGCCGCTTTCGCTGCGCGGATGACCTCCTCGTCGGTCGCATCCGGTCTGCCATAGCGGATGTTGTCGATGATTGTTCCCGCAAACAAATACACATCCTGCTGCACAATACCGATCTCATCGCGCAGATCCTTTAACTTCACATCGCGGATGTCCTTTCCATCCAGCAGAATCCGTCCTTCCGTCACATCGTAAAAACGCGGAATCAGCGAGCAAAGTGTCGTCTTTCCGGCGCCGGAACTGCCGACCAGTGCCACATAGTCACCGGCCGGGACTTGCAGATTCACATTGCTTAACACGTTTTCCTTCGACTCCTCATAATGAAATGAAACGTTTTCAAAGGTTACTTCACCCTGCACATTCTTCAGTGGCAACGCATCCTGCTTGTCCTGGATGTCCGGTGCGATGCTCATAATTTCCAGGAAACGTTCGTAACCGGAATAACCATTCTGGAACTGCTCCGTAAAGTTCACCAGCTTTTTCACCGGATCTGTACAGTTGTTGATGTACAGAAGAAAGGTAACCAGATCCGCCGCCCCAAGCTTCCCACCTGTCATCAGCAATGCGCCGACAATCAGCGAAATAACGGTAATCAGCGTCGAAAAGGCTCCCATTCCTGAATTGTAAATTCCCATATAGCGGTAGCTGACCTTCTTCGAATCGACAAAACGGTCATTTCCCGCATTGAACTTACGCATCTCCTCTGTCTCATTTCCAAACGATTTGACAACACGGATCCCCGAAAGGCTGTCCTCGATCTGACTGTTGATATCCGCAATTCTACGACGGTTTTCCTTGAATGCACTCTTCATGCGGCTGTTCATTACCAAGGCAAATAGCAGCATCACCACAATAACCACAAGCGGCACACATGCCAGCATCGGATTTACCACAAACAGGATGATCATCGCACCGATCAGTTTGATAAACGAAATGACAATATCCTCCGGCCCATGATGTAAAAGCTCACTGATATCGAACAGATCGCTTGTGATGCGGGACAGCAGATGGCCGACCTTCTGGTTATCGAAAAAAGCAAACGAAAGCTTCTGATAATGGCCGAAGATCTCGTTCCGCATATCATGCTCAATCCGCGCCCCCATCACATGGCCGTAATAGGCAATATAAAAGTTACAGTACATTTCAACCAGAACCATAGCAATCATCAGAATACCGAGGCGGATAATCTCACCCGTTGCCTGCTCCAGCGGCTTTTCCACAACCGTACTCGTAATATACCGTACAATCAGTGGAATCACCAGTGTAATGGCTGCTCCAAGCATTGCAAAAAACATGTCGGTAAAAAACAATCCCTTATATGGAATGTAATACCGCGCCAGCTGGCGGATTCTTCCCTTCTCTTTTCCGGTTTCTTTTTCTTTACTCATCCTGTCCTCCCTTTCCGTTGGAAACCATTTTGTAATCTTTTCGGAACTCAGACGGTGATACGCCGCATGCCGTTTTAAATGATTTCATGAAATGCTTATCATTTTCAAATCCAACCTGTTTGGCAATTTCCGTAATTTTATCTTCTGTTTGAATCAACAGACGCTTTGCCTCCGCAATGCGGATCTCCTTCAGATAGTTCACAAAATTCACACCGGTATGTTCTTTAAACGCTGCTGAAAACAGCGAATAATTCATGCAAATATGGTTAGATACCATCGCCATATTCAGATCTTTTGCATAATTTTCCCGAATATATGAAATTGCCTCTTCCATTTTTTCTTTTCCGGCTGTCTGACTTTTCAGGCTTTCCCTGTAAACGTGTATCCATTCTTCAAACGCATCCAGAAACAGATCTGCATCACGGTACTGCAGAGGACGCGGACATTTTTCCTGTTTTTCCGGCATGCGGTAAAAAAGATCCAGTTCTTTGCAGATTGCTTCCGTCACTGTCAGAAGCTGATAGGGGGAGACCCTCTGATGCGCCGCCTCAAAATACCAGTTCCGCATTTTTCGCAGCACAGTATCTGCCCGGTCCGTTGGCACCTGCAGAATAAATTTTCCCTGAAACTGTGCCAGCTCCGGCTTTTCCTCAAAACATTTTTTCTGATATTCTTCCACAGGATTTTTCTGTATAAATGCCATTTCCCGGGCCAGCAGTGCTTCCTGGTATGCCTCTGGAATTTCCATCACAGAACGATGTTCTTTTCCCACTCCGAGACAAAATCTCTCATCTTTTTCTTTCATGATCCGCTCTGCCTCCGGTTCCGGCAGAAGATACAGAACTCCTCCTTCTACGCCTTCCAGCAGAATTCCGCTGCATTTCGAAAACCGTTCCCCATTTGCCTTGCTGGTCAGCAGGATCCGGAAGCTGTCGTTTCCGATGTGGCGCCGGATCCTGCTTTCCATATCCATCCATTCTTTTTCTTCGGCCATTTCTGCATTCATCATCAGATAACGGAGCTGATTTAAAAAGCACCGTTCTTCCTCTTCTTCCGTTTCCCGGGTCTCCGAAAGCTCTCGTTCCAGATTTTCCAGAAGCTGTTCTATCGTCTCCCGCTTGATCGGTTTTAAAATATAGTCCCGAACTCCATGTTTCATCATTTCAACCGCATAGGAAAATTCATCATAGCCACTTAAAACAATAACAACAGGTTTCTGTGACAGCTCCTCCATTTTGTTGACCAGTGTCAGACCGTCCATTTTGGGCATACGGATATCAGTGAACATGACGTCCACCCTCTGTTTTCTCAAAATCTCCAATGCCTCTTCTCCGTTTCGACACTCCAGAATCTCCTCCACCGGCACGCTGCTTCGCCGGATCATCGCCACGATTCCCTGTCGAATCAATTTTTCATCTTCTACAACCAGCAGTGTATTCATTTTCTTTTTCTTCCTCTTTCTCGTCACCCTCTTGATCCATCGGAGAATATTTCCCCCTCGTGATGGGAAGATGAATGCTCACCTTCGTATAGCAATGCTCTTTTGTATAAACTGACAGTCCATACTCTGTTCCAAATTGAATGTGGATTCTGTCCTGTACATTCCGAAGCCCGATTCCATGTTTCGGCTGTGTATCTGAATTCAGGCGCATTCTTAGTTTACGTCTCAGAATTGCAAGCTGCTTTTCTGACATGCCTATTCCGGAATCTGTGATTTCAATCTCAAAGCTCTTTTCATGCTCTATTCCTTTGATTTCAATGACGGCGTCTGCATCCAGCTCCTCAATTCCATGTGTGATTGCATTTTCCACAATCGGCTGAAGAGACATCTTGGGGATATCCTGCCGATACAAATTTTCCGGTATCTGAACAGATAATGTAATTGTGAAATCATACCGCAGATTCATCAGTTCCACATAGTTCTGAATATAATTCATCTCATCCTGAACGGTTACCAGAAATTTATTCCAGCGCATATTGTAGTGCAGCATTTCACCAAGTGCTGTTACCGCATCGGAAATCGTATACTCTTCATCAATCTCAGCCATCATCTTAATGGATTCCAGAACATTATAAATAAAATGAGCGTTAATCTGGTTCTGCATTGCCCGGATTGCCGTATCTTTCAGCGCTGCCTCCCTTTTGATGCTTTCCTCGTTCTGTTTCTGAATTCTCTCCAGCATTCCGTTGATACCATAGCTCATTTCCCGCATCTCTTCTGCGCTGTAACAAACCTTTATCTTTGTTGTTCCATTGTCAATCTGACGCATCTCACACAGGACGTCATAAAACTCCTTCAGCAGGCCACGCACAATCAGATTGACCACCACAATCAGAAGCAGCCCGAAGCCGGCAAATTCAAGCAGCATTCTCTGCTGCTGTTTGATCATGTTTCCGGTTGCATCATCCAAATTGGTCAATGTTACAAACATTCCATTGAGTTTATCGACTTTCCGAAGCACAATTGCAACGTTTTTCCGGTCAATCACCGCGCTCTGCTGACTCTCTTTTCTGTCACGGATTCCTGCCCGGAACAGAATCAGCCCCCGATAGGACTGCCATTTGCAGGCTGCCGCTGTTTTTCCGCAGTCATATAAATTCCAATTTTCATCAACAAAGCAGGCCCAGCTGCTGTCACCGGATCGATAAATTTCGGGAAATATGTCTGCCATACGCATGGATACCTCGATCACGCCAAGCCTTCCTCCGCTTTGATCCCGCAGTTCCCGTACATAAGTCATCAAATGGGAACCTTCTTTTTTTGTACCGGAGATAATATTTTTTTCCTGTATGTCAAAAAACCACTGTCCTCCGCCCTGATAGCTTCGGTACCAGGCGCAGTTTTTCATCTTTTCCTTCTGGTACAGGATCGGCTGCTGCTCCAGAAAACCATCTGCCATGGCAAAAATATGGATCTGGTACAGATCTGGCATTGCCTCCTGCATTTTATCGATTATGCTGATGCTGTTGTTTCGAAATTGCTGATAATAGCTCTCCGAGATCTCCTCTCCCCTCCTGTGATGAAGAAGATATTTTTCCAACGGTTCATACTCCTGCAGCGTATCTACAACCATTGAGCAGGCATTCGCTTTTGCATTCACCTCCGCACAGGTAAGATCTATTGCCGTTACTGCTTCATTTACCCCATGATCTATGGCATTCTTTTTGATACTCCTAAACCCAAAGCACATCATGCCAAAAAGCGGAATAAAAATAAAGATCAACGTTGTTACGGTAAATTTTTGGTTCAGTTTCAGTCCGCGAAACCAGTTTCGCATTTTTCATCCCCCAGTTTTCTTTTCGGTTCTGTAACCTTACTAATTTTACCAGTTTTTTCTTTAAAAAGCAATTTTTTCAGAAAAATTATTGACAAAAAGAGAAGACGGTACACTTTTTTTCCGTGCACCGTCTCTCTTTTCGCAAGACTCATATATGACGCAAAGCATGATTCCAGGGAAACAGCTTTCGTACCATTGTTATACTGTTGTCAGATCCCACGGTTCATAAATCTTTGGAACATCGCTGATCAGACGTTTGGTATACGCTGCTGTCGGGTGAAGAATTACTTCTTCTGCCGGTCCCGATTCCACAAATTTTCCATGCTCCATAATAT
>ERZ772854.3024-NODE-3024-length-10773-cov-11.414723_pt1 | contig 10773 bp, 21 predicted proteins | sample MGYA00580844_ERZ772854 | MGnify/ENA primary metagenome ERZ772854 (study PRJEB29015, sample SAMEA2737727) | human gut metagenome | biome: human gut; feature: human-associated habitat; material: faeces | place: China | collected 2012 ...
AGAGAAGAACACGGTGTAGAAGGGAGGGTGATAGACATGGCAGAACTTTTTATCAAAGCAGCAGGAATGTCTGAGGAAGAATCAGAAAAAATAATGAATGTGGCTAGAAGAATTAAAAGCAAACGTGAATACTTTGGTCAAGATCAACTTGATTATGAAGTAGAAATTAATCAGAAAAAACATGTGCCCCGTGAAAGATATCACAGGACACATAAGAATGAAAAAGGACTCACATGTAAAATTATACAGGACTAATTTGCTTAAAAAAGCGATCCACTTTTGCAAGCAAATTGCGAAAACGTACAGCGGAATATTTCATAGCCTGTAAATCTTCTTTTGAATATATGGGTTTTACAGATTCTTCTTTAATGTATTCAAGAGAATGATTTAAGGCAGCACGAATAGTTTCAATTTCATTATAAGTGAAAAAGAAATGTGAGCACAGGTCATCGGGATGAAAATGTAATGACATATCAATGTCGTCAGTGGAATCAATAGCATATACGGTATCATAGTCAGTTACAAATTCGTCATCGTCTTCATCTTGACTTTCAAAATGAAGGGATTCTGGAATATCGTCCAGTGCTTCAAGTTGGCTAATATTAACTGTGGGATTTCCATCATCTAATATTTGAGCCAGTACAGCTAATAAATCGGTTGTTTTATAAGTTGCCATAAGGATGCCTCCTTTCATTGAACTTGGCTCTGGCAGGAGCCTGTACATAGATTATAAGAGAACAAAACGAAAAAAGCAATTACAACCACACAGAGGAGGTGAGACAAATAGAAGCATATACAAAGTATACACATCACAATAGCCGATCAACTGGAATAACAACGATAAGATTCGATCTTGAAGCTGGAAAAATGGCAGAGTTTGAAAAGTCAGAAGAATGGAACAATTTCCGAAAGCTGCTTGAAAAGTATAAGGCAGAGGAACAAAAGTCGAATGAACTGGCAAGAGAAATGATGAAAAGAGAACGGGAGCAAAAGATTAATGCAATTAATTCTGCCTGGAAAGAAGCGGAAAAGGCAACACCGAAAAAAGTTCGTGAATTGCATAGAGAATTGGAAAAAAGATATGGAAGTGGCTTCCCGTTTTCCATGCGCTATCCCTTACTGTCGAAGATTCTGAAAAGAATTCTGTTGACTGCTATTACTGCCGGATGTTGTGTACCAGCAGCAATAGCAGGGGTTATAGTAGGAACTCATATTCTAATGCACTAAATCAATTGATGATAAAGAATGGTTCAGTGGAGAGGAGACAGAAAGTGTTTGAAAAAATAAAACAGAGAAGAGACGAAAAATGGGAAGAAAAATTTAATCCAAAAGTAGCACAGGAGTTGTATGAAAGAATGGAAACAGTATCAACACCGCAGGAAATACGGCAGCTACATAAAGAAATGAAAGCCAACGGTATGGGTGGCTTGCCGTTGTTCGCAAGATATCCAAAGGTGCCGGATTATGTGACGATAGGGTGCGCCGTAGTTTCTGCGGTGATCCTGATTGTAAAATACTGCTAATTTTTAAAAACAATAGATACAATTAGTGCAATGATTGAAATAATTACAGGAATCCACCATTTATAGAACGTGGATAAAAAAGTATATTTAGCAGCACGACCTTCTGATGTAGTTCTGTATCCGACAGTTTGAAGTATATGTCGTGAACCGTTAGGTGTGTCAATAGGTCGTCGTTCTTTAATGGGTTCAACATATTTTTTCTTCAACAGAAAATCAAAATCTTGTTTTTTTGTGCCTGTAAAAGCAGTGGTGTTAATATGTGGATTTCTGTTTATAGCACATAAAAGCCAGTATTGCTTAGATGAAATTGATGTATCAGCCATATGTATCTCCTTCCTTTGAAAACTTGGGTGCTGCAACACCCTGTGATTTCAGTATAGGAGAACACAACGAAAAAAGCAATTACAACAGAACGAGGTGGAAGGAAAATGAATATGGAAGTGGGGAAGCTGGAAATCCACAGAGATATCAAAAATCGAACATTTGAAGTTATCTTAGACGGGACACCGATTAACGGAGTGAAAGCATATGAGCTTAAATCCTTGGAAGATGGAGAACCAGAACTTAAGCTCACACTCAACATATCAGATTTCGATGTTGAACTTATTTGAACAGAAAGGAATAAAAATGAGAGCAAAAACAGTGAATGTAATAATGACGGATACGTTTGAGGGAAAAGGAACACCGGAAGATCCAATGGGCACAATAAGACGATATTGGACGCTGGAGGGAGAGCTGATTGCAGAAAATCTTTACTTGGGTGAATGCGTGAAGCCAAAAATCAAACAGCGAAAAATACATAAGAATATTGAGGGGTTACGACAGGAGGAACATGGTCCGGAACAACTTGTGAACCAGATAGACAAGTTGATCATGGATGAGTACGAAAAAATAAGAGAGACTTCCGAAAACTATTCTGATTTGAAAGAAAGCTGTAAAAAGAGAAGCCGGGAAATTGGATATCGGCATTCAGAACTTGGTGGATATATAGATAGAAAATTTGCAGAGTTTGTAAAAGAAGATCTGAAAAATAAAAAGGTGGAGGACAGAGCATGAGAAAAGTCCTGCTTTTGGCAACACTATTCGCCATTCTGATTCTGAGCGGATGTACAAAAGTGGTTAGCACAGAGGAAAACCATGTGCAGGTAAAAATTGTGGACGAGTCATATGAACCGGAAGATGTATTGCAGATGTATACCGGAAATGGCTGGCAAACGATGATAGAGTCGGCGGAGTATAACATTTTTGTGGAATATGAAGGTGAGCAATACAGGATTAATGACAAAGATGCATATGAAAAGTATTCGGATAAGATTGGCGAATATACCAATGGAACGTTGAGAACAAAGAAATACGATGATGGATCAGAGCAATATGAAATTATCGGATTAGATTAAACAGCGGCAATAGCCGCTCCGGTGTCGGTAGTTCAGATGGTTAGAGCAACCGCCTCATAAGCGTTAAGTCGTGGGTTCGAGTCCCACCCGGCGCATTTACATTAAAAGAAAGGAGCAATAGACATGGCAGATGAAAGAAAAAAGCGTATGGAAGAAGAACTGGCGAAACTTGGCATTTATACGGTAGATGATCTGAACGAAGCAATTAAAAAAGAGAAACCGTTAGATCTGTCGTTGATGCTTGGAAAACTGGATACTGTTCAGAACGCAGGATAAATGACCGTGCTGGTTCACTGTCCTGTAGTGGGGCATCAACCTAACTCACGATCCAATACAACACTTTGACATTAAAGACGGAATAATTCTCTTTTTTATTACAAACTTGTGGTGCTCCACTACAGGACAGTGAAAGAAAGATACGGACATTTATGGGATGTAAAAAAGAAACAGACAAAATGAGGAAAGAGGTGAAATACAAGTGAAATCAATAATTGCAAAAGTGATGATTGCCTGTGGCGGTCTGATCACAGTCTTTGGAGGAATGGGATTAAATTCAGAAGGCGATGCAGGATTTATACTGGCATTCAAAATTACGGCTGTTGGTCTGACAATCGCCGGTGCAGGGGTAATTTTGAACAAATTAAAAGAGCGTGAAACCTTCGACAATCACACGCTCTCACACTAATGACATAGGTATAAAACCTATGTCTGGAGTATATCAGACGAGGAGTGAAAAGTAAATGGAAAAAGCAAAATTAAAATATATTGAAGAACAGTGTAACCAGATGCTTACCGGGTTATACAGACTGAGACACATTGATGAAGGCAACGGCAGATTACAGCTTAGCCGCATCATTATGGTAAGAAGCGGGATTGAACTCATCGCGGCAGCATTAAAACGACCTGTGAAAATTGCGAGCAAAGATAATGCGTATTTTAAAGAAGTAACCTGCAATGGAATATGTTTCAGTCAAATGGGATTTTATCCAAAAATACATAAATAACTGAATATTTTCCACCGTCTTGTAGTCGGACGCTTAACAGCAACTGCAGACTACTACGACATTATAAACAGATACGTTTTTTGAAATCCCTCATAAAAATAAACCTTAAAATATAACAAGCGTCCGATTACAGGGCGGTGGAAGTATATGGTCCGGCCAGGAATATCCTGCCCGGACATTAAAAAACCTTTTTTCGGGACAAGCCGGGTAAAACCGGCATTCGTACCAGTATAAGTATATTAAAGTTAGGGAAATAGACATGTATAACCTGGAAAGATGGATTTTTTTAAATTCAATAGAAACTGAATGTAAGTATGCCGGGAAGTATGGGGCAAAGGGTGAAAAGAGAGCCAAACGGAAAAAGCCAACACCGGAACAGGTGGCAAAACAGAACCAGATCAATAAGGAGAACCGGATCAGGAGACTCATCAAAGCGAATTTCTACCCATCTGATCTATGGGTAACGTTGAAATATCCAAAGGGAACCAGAAAACCATATGAAGAAGTCAGAAAAGACATGAACAGCTTCCTTGGAAAGCTCCGGTATCGATACAGAAAGATCGGGAATGAGCTGAAATACATCTATCGGATAGAAATTGGAAAACGAGGAGGTATTCATGTACATATTCTGGTGAACCGAACAAAGTGTTCGAAAGGAACGGATATGCTGATCACAGATTGTTGGACGTTTGGATTTACACATTTCACACCGATCAGAGAAGCGGGCGGGTATAAAGATCTGGCAGAGTACATTGCAAAACCGGTTCCGGAAGAACAGAAAGAACATGAAGCTGCAGAACAGACAAAGGCATATCATCCGTCCAGAAACCTGATCAGACCAAAGCCGGAGCGAAAGACATTTTTCCGGTGGACGATGAGAAAACTCCTGGAGGACGGACCGAAACCAACACCGGGGTTTTATATCGTGAAAGAATCTATCGTTTCCGGAAAAAATAAATTCACAGGAATGTCATACCTGCGTTATACAGAGCAGAGGATTAAAGAGGTGAAGCGAGAATGAATCTAAAAAATGCAAAGAGGTCAGAAGATACGGAGCAGATTGCGGTCGTCTACTGGGCGATTTATAACGCTGCACAATATCCGGAACTGAAATGGCTGCATCATGTTCCAAACGGTGGCAGGAGAAACAAGCAGGAAGCGGTGAAACTCAAGCAGATGGGAGTAAAAGCCGGTGTGTCTGATCTGTGCCTTCCGTATCCAAAAGGGAAGTATTGCGGTCTGTATATCGAGATGAAATACGGACAGGGACGGCATCAGGAATCACAGAAGGAATTTTTGAAGGATATGGCAGAAGCAGGACACTATGTTGCTACCTGCTATACAGCGGAGGATGCAATTCAGGTACTTACGGAATACTGTAGTCTGCCAAAGGCTACAGAACTGAAATTATCACCAATTGCAGAACCGGTGAAACTGATACCATATCAGAAAATGAAAGAAGCGAATAGCAGCATCTGGAAAGAGGGAACAGTCACACAACCTAAATGGAGGTAGTTATGGAATACAAAAACATGGAAGATCCTGAACAGAGACGTAAGGAGATGCATCGTTTCTATGATCTGTTCCTGCCAGCACAGAAAAAGTATGGACTGACAGCATCATGCAGGACATCATTATTCCACGATAGTTCTATCCGGATCTGGCAGGGCGAAGGAAAAGACAAGCAGTTGATTATAAAGGTGGAAAATACCAGTGAAGCAAGGTGCTACGCTTTGGCAGCAGAAGACCTGCGACATTGGATGAGCAAAAAGAAAGAACAGAATATTAAGATGCTAAAGGTATGTTGATATAAAAATGAAAAAGGAGCAGATCATCATGAAGATTATTGCGGTAATGAACCAGAAAGGCGGAGTTGGAAAGACAATGACATCGGCAGCGATCGCTTATATTCTGGGAGAAGAAATGAAAAATAGAGTATTGATTGCTGATGCAGATCAACAAGGGAACGTGTCTATGTTGTATGGGGTGTATGATCCGGAGGGGTTAGGAATGCCGGAACTTCTGGAAGCACATCAGGCAGCAGGAGGGGCATACTCTACGAAAGAACTGATCCAACAGACAACATATTCCAACATTCAGATCATTCCAGCAAATGGGTATCTGATGCGTACTAATGCGGAACTGCTTCTGGTAGAACGGGAAGACCAGATTTTGCGTTTTTCAGCGGCTATGAATGAGGTACGGACAGAATACGATTACTGTATCGTGGATTGCGGATTGCTGCTTGATATGACAGTGATGAACGTACTGGCGGCAGCAGATCTGGTAATTGTTCCGGCTAAGATCGGCGGGTTTGAAATCGGTGCGATCAATAACATGGTCGAGCAGCTGGAAACCTTCCGAGACGTCAATGAGGATATCCGGATGAAGGTACTGTTGACGATGAAACAGAAAAATAAAACTACGCTGCAGGTAGAAAGCTGGATGAGAGACAAGGAAAGTTATGAATGTTTTGAGACAGCAGTGCGCCGGTCTGTTGTGGCAGAAAAATCAACGATGGAGAGAGCACCATTGCCAGCGTTCTCACGAAATTGCGTAGCTACAAAAGACTACCGGGCAGTGTGCCAGGAATTGATAAAAGAATTGTAAGAAAGACGAGGAAACAGAAATGAAAATCATATTAATTGCAGTATTGATAATTTTATTCATAGGGACCATTAAAGGTATTCCTGTTAATTTTTCAAAAAAAGTATTTGAGAGAAAGCAAAAAGAACGGATGAAAGAACTAGAAAGCCAGAGAGAGAATGCGAATGCATGGGCTATAGCTACGAGTGTTGGATTTGTCTTTTGGCTTATTCAAATGGTTGTGTACACAAAAATAGGGATGGAATTCAAAGAACATACGGATATCTTGATTTTATCCATTTTACAAATAGTGATGTGCATTTATGGCGTTTTGCGTTGCCCGGAGGAAATCAAAAAAATGTATCTTGGAATCGGTGTACAGTATAGGCGGTTTTGGCAGATATTAGAAACAGTTCTGAATATGGTTTATTATCCACTGGCAATTTACTGGATGATAAAGAGTTTTTAAGGAGATAGAAATGACACTTAAACCAAACGAAGCAAGATTTGAGATTAAAAGAGAAAATGGGAAAAAAGTGGCAATCGTGCAGGATGGACTAACAGGGATGATGATTAAATTTATTTTAGAAGAAAAGGACGGAGATAAAAATGGCATGGAATGCAATGGATGCGTTGAACCGGAACACACAGGCAGCAGTCACTGACGAAAGACCAAAAGCCAGATTTCGGATTCGGGATATCAGTATCAAAAAGATGTATAGCAATGATGCAAATTTCTATAGTATGCAGGACGTTGAGCAGCTGGCACAGAAGATCTATGCAGTAGGTCTGTTGGAAAATCTGACAGTGGTACATGATCCATGCGATAGAGGAGAGTACCGGATCATTGCCGGGGAACGAAGATGGAGAGCATTGAACCTGCTTGTGGAGCGTGGATATAAGGAATTTGAGATTGCTTCGTGCCAGGTAAAGACACCAGCGGAAGAACATGAGGAAATGGTGCAGCTCATTGTGGCGAATGCATACAGAAATAAGACAGTTAAGGATATTCTGGAGGAAGAACAGAAACTGAAAGAGACGCTCCAGTACATGAAAAAGAATAAAATTCCTCTGCAGGGCTATCAACTTGATAGTGGCAGGCTTCGGGACGTTATTTCCGACATGCTGAACCTGCCAGCGACCAAGATTGCACAGATCGAAAGTATTAATAAGCGGTTACTTCCGGAGTTCACGGAAGAACTGAAAAACGGTGATCTCACATTTTCCGCTGCATATGAATTGAGCGGATTGCAGGAGGAAAGCCAGAAGGTGCTGTTGAACCAGTACAAAGAGAATGGGTTGACGTTCAAAGAAGTGAAAGAAATTAAACGGCAGCAGGAAGAAAAGGCAGCAGCGGAACAGATTACAGGGCAGATGACAATCAATGAGGTATGTGATTCAGCAGATGATACAATTCTGAAATCTGAGAAAACGATAGAACCTTCACAAGAAACAGAAAACGAAGAACAGGAAAAAACACCGGATGTCCCGGTACATATGAACAATATGGAGAAAACGAAGCCAGAAAAGCCTGTAGAAATTGAAAAACAGGAGAATGGTGTCGCGGATCAGCAGCAGAGAACCGGAAAAATTGATGAAAATAGGATAGAAAGTGTGGAAATCAGAGTGGGAACAGAAAAAAACGAAGCAAAAGAATATGCACAAAAATTCAGGGAACTGGCAGACATCATGGATGAAATTGGCAGATTAGATGAAAGTGAAAACATTGAATCAGAAAATGTGATAGAAGAATATGAAAACCTGTTTAACAAATTTAGAGAAAAAGTGAACGAGATCAGAAAAGTGTGGCAGTCACAGAAAGGGACAAAATGAAACTGAGCAGAGAAGAAATCGCAAGGAGACAGGGCATGGAATATGCCCTGAAAATTGCAAAGGAAAAAGGTATTGAGGGACTTGAACAGGAAATAAAACGGAGAGGTCGCACAGTGGCACCGTGTCTGGTTCCTCAAAAAGAAATGGATGAGTTTACACTGAAAGTTAAACAGAATGCTACTGGAGTAGTGACGGCACTGTCAGAAATGGTATTGAGGGACAAGTTCGGATTTGGAACAACGCGGATGAACCGTTTCAAGGATTATATCAATGAACTGGCAGACAGCATCGAAAAAGATTATCTGACCGTAGATGATGTGATCAGCACAATCAGGGATGAAACGGGAATAGATCTGGAATTTTCAAGGAATGATTCGGACGTAATTGTAAAAGGTGGAAAAAATGTACAAGGACATGGTATGGCTGGCAGAAATGGCAAAAGGGTTCCGCGAGGCGGCAAACGTTATTGATGAGATCATAGAGATAAAAATGACGATTAATGCCAACGGAAATGCCACAAAGAAAGATGTCCGCCGGTTGAGCGAACTGATGAAAAAATACGAAGAAATATTGACGCGGGAAAAGGAGTGGTAAGAATGAATAAGGTTGTATTAATGGGACGTACTACCAGAGATGTGGAAGTACGGTATTCTGGTGAGACTGCTGTGGCAAGAATGACGCTGGCAGTAGATAGACGAATCAAAAAAGAACCAGAGGGACAGCAGGCAGATTTCGTGTCTTGCGTAGCTTTTGGAAAGACAGCTGAATTTTTGAGTAAATATGGCATTAAGGGAACGAAGTTCGCCATATCTGGAAGAATCCAGACAGGAAGCTACACGAACCGCGATGGTGTGAAAGTATATACTACCGATGTTGTAATCGAAGAAGTGGAATTTGCAGAAAGTAAAGGGGCAGCAGAAAACCATAAGGCAGCAGAACCAAAACCTGTCAGCACGGATGAGAATGGATTTATGAATATACCGGACGGGATAGATGAAGAACTGCCTTTTTCATAAAAGCACAGAGAGGAGGGGATACAGTGTCATTGAAACAGGTTATTGATGAGATTGTAAAGAAGATCAGAAAAACAGAGCCAGAGAGACAATCAGAAGATCTGGAAAACGCGAAAGAACAGAGCGGGAAAACTGAACCGGATAGAAGCAGCACATCACCTGCGGTTGTGCAGGTGAAAAAACCAGATAGACAGGTTGTACCTACTGTAGCACAGCTCCAGAATAACAACTGGCGCAAGATGCATGGCATACCGATGAAAAGAGATTGCGAAAAAAACAAGACCAGAAAAATGACGATAGAAAAAATGTGTCAGATTCTGACACGAAGATATCCAACGTTTGCAGAAGAATTAGCACCGTTATACATGGAAATATGGATAGCACTAGAGAATGGCAAACAGGTGATAACGGTTGAAAAAGATAAAACAGGTCAATATGTTCGAATAGATACCTGTAATACATTTGAAACTGGTATGGAAACAATGGTGTTTAGATGTGATCAGAACGGAGAAGTAAAAAACTGGGAAGAACTGGATGATATGCATTATGGAAATGTAACCGAGGCAACAGAGGGACATATAAGGATGTGGGATAAGTGGACGTATAAAGGAGAAACAGGTGTCAAGGTTGTGATTGGATAAATCTTGGATGAATTAAGACAAGGTGGAAAGGAAAGTAGGGAATGAAAAATAATGATTTTATGAACAAACGTTTGACAAAGGATGCCGGGGAAGCGTTCTCACCGGCAAGATACAGCTTAAAAAGCAGAAATGATGCCATTATAAGCCCATACAAAACATACGAACTGTTTTTTGAAATTACCTTCATGGTAATTCAGAAACTGGGAGCATATGAAGATATTGGAACACCGGATGAGTGTATGGAAGCAATGCGGACAGCCAGAGCATGCAACGCGCAGTATCTGGACGACATAAAGAACCCTTTGGAACCGTTAAAAGTCACCAGTGCATTAAAAAGCGAGCTGTTAAAATTGCAAATTAGACAAGCAAAAAAACCGAAAAGCATTAGTCCGTTGGATTATACGATTATTGCAGCATTGATTAAAGTGTTGAAAAACAGATGGCATGATATCAATGAGGAACTCCAGGAACCAGGCGAATACGTTCTGGTATCGTTTGAAAATGAGGGGCTTACATTACCAGATATTGGTAGATATGAGACAGAAGATGATGAATCCGGAGCATTTTATCCGGAAGACCATGATTACATCTATGCATCGTTTGGAGTATTTGTCAACGCATGGATGCCACTGCCAGAAATATACAGGAGAGAGGAATAGATGATGATTATCAAATCTGTAAAATTAGAGAACTGGGCGAAGGCTCAGAAACGTGTAACGATTGGAAGAATCCGAAAAGAGTTTAACGTCAGCGAAGAAGTGGCGCAGGATTATTAC
>ERZ772854.3029-NODE-3029-length-10753-cov-4.706768_pt1 | contig 10753 bp, 10 predicted proteins | sample MGYA00580844_ERZ772854 | MGnify/ENA primary metagenome ERZ772854 (study PRJEB29015, sample SAMEA2737727) | human gut metagenome | biome: human gut; feature: human-associated habitat; material: faeces | place: China | collected 2012 ...
TGTGCTCAGCAAGCTTTCCATGATGCTGATGGATGAGGAGTTTACTGCCAACCTTCGCGCTGCGAAGACACCGGAGGAATTCCTTCAGATCATTGATCAGGCAGATGAAGAGAAGAAGAGTGTGGATGAACGTCTGGCAGACATGGGAGAGGCTTCTGAGGATCAGTTTAAGATCCTGGCTGTTACCTCCTGTCCCACCGGAATCGCCCACACCTACATGGCAGCTGAGGGAATTGAGAAGGCAGCCAAGGCGAAGAACTGCTTTGTGAAGATTGAGACAAGAGGCTCCGGTGGTGCCAAGAATGTCCTGACTCCTCAGGAGATTCAGGATGCAGACTGCATCATTGTGGCTGCAGACGCACAGGTTCCTATGGATCGTTTTGACGGCAAGAAGGTCATTTTGCGTCAGGTTTCCGATGGAATCAATAAGGCGGACGAGCTGATCGAGCTTGCCATGTCAGGAAATGCCCCTGTTTATCACAGCGGCAATGCAGCAGCTGCCCAGCAGAACTCCGGCAAGTCCGGCGGCGGAGTGGGACACCAGCTTTACACACAGCTGATGAATGGTGTTTCCCATATGCTCCCCTTTGTAGTTGGCGGCGGTATTCTCATTGCCATTGCGTTTTTGATCGATGGACTTCTGGTTGATATGAATGCCCTGGATGTGGCAGAACGTGCTAACTTCGGTACCATCACTCCGGCAGCAGCTATGTTCAAGCAGATCGGAGATGTGGCATTTGGATTTATGCTTCCGGTGCTGGCTGGATTTATTGCTATGGCCATCGGTGACAGACCGGCTCTTGCACTTGGTTTTGTAGGCGGTATGATGGCAGCCAATGGAACATCCGGTTTTCTTGGTGCTCTGGTAGCTGGTTTTGCAGCAGGCTATATTATCCTGGGACTTCGCAAGGCATGCGAGAAGCTTCCGGAAGCCCTTGAGAAAATCGCTCCGGTTCTGATCTATCCGGTTGTTGGTATTCTGGTAATGGGATTACTGATGCTGTTTGTAGTTGAGCCGATCATGGGCGGTATTAATACTGCACTGAATAATGGACTGACATCTATGGGAAGCTCCAGCAAGATCGTACTTGGTCTGATCCTTGGCGGAATGATGGCAATCGATATGGGCGGTCCATTTAACAAAGCAGCTTATGTATTCGGATCTGCAGCGATTGCAGCAGGTAACTATGATATTATGGCAGCCGTTATGGTAGGCGGTATGGTTCCGCCATGTGCTATCGCACTTGCTACTCTCCTTTTTAAGGATAAATTTACAAAGGAAGAACGAGAGTCCGGTCCTACCAACTTTATTATGGGACTTGCCTTTATCACAGAGGGAGCCATTCCTTTTGCAGCAGCCGACCCGCTTCATGTGCTTCCGGCATGTATTGTGGGATCTGGTCTTGCAGGTGCAATGTCCATGGCATTTGGCTGTACCTTGATGGCACCTCACGGTGGAATCTTCGTAGTTCCGGTTATGGGAAATGCAGTGCAGTATGTGAGTGCACTGGTAGTGGGAACTGTTGTTTCCGCAGTGCTCCTGGGAGTTCTGAAAAAGAAAAATGCCTGACAATGGATGTTCAAACAGGCTCTAATATTGGCTGCGGAATGAATGGTAACCCATGTCTGGAAAAGATATGCAGATATAATCGTGTTATTGTGAAGGTCATGAACAGTAACATAATCGTGAATAGTGATTGACACAGAATGTGAAATCCGATATAAAGAAATTAAATAATAAGAAAATCAATAGAGACCAAAGATAAAAAGAAAAATGGAGGAATGAATCATGAGAGAATTTAAGTATGTTGTAACAGACCCGGAAGGAATCCACGCACGTCCAGCAGGAGAACTTGTAAAAGCAGTAAAGGCTTTTTCTTCTGATATCAAGATCGCAAAGGGCGGCAAGGCTATGAACTGTAAGGCAATCTTCGGAATTATGGGACTTGCAGTAAAGAAAGGCGATGAGGTTACTCTTACATTTGAAGGCGCAGATGAAGACGCTGCATATGAGGCAGTGAGCAAATTCATGCAGGAAACTCTGTAAGACAGGAAGGGGACATACCTGCGGGTATGTCCCTGTTTGTTTGTAAACAGCCTGTCAAAGTGATATTTGCGTGAGTCTTTGGTAAGTATCACGAGAACGGGAAATGCTGTAAGGAGCGTTTGGTCTCCTGTCAGCAGATCAAATAAGTGGGAGAGAAAAAATGCAGATATATAATGGAAAAAGTGTTTTCGGTGGTATTGCCATCGGTAAGATCAGCGTATATCAGAAAAAAGAGCAGCAGGTTAAGCGTGTGAAGATTGATGATCCGGAACAGGAGATGGCGCGCTATGAGAAAGCTAAGGCAGAAGGGATTAAACAGCTTCAGGGACTTTACGATAAGGCCTTGAGAGAAGTCGGGGAAGCCAATGCAGCAATCTTCGAAGTTCATCAGATGATGATGGAGGACGATGGATATAATGAATCTGTAGAGAATATCATTCGCAGCCAGGGCGTAAATGCAGAGTATGCAGTGGCAACTACAGGTGACAATTACGCGCAGATGTTTTCTGCAATGGATGACGATTATATGAGAGAGCGTGCGGCAGATGTTCGTGATATTTCTGAGCGGCTTCTCACCGTTTTAAATGGAGAAGAGACAGGGGCTGTAGATGCAGACGAGCCGAAGATCATCGTGGCAGAGGATCTGGCGCCATCAGAGACTGTACAGCTGGATAAGGATAAAGTTCTCTCTTTTGTTACAGTGAAAGGCTCCTTGAATTCCCATACAGCGATTCTTGCAAGGACCATGGCGATTCCTGCACTTGTAAATACTTCCGTGTCTCTTGAGAGTGAGATGGATGGCAGACTTGGAATTGTAGACGGTGCAAACGGTACATTTTATGTAGATCCGGATGAGGCGACTCTGGCAGAGATGAAGAAGCGCCAGGAAGAAGATCTTTCCAGAAAGCAGCTTCTTTTGACCCTTAAAGGAAAAGAGAACGTTACTCTTGACGGACAGAAAGTAATGCTGTACGCTAATATTGGCAACATCAAGGATCTGGCAACAGTCATTCAGAATGATGCTGGTGGAATCGGTCTTTTCAGAAGTGAGTTTATTTATCTGGAGAAAGAAGATTTCCCAACAGAGGAAGAACAGTTCCAGATTTACAGACAGGTTGCACAGACCATGGCAGGTAAGAGAGTGATTATCCGTACTCTGGATATTGGTGCAGACAAGCAATGCGATTATTTCCACATGGAGCATGAAGAGAATCCGGCACTGGGATGCAGGGCAATCCGTATCTGTCTGACAAGACCGGAGATTTTCAAGACACAGCTTCGTGCTTTATTCCGTGCCAGTGCATTTGGCAAGATCGCAATTATGTATCCTATGATCACCAGCGTACAGGAAGTGCGTAAGATCAAGGAAAACGTAGAGGAAGTGAAAGCGGAGCTTACCGCTCAGGGCGTAGAGTTTGGCAATCCGGAACAGGGAATTATGATTGAGACTCCGGCAGCAGCAATCATCAGTGATGATCTTGCGAAAGAGGTCGATTTCTTCAGCATCGGAACCAACGATCTCAGCCAGTATACTATGGCAATTGATCGTCAGAATCCTCAGCTCGACCTGTTTTTTGATCCTCATCACCCGGCAGTGCTGCGCATGATCTCCCTGGTTGTGGAGAATGCTCATAAGGCTGGTATCTGGGCTGGAATCTGTGGAGAACTTGGTGCTGACCAGTCACTTACAAAAGAGTTTCTGGCAATGGGAGTGGACGAACTTTCTGTTTCACCGGGAAGTATTCTGCCACTGCGTAAGATCATTCTGGAAACCAATGTTACAGATTATAAGGCGGGAAAAGAATGTTAACACAGCAGCGACATGAGATCATTTTGGAGCTTCTGAGAGAGAAAGGAAGTATTACTGTCACAGAAGTGAAGGATCTTTTAGATACATCAGAGTCAACAGTGAGAAGAGATATCACTGCACTGGATAAGGAAGGCAAGCTGGAGAAAGTCTTCGGCGGTGCCGTGGAACTGAAGGAGCGGGTAACTGCATATGAATATTCAGTTGCCGAGAAAATGGGACTGAAGCTGGAAGAGAAGGACCGGATCGCAAAATATGCAGCAGGTCTTATCCAGGATGAGGATTTTGTCTATATTGATGCAGGTACTACTACTGGGGATATCCTGAAGTTTCTTAAGGTTACAAGGGCAGTATTTGTTACCAATGCAGTGGTACATGCCCAGACACTGGCAGGAAGAGGCTTTAAGGTTCTTCTTGTAGGTGGAGAGCTGAAGAGCACTACAGAAGCAGTAATTGGTAATCAGGCTATGAATACGATTCGTGGTTATCATTTTACCAAAGGCTTTTTTGGAACCAATGGACTTACCAGAAAGAGTGGCTGTACTACCCCGGATGCCAATGAAGCGGCAGTTAAAGCAGCTGCCATGGAGCAGTGCAGGGAGTGCTATGTGCTCTGCGATAGTTCCAAGTTTGACAATATCAGTTCTGTGACCTTTGCAGATTTTTACAGATCTACGATAATTACAGACAGGATTCCGTCTGGCTATGAAGATTGTGCTAATATTATAGAAGTACAGAAGGAGCAGAAATAGAACATTTGAGAAGAGAAGTTTAGTTCCGTTTTTTGATAACTTTCCGGAAGGTCTGTGTGGACTGTTGAAAGCGTGAGAACAAACCATATTATGCAGTTTGCAGGAATGATTTTTTAACATACTCTGGATAAAGTGTTCCTTTCATAGTATAATAGTCCACAGGATTTCTGACAGATAAAGGTTGGGAGTTCTGTGGACTTTTTTATGGAATAGAAAATATGTTGAAATCCTCTGTGAGGCAGTAGGTGGATTTTTATTAGAATACGTGAGGTAATGCTATGATAAAACTGATTGCATCAGATCTGGATGGTACACTTCTGAAAGAAGGCACCATGGATATTAATCCGGAAATTTATGATATTATCCGAAAGCTGAAGGCTAAGGGAATTGTATTTGCGGCTGTCAGCGGCAGAGAATATGACAGTATAGAAAGAGTGTTTGCACCTGTAAAAGATGATATTTATTTTATTGCAGGAAACGGTGGAATCATTTCCTATCAGGGAGAGATTATTGAAAAAATGGCAATTCCTGCCGATATACTCAAAGAGGTTGTGGAGTATGTGAGAGCCCAGGAGGGAGCTTCTTTTATGACAGCAGGTAGTGCCCAGGCATATGTGGAGCGGGCAGACCAGGCTTTTGTGAAGAAACTTCGGGAAGGGTACAAGCTTCATGTAAATGAAGTGGACGATGTACTGAATGCTCCAGAAACTATGACAAAAGTTGCCATGTACAATGAAGAAGTGGATGCAGCTGTAGGAGCAGAGGAAGCGAAGCGGCGTTTTGGAGATAAGATTCAGATCATGGCTTCCGGTGATTACTGGGTGGATTTCGTGGATGTGCATTCCGGAAAAGGAAATGCTCTTCAGAAACTTTGTAACCGTCTTGGAATTACGAAGAGAGAAGAGGTTGTTGCTTTCGGAGATAACTGCAATGATGTGAGCATGCTGCTGGAAGCTGGAAAGAGCTATGCAGTTACTACTGCCCGCGAGGAAGCCAAGCAGGCCGCCAGATACGTACTGGAGAAACCAGGTCCGGACAGCGTACTGAATGTGTTAAAGATGATTTTGGAGTTATAAGAGAAAAGAAGAATAAAGAAATGGGAGTACATTCAATTTTGTAATTCCATTGGAGAAATCTTTGATATTGTAGTGGAAGATATGATTCATCAATCAAAGGGATTACAGGGATAAAAAATCCGGGCTGTGTGGAGCAGTCCGGATTTTTGTGGGGCAAAATCAGGCAAGAATCCTTCCATCTGTGGAGATGGTGTACACCTGCCATGGAAGAAATTTTCCGCTGGCTTTCATGGCATTTATGGCTGCATTCTGGATTCCGCCGCAGCATGGAACTTCCATACGCACGATGGTAACACTCTTGATATTGTTCTGACGGATGATTTCGGTGAGCTTTTCGCTGTAATCTACAGAGTCCAGTTTCGGACAGCCGATAAGAGTAATCTTACCTTTGATAAAATCCTGATGGAAGTTAGCGTAAGCATAGGCTGTGCAGTCTGCAGCAATAAGAAGGTCAGCATCGTCAAAATATGGAGCATTGATAGGAACTAACTTAATCTGTACCGGCCACTGTTGAAGCTGGGAGTGTGCTTCCAGCTTTTTCTTATTTTCCAGAACTGCGGCTTCGTCGTAAGCAGCTGCCTCCTTTTCTACAAAAGAAATGGCATTTGTTGGACAGGCAGGGAGGCAGTCGCCCAGACCGTCGCAGTAATCTTCACGAAGCAGTTTTGCTTTACCATCTATAATTCCAATTGCACTTTCGTGGCAAGCGCGGGCACAGAGCCCGCAGCCGTTACATTTTTCTTCATCTATATGAATGATTTTTCTGATCATGAGAGTATCCTCCTTATCCCAACAACGTTTTCAAGTCTTCCTCTGGCGTAGTAATCGCAGCGATCCCAAAGTTTTCTACCAGATAATTCAGCACATTCTGTGATAAAAATGCCGGAAGGGTCGGGCCAAGACGGATGTTTTTGATTCCAAGGTGAAGCAAGGTAAGCAGAATGGAAACTGCTTTCTGCTCATACCAGGAGAGCACCATGGAAAGAGGAAGCTCATTTACCCCACATCCAAATGCTTCTGCAAGAGCGCCCGCAACCTTGATCGCGCCGTAAGCATCGTTGCACTGTCCCATATCCATCAGTCTTGGAAGCCCACCGATGGTTCCAAGGTCCAGATCGTTAAATCTGTATTTTCCACATGCAAGTGTAAGAATTACGGAATCAGAAGGAGACTGCTTTACAAAATCGGTATAGTAATTGCGTCCGCTTCTTGCGCCGTCGCAGCCTGCTACCAGGAAAAAGTGACGGATAGCACCTGCTTTTACAGCATCAATTACCTGATTTGCAACGCCAAGAATGGTTCCATGGGAGAAGCCGGTTGTAACGGAAGTTCCGCCGTTGATTCCGGTAAAATGCTGGTCTTCCTGATATCCGCCAAGCTCCAGGGCACGCTGGATAACTGGTGTGAAATCTTTTTCTTCATTAATGTGAACAGTTCCAGGGAAAGTGACAGTTCCTGTAGTAAATACCCGGTCCATGTAGCTTGGTTTCGGCGGCATCAGGCAGTTTGTGGTAAAAAGAACAGGAGCTGGGAGCTCTGCAAATTCTTTTTGCTGGTTCTGCCATGCAGTACCGAAGTTTCCTTTCAGGTGACTGTACTTTTTCAGTTCCGGATAAGCATGACAGGGAAGCATTTCACCGTGGGTGTAAATATTAATGCCTTTTCCTTCTGTTTGTTCCAGAAGAAGTTTCAGGTCATGCAGGTCGTGACCGGTAATGACGATGAATGGGCCTTTTTCCACAGTAAGAGGTACTGTAACAGGAGCTGGTGTGCCGTAAGTGGCAGTGTTAGCGCGGTCAAGAAGCTCCATGCAGGAAAGATTGTATTTACCTGTTTCCATTACAATAGGAAGAAGCAGGTCCATATCCCAGTCCTCGCCCAGTGCAAAAAGTGCTTTTGCGAAAAATTCGTTTACTTCTGTGTCAGTATATCCAAGTGTCATTGCATGGTAGGCATAAGCCGCCATTCCGCGGATTCCAAAGAGAATCAGAGATTTCAGGGAGCGGATGTCTTCCTGGGCGTTCCAGAGAAGCTTCATATCGTAGTCGTCGTTATGTCCGCAAGGGGAAGCGCAGCCGCCACAGTCTGGGCGAAGCCGGGCTTTTTCCTGGTGGATGCGGTCTGTGATTTCTGCGATGGCTTTGTCATCGAAGCTTACGTTGGTAAGGGTAGCAAACAGACCTTCCACCATCAGTTTCCATGTGGTTTCTGCAAGTGGTGTATTCTCATCTGCTGCATGGGAGAGTCCGATGAGAGCTCCGGTAAGTTCATCCTGAAGTCTGGCTGTATCAGCGGTTTTTCCACAGACTCCTTTGGCACCTGTACAGCCGGTACATCCGGCAGTTTGTTCACACTGAAAACAAAACATGTTCTGTTCCATAAATAGTTTCCTCCTGAATTTGATCATATTGTTCTATAAGGTATAAGCATTTCGTGAAAATAAGTTGATTGGTTTCTGATTGTTTTGTAATTGCAAAAGGAAAAGTAACAGGAAATTCTTTTCGCTTCGCATGAGAAAGTCAGAGATGGATAATTTATTTCTGCCACCGTCCTTGACTTTGTACGCATACTATAATATAATCCAACCAACAAGTATGTTGTTATAACAACAAAAGGAGAAAAATGAATTATGAATTTCTTTCCAGGACTTTTCTCTTTCAGGGAACAAGTCCAGAAGAAACAAAGCACATGCTTTCCTGTCTGAAAGCCACTCCGCAAAGCTTTGCCAAGGGCAGCACGATCTGGCAGGTGGGAGACCAGGTGAAGATGATGGGACTTGTGCTTAACGGCAGTGTTCATATTGAGAGCATTGACATGATGGGAAACAAGAGTATTCTGAACCGGATTGCGCCAGGCCAGGTTTTCGGAGAGACATATGCCTGCATTCCAGGGGAAAAGCTGCTCATAGGGGTGACGGCTGCAGAGGATTGCCAGATCCTTTTTCTGGAGGTGGGAAAGATTTTTCACACCTGTCCGGATACCTGTCCCTGCCATGAGAAACTGATCCGTAACATGCTGATGGTCATGGCGAAGAAGAACCTGGAACTTTCCAGAAGAAGCCTTCATACGGCACCGAAATCCATCCGGGGGAGGCTGCTTTCCTATTTTTCCCAGGAGATGGTGCAGCAGGGCAGCAGCCAGTTTATGATCCCCTTTAACCGGCAGGAACTGGCTGATTATCTTGGAGTAGACAGAAGTGCGCTTTCCAATGAGCTTGGCAAAATGCGAAAAGAAGGGATTATTGAAGTAAACAGAAACCAGATCCATTATCTGGAGCGTGTTTGAAAAAGGCTTCATAGCAGGAGGGAAAATTTAAAATGAATCTGACACCATATTTTAAAAGTATTATCGATCAGGATGTTGCATCCGTTGTTATCTGCAACCTGAAGCATGAAATTATCTACATGAATCCGAAGGCCGTGGAGAGTTATCATAAATGGGGTGGTGAGGCACTGCTTGGAAAAAGTCTTATGAATTGTCACAATCCGAAGTCAAAGGAAATAATTGAAAAAGTGGTTGCCTGGTTTGAAGAAGATAAGGAGCACAACCGGATCCATACTTTTTATAATGAGAAACAGGCGAAGGACGTATATATGGTAGCCCTGCGTGATGAGGACGGAACTTTGATCGGCTATTATGAGAAGCATGAGTACCGGGCACGGGATGAGGAACCGTATTACAATTTCTGAAGCTAAAAACATGTTACTGCTTACGACCTGACTAGCAGTACGCTTCGCGATGCACAGAAATCATGTATTCGCATGATTTTGCGTCGCAATTTTCGGGTTTTCTGTGAACAGGAACAAAAACATTAATAAAAAAATGGGTGGGAAAAGAAACTAGAGCGTGTTTGAAAAAGGCTTTCTGCAAGATGTGCGTCACAATTTGTGGGAGATTTTGCCCGGATGAGGGCGTCGTAGCGGGCTACGACAACCGAATTCGGGTGAAATATACCGCAAAGTGGGGCGTGCAGATTGCAGGAATGATTTTTCAAACAGGCTCTAAGACGAGCGAAAACGACAGAGGCTTGTTTTAGTTTCTTTTAAGGCATAAAAAAAGTATATGAGTTTATTCGTAATCAGATAAACTTCATATACTTTTTGTTTGTAATCCTGTCAGCTGAATACTGCAAATAATGCCCCAAAAAGTCCTGCACTTGCAGCGCCCATGATAAGACCAGCCAGAATGACACCAAGCATTACAGCCAGAACACTGGACTTAAAGTCCATGTCCAGAAGGCTGGCAGCCAGGGTTCCGGTCCAGGCACCTGTGCCGGGAAGAGGAATTCCTACGAAGAGTAGAAGTGCTACGAATAATCCGCGGCCGGCCTTTGCCTGCAGGGCCTTTCCTCCTTTTTCACCTTTCTCAAGACAGAAGGTAAAGAAACGTCCGATCACCGGTTTATCCTTGCCCCACTCCAGAACCTTGCGGGCGAAGAAGTAGATGAACGGTACTGGAAGCATGTTTCCGATAATGGCGATAATGTACGCCGGAACCAGCGGAATTCCGAAACCTACAGCATACGGAATCGCGCCACGCAGCTCGATCAGCGGTACCATAGAAATGAGAAAAACGATTAAATAACTTTTCATGTTTAAAATCTCCTCTAATTTCATTCCAATAACATCTGGGTTATTATACACGAAAAAAATAGAATTGAACAGAGCAAAAAAAGAAATTACTATATTAATACAGGAAAAAGAAAGATTTTATTCCAAACCTATTGACAGAAGTTATTTAAATGCTATAATAAAAACAAACATATGAATAATTGTTCATATGAAACAAAGAACATTTTCAAAAAGGAGATCACTACCATGAAAAAAACTTACAAAATCGACGTTGACTGTGCAAACTGTGCGAACAAGATGGAGGAAGCTGCTAAGAACACAGCTGGTGTTAAGAATGCAACTGTGAACTTCATGACACTGAAAATGATCGTTGAGTTTGAAGATGGACAGGAGCCGAAGGCTGTTATGCAGGAAGTCCTGAAGAACTGTAAGAAAGTAGAAGACGACTGCGAGATCTTCTTATAAAAACAATGAGGAAAAGCAGTTACTAGAGCGTGTTT
>ERZ772854.3030-NODE-3030-length-10751-cov-2.610883_pt1 | contig 10751 bp, 8 predicted proteins | sample MGYA00580844_ERZ772854 | MGnify/ENA primary metagenome ERZ772854 (study PRJEB29015, sample SAMEA2737727) | human gut metagenome | biome: human gut; feature: human-associated habitat; material: faeces | place: China | collected 2012 ...
AGCGCAGGCTCTTGCAGCCGCAAGTGTTCAATTACAATAATTAGAATGACCGTCCTTTAAATATATTCGACTCGGACAATGGAACGAGTTTACCGTCCAGTGTTAATCTATTCGAGTTGAAATTAGGATTTACTGTGGCAGATACATTGTTGCGGCCACGAGTGAGCCTGATAGAGACTTGTGCTGAGATTCCTACACCTGTCACACTGAAATTGCAAGTTACATTCCCTTTTTTGTCAGTGGTGGTTTTTACTTCACCTACAGTGCCATCCACTGTAACACCTCCAATTCCGTTAGGACCTGCAAAGGCGCCATTGAAAGCAATCTGTACGGATGCCCGGTCACCATTTAAAAGGATAAAATTGGTATTGGATGTAACAAAAGTACTACGACCTCTTTTGAATGTCACACGATCCGCTTCCAATACAAACTTTCTATCCTTTATGGCTTTTGCAGCATTAGCGTATGCTCGTTCTTCTTCTATTTTCTCCCGAGCTTTTTCTGCATCACGTTGTGCTTTACGTTCAGCACGACGACTTTCACTTTTACTTTCCTGTGCATAGATTGTTGTAGATGCACCTATAAAAACTAACATCAATAATACGATAATTTTTTTCATAACTTATTCTTTTTTTGTTCCGTTTGTTTCAATATCACTTGAATAAACAATCTGAAAATTAAAAAGATGCGTGTAATCTATATTATTATGGCGCGCATTAATATTTATTAATGAGATTTAGTGCCTGAATTAATAATAAAGAGAAGGTGCATAACGAACAGTAAACTGCCGCCATACACCTTCTCAAGAAGTAATTAAAGAGAGAGATTAATGTTTATTCTTCTGCGTCCGGGTCATACATCGGTTCACTCTGTAGGGCTGCCGACATGTGGCTGATCCATACGTTTACAATTTCAGAATAGTCGGCCAGTCCTTTGATATCACAATTGCTGAGTGGACAAGTATATCCGGCTTTGTTTAGTTCGTAACGCCAGCTTCCTTCTTCGGGATCGTTTTCGCTTACGCCGCCTTTCATGTCATTGTTGGCATGATCTCCGGCAATGGACATCAATGGATGGCAGATGACGTCTCCCGATGCTTTTCCGGCTGCTTGCATGCGGGAAATCATGTTATCTACATAATTATCTTCCATATCAACCGTTGCCACAAAATAATTGGAACTGTAAGTCTTCTGAAGTTCTTCTTCCAACATGGTGTAGCGGGAGTTACCGTTTCCGTAGTTCCAGCCTTCGGGGTTACCGTGCCCCATGAACGTAACAATCTTGCCTGCATCTACTTTTGCTTTATAGTTTTTGTGCAGAATAGTTGCCACTTCCTTCACATCATCTTCCGATTCCAGCAACGGACCGGCCAAGTATACTTTTATATCTCCAAATTCAGGGTGGTCACCGCTGTAGTGAAAGTCTTTCACGGAATTTTGCACCCGGAGATATTCTTCACCCGGGATAACGTGTAAAGACTGTACGCAAACTGTTTTATAACCTGCAAGTCCGATAGCTTCCAGATAGAAAGACGGAGCATAATAGTTCCAGCCTTTGGCTGCGCAACGGGTCATACAGATTTCTGAAGTGAAAGAAAAATAGACATCCATGTTGGAGAACTTTTTGGCGAATTGTTCTTTCATGCCTTTGAAGGTTTCCTGCGGTGCGTCCCAAGTACTTCCGAAAGTAACAAGCAGCAAAGCAATGTCATGCTTTTTGTTAGCTTTTACTTCGGCAGATACAGCTTCCATTTTCTTATCATGTTTGGATTGTGCCGAGTCATCGTCATCGTCCGAGCAAGATACTACGGAGAAAGACATCAGAGCAGCCAGTGCCGCCATCATCATTAACTTGAATTGTTTCATGTCATTAATTGTTTTTAAAAGGGTTAATACTATGTGGTTTTTCTCTTTTTCTGTCCAAATTGTACCATCAATGAGACGTAAAAGGTTCTTCCTGCCGTGTTTGTTCCGTAGTTCAGTCCATGGTAGGTCGTTTCATAATAATTCAGTATATTGTCAATGCCTGCATTGATTTCTGCATCCCATTGCTTGCCCAGGTTGAACTGGTGGCGTGTGTTCAGGCGCCAGAGGTGATAGCTTTTGCCGTTACCGTCATCCTGATAATAGCGTTTGCTCTGGAAACGGCCATACAGACCTACGCTGAGTCGATAATTGCTGTTTTTCCGATCATAATTCCAGACGGCACTGACGGTGCCGCGATGGTGAGCCATACCATCTATGACGATGTGTTTCATCACTTCGTCTTCTTCATCGTACTGATTCGCTTCTGTGTCCAGATAGCTGTAACCGCCCGCCAAGGTAAGCGTTTTGAAAGGTATCCACTTGGCGTTGATATCTATGCCGCAGGTGCGTGCGTCATCCATATTCTGGTATTGGCGAACACGAGCCGGGTCGTAGGTGACGACGAGGTCACCTGGAGCCTGAGAGGTCGGAATCGTCACAAGAGTTATCATGTTGTCTAACCAGTTGCAGTAACCTGTGGCACTGATACTAAAGTCAGTACCGTTGTATTCTACACCACCGGAAACATAACGGCTGGTTTGAGGTTCCAGGTCTTTGTTACCTAAGTTTAGGATAACGAGAGACATTTGGCGAATATAACGGTAGTGGAGTTCTTTCAGAGTCGGAGTCTTGAAGCCTTCGGAATAAGTGGCGCGCAGGTTAAAGTCGCCCAGCTTGTAGAGAGCCGACACTTTGGGCGTGGCGCGCATACCGAAATTGTTGTTCAGCGTTAATCGTGCACCGGCTGTGATGTTCAGCTGACTAAAAGGCGACCACTCATCCTGAAGATAAAAGGAACCTGTGTTGTCGGAAACATTCTTTTCGTCCAGTCGGCGGGGAGCATCCAGCCAGTTTATTTCCATATCAACTCCTGCACTCAAACGGTTGAAATAGGGGAGGTTGAATATTCCTTTAGTCTGGATGAGCAGACGGCTTTGGTCACTCTGCAGACCCTTGTCACCGGGAGAATACGGGAAACTGATTTCCTTGCCGTTATCGTCATATTCTTTGTCCCAGGTTTCGTGGGTATAGGCATAATAGTAGGCATGACTGTCATAATGTATATCGGCTGTAATGCTATTATTATTTAGCTTCATTTTACCACCTGTTGAGGCTGAAGCGTTGCGATAAAGGAAATCGTATGTTTTGTAATCGGGTATTCCGCAAGGGCGGTATACACGTTTGCGGTAGAAACTACCGTCTGCATACAGGCTGAGTGTCTGGGTAGCCTGATAGTCGATGTGTTGTGAAACTTGCCAGTCGGTATATCGGTTCACGGTTTTATTGATGGAATTGGTGACAGGCTTTTCATATCGATTTGGGTCTTCGTAAGTAGTGTTCTGCCATCCGTCGGAATGTTTCAACTGAAAGTTGGTGGCAAAGGTCCATTTATCCGACTTGAATTGGAAAGCATTGGATTGTCGGAATTCGCCGTATGATCCGCCACGTGTGGTGTTTGTGACCAGAACGTTTTCACGATGTTTCTTGGTGATGATGTTTATTACACCTGCAATGGCATCGCTGCCATAGAGTGCCGAAGCGGCTCCCTTTACAATCTCGATACGTTCGATGCGTGCCGGATCTATCAGTCCTAGGTTATTTTGCCCGCCTACGTCACCATGTATCTTTTTGCCGTCGATGAGGAGCAAGATATAGCCGTTTCCCAATCCGCCCAATTGCATATTCGACCCCATGTCACTGGAACTGAAGTCGAAAGAGGGGCATAGCCCACTTAGTATGTCTTCAAGGGAGGAGGCACCGTAGCTATCCAGCATTTTACGCGAGATAACCTCGGTTTGCACAGGCGCGTCTTTCAGGTAATGTTCGGTACCTGTACCGGTCACTACTACTTCCTGCAACATAAGTGACAGTTCTTCTTCATTCTTGTTTTCGAGGATGCTTTGGGCGGAGGCAGAATGCACCGCACACACAAACACCGCTCCAAGTAAATACTTGTGCTTCATCGTTTGCCGATTTTCTGTTTAATAAAAACGTAACGGCACATCGCTTCTGTATGCGAATACTAATGACCCGGAAGAATAAAAATAGTTTTGCCTATAATTATAGTATAGGGGTGACATCGCTTTTAATCCTGAAAGCTAAGTGCTCAAGTAACGGAAGTTGGTAGGTATTCTGGCTTTCCCCTGTCTATATCGCCTTCCCATCGCATTGCGGCGTCAGTGGCTTTTGTGGTTACAGACTTTTTCTTAATGAGGATTACAGCTGCAGGTACAGCTCCGGTTTTACACCGGATTCCCTTGAGTCGGACGCATTGATATACTTTCCGATTGCCAATTCCGATTGCAAAGATAAAGATATTTTTAGAAATCAGAAGGTATTTGTGAAAATACTTTAGCAACTATTCTAATGTGATGAATTATCTGTCAATAATGGAACATACCGCTGCATCTCCGGTTACATTTACTGCGGTGCGCAGCATGTCCAATGGTCGGTCCACCCCCAATATCAATGCCAGACCTTCTACCGGAATACCTACGGAAGTGAGCACCATTGCCAAGATGACATAACTGCCTCCGGGGATACCCGGGGTACCGATAGAAGAAAGTACGGTCATAGCAACGATGATACAGAGTTGGGAGAAACTCAGATCGATCCCTAAAACTTGTGCGAAGAAAAGAATGGCAATGGTTTGATAACAGGAAGTGCCGTCCATATTTATGGTAACGCCTACAGGCAGGACAAATGAACTGACTTCTTCTGAAATACCTAATTTTTGTTCTACAGTCTTCAGGGTTACGGGCAAAGTGGCGGCACTACTACTTGTTGTGAAGGCAAACAGTTGTACGGGGTACATGGCACGGATGAACTGTTCTTGCAGATGGGCTACTTGTTCGTGGTTTACCAGTTTGCCCGGTTGCACCAGTAGCCCCATTGCAAGACCTATGAGGATAGCGACTACAGTCGTACAGATATATGTTCCGATGGTCTTTCCGCCGATACGGGAAAATTTACTGATGTCCTTCAGTCCGGTCATTCCCTTTATCAGAGAATATAAAGACCAGGGGAATGGCGATCAGTTGGAGAAGGCGGATGAAGATTTGTCCCCAAGGCTGTATCCAGTGGCGGATGAATGTATCACCACCGTCTACCTGTAAGGCGATGAGGCCGATGATAATACCGGTAATCATTCCTATCAGGATTTGCAGATACAGGGGAATATCAGATATTTTCTGTCTTAGAGTCATAAGAAAAGCATTATTCTATTATTAAGTTTCGCCCTTTAGGGTACTTCACTTTATAGCGTAAAGCTAAATCACGTTGTTCGCCGGGTTGTAAGGTAATTTGCCAGGTGATGATACCTTTCGCTTCATCCAGACTGCCGCCGCTGATTTCTTCTGCTGTTACGGTAATGTTATTGTTGCGTGATACGGGCAGTTGGTCGTAAAGCGTAAGGGTGACAGGTTCGGGACGCGTATTGCGGACAGAAAGTTTCCATGCAATGGATTGCGTCTGATTGGAACCCATAAACTTGCGTGAGGTATATTCGTTCTCTTTCGTACGCTGTATCATGATACGTTTATCACGACCTAAAGAGAAAGATAGTGTGTCGTTCTGTTGGGTGACATTCATAATGGATTTGCCAATGAAAGTATTCTCAAAGTAAACATTTGCTTCGCCTTCAAGTAAGTTCAGCTTTTCCCAATCGGTTACCTGGGCAATCAAGAAAGCATCTTTATCTATCTTCGGAGTACTTTGGTAAGTATAGGAAGCGGGTAATTCGTAATGACCGATTTCAGCAACTACAGGCTTGTTATCAGAAGGAATGGTGTAGGGCACTTTTATTTCAAATTCGTAGCCCATCTGTCCCTGGCTTTGTTCAACGTCGAGGACCATGCTGGCTTCTTCTTCGTATTGAATATCTTTTTTATGGTTTACCTTAAGACCGGAGACAGCACCTGCCATAAGTGGTTTCCTTTCAGCACCGTAACCTACTACCACTACTTCATCCAAAGCCTGTGTATCTTCCTGAAGGGTAACATTCATAATATTTCCTTGTATATCTCTGGTCTGAGTCTGAAGGCCAATATATGAAAATTGAAGTTTGTTTTGCCCATTGGGAATAGTTATGGAATACTTACCGCTTATGTCGGTGATGGCTCCTATCGTAGTCCCCGGAATGGTAACGGTAGCACCTATTACGGGCGTACGTTCATTATCAAGAACGACTCCTGAAACAGTGTTTCCGTTGAGATTAAAATTGTAGCGTGGTGCTGCAAGTCCGTAATCCAACCAGTAAGTAGACAGAGTGGGGGCTACGCTTCCGGTGGAAGGATTAGAGGAGGAAAGGGATAATTCTACGTTCTTCCATTCTTCCTTGGTATTCTGAAAGATGTTGGCTTTGTAAATGATGGAGATAGGCTCGGCCAGGCTACCGGAACGAACATCATAGGAAGGGAACCAACCGGCATTTTTTACATAATAGTTCAGAGTGAATGTAGCTTTGCAAGCTGCTGGCGCATTTACATTGACCATAATTTCACTCATAGGGGTTAGAGATTTACCACTTAGTTGTGCCAGTTCAGAGTTTAGTTGTCCCTGTTTGATGGCAAGTTCGGCTATCTGTTCATTGATAGCCAGTTCTTTTGTTTTCAGAGTTTTCAATTGTCCGGAGTAATATTGATTCACTTCTTTGATAGTGGTCAGAGAAATAGTGGTATTCTTATTGTTGACGGAACAATTTGTTTTCAGCATTTCATATTCGGCATTGATAAGTCCAAGCTCGGCATTCTGTTCTTTCTGCTGTTTCTCTATTTTTTTAAGTTCCTTTTGCAGGCTTTGTTGTTTTTCGCTGACGGCAAGGCTGTCTATATAGTTGTATTGCCGGTTGACTGCCGTAACGGTGAGTTTTCCCTTGGCACTGACCTGCATACTTTGTGCATCCATATAGGGGGATAATCCGGTGAAGATGAGCGTTGAATTTCCTGCCGGAATATCTACTTGTTTGGTACGCGTCACTTGGGCACCGTCAATGAACAGCGTTACCTTTTCGGCAGTTGTTTTCACCTTGTTTTGTCCCATAAGGGTGGTGGCTGCACAAAAGCAGAAACATGCCCATAGTCCTAATCTCAGTCGTTTCATAGTCAGTCTTTTTAATGTTATGTCACAAATATATGGATATTTCATTAACAATTGCTTTTATATATTGTCTTTTTTGCTTGCATCTTTACTGAAAAGATTGTTCTTTTGTACAATATGTTTGTTTACTCAATCTATCTGGGCTTTATGAAAATCAATCAATGGATATTTTACTCTTTGTTTCTGGGACTCATCAGTTGTCAATCGCAAGAACAGACTTTTACTGTGCATTGCACCGGACTGGACGCTCACGAAGGAGATACGGTCTACCTGTGGCGATATGGCGCCGACCGTATGACGGGTGACCGTGATTATGGGAAAGCTCCTTTGGACTTCGCTATTATCAGAAACGGAGAAGTTTCATTTTCCGGAAAAGAAGATACGTTGCATATCTATGGAATGGAGCATCCCGGTAGCATGAATTTCTTTTATCCAGAAAGAGGAAAACTGACATTGACAAATGTAGTCCCGCCGACAATGCCTGTACCGGATAAAAGTACCAATCCCCATTCACAAAACGTACGTCTTTGGAAACTTTGGCATGAAGATGATTTTCCGCTGGAAGCTACGCGGCAATTTGTATTCGACAATGCCCGGAACGCAATTGGATGGATGGTGTTTGATCGTTGGGCAGTGATCTATCCGGATGAACTGGAGACATTGTATCAGAAAACTCCTTCACAAATGCGAGACAGTACATCTGTATTGATAGGACTGAAACGGATGCTGGATGCTACCCGTAGCCTGAAGCCGGGAGATCATTTTATTGACTTCAAACAAGTGGAGTATGCAGAGAAAGACAGTTTGCTCTTTTCGGACATTGCAGGGCAGGGACATTCCGTGTGTTTACTCTTTTTTCTGAAGCCCGATGAAAAAGGTACTGTTCGTGCAGAAATCAAAAATCTGCGAGAGCAATATCCCGATATACGTGTAATTGTCCCCACTTATAGATACCCGGACCCGGAATCTAAAGAATTCATTCATGAACTGGAGACCGTCTATCAGGCGACCATATTGGATGACAGTCACCGTTTTGAGAAAAGTGCCCGCTGGAAATATCATATTTACGGTTCTTTCAATTACGAATACTTATTTGATGCCCAGGGGCAGTTGGTGAAGATGAAACCTGTTTTATAAAGACGCATAATAGGCTTCTGCCTTTGCCAGTGTCTCTGGCTTGCCCACATCAAACCAGTTTTCGCTGTCTATAGGAAATCCTTGAATGCGTGCTTTCGGGCAGATATCCACATAAAACGGAATAATGGAAAATTTCCCTGTCCAGCGTTCATCTTCCATATAGCGGAAAATAGAGGGAGAAAGAACATGGACGCAACCAAAAGCTTGCAACTGATAATGATCGCTGGGATAATCGAGTTCTTTGGGGAGTACTTCCCCTGTAGAAATATTCGTCCAACCACAAAGGCGGTTATCTTGATTCATCAATAGATAGCGGGATGTTTTCCGGTGATTGGTGAGTAGAGTGGCATCTGCATCACTTTCCAGATGGTGGTGGTAGAAAGCATTGAGATCCAGGTCTGTCAGGATATCGGCATTATGTATAAGAAAAGGCTCGTTGCTCTCCAGCAGAGGACGGGCTTTTTTGATACCACCACCGGTATCCAGCAGTTCACCCCGTTCGTCACTGATATGAATATCCACACCGAAGTTCTGGTTTGCACGAAGGAAGTCTATAATCTGACTTCCAAAATGGTGGATGTTTATGGTGATATCATGGAAGCCGGCATCTTTTAGTTTTAAGATGACACGCTCCAGCATCGTTTTGCCTGCTACGGAGACAAGTGCCTTGGGCATATTGTCTGTCAGTGGGCGCAGGCGGGTGCCGAGGCCTGCAGCGAATATCATTGCTTTCATTGTTTTAAATTCTTGAGCTACTGATAAATTGAATTAAGATTTTAAATGTAAGTTTCATAAGCGGATTGAAAAAGAAGGAGATTTATGCCTCAACTCCGTACTATCTCTGTATGATCTCCGTACCATCTCCATATCAACTCCGTATTAGGTTCGTATCAACTCCGTACTATCTCCGTATAAAGGCTGTTCGTATAGATACGGAGCAGGTACGGACCTGGTACGGAGCGGGTTATTAGGAGATAGTCTTTAGCTTTTCGCTTTAAATGTCTGTTCAATATTCTGTTCCCTGTGCATCAGATTTACCTGTACTCCGAATTTCTGGTTCAGATGTTCTGCCAGGTGTTGTGCTGAATAAACCGAGCGGTGTTGTCCGCCTGTGCATCCGAAACAAATGGAAAGGTTTGTAAATCCACGTTCCATGTATCGTTTCACGGAAGCATCTACCAGACCGTATACATGTTCGAGGAACGTGGTTATTTCTCCATCGTCTTCCAGAAAGCGGATAACAGGTTCATCCAGTCCGGTGAAGGGTTTATAACGGTCGTACTTACCAGGGTTGTTTACGGCACGACAGTCGAATACAAAGCCACCACCGTTGCCACTTGAATCCTCAGGGATACCTTTTTTATATGCAAAACTGGTGACCTTTACTACAAGGCGGCGCTTCTGGAGGTCGTCAGTGAATTGTTTCAGCTCGGTAAGTTCTTTCAGCACATGGCAGAGGTACGGATATTCGGGATAGGGTTCCTGCAATAGTTGTCGCAGGTTTTCAATAGCGAAGGGGACGCTTTGGATGAAATGGGGTTTCTTCTCGAAATAGCCACGGAAGCCATAAGCACCCAGCACTTGCATGGTACGGAACAATACGAAATGACGTAATTGAGCATAGAAATATTTCTCGTCCACAGGCTGGTATTTACACAGAGAGTCCAAATATTCCTTTAAAAGTTCTTTGCGAAGGCTCTCAGGATAATTGGCCTTGGCTTGCCACAGGAAGGAAGCTACATCATAATAAACTGGACCTTTACGTCCGCCTTGGAAGTCGATGAGCCATGGTTCACCTTCTTTAATCATAACGTTCCGGCTCTGGAAATCACGATACATGAATGTAGCCGAACTACTGCGCATCAATACGTCCGCCATCTTCTGGAAATCATCTTCCAGGCGGTCTTCCTGAAATTCCATTCCGGTAGCTTTCAGAAAACAGTATTTGAAGTAATTCAAGTCCCATAAGATACTGCGGCTGTTGAATTCTGATTGTGGGTAGCAATATGAGAAGTCCATTCCGTCTGCACCGGAGAACTGTACGGCTGGCAACAGGCGCATTGTCTTACGCAGAAGCTGTTTCTCTTCTTCATCAAAGACACTGGTCTTGCGTCCTTTTTCGATGGCATTGAACAGGAGAGTGTCTCCCAGGTCTTCTTGCAGATAAAATGCATCGTTATCACTCTTTGCTATGACTTGTGGCACGGGCAGTCCTTTCTTGCGGAAATGGTCTGCCATATAGAGGAAAGCCTGATTCTCTTCGAGGGAAGTTCCGCTGACACCGATAAGGGTAGGGGTGCCCGTAAGGCGGAAGTAACGACGGTTGGAGCCGGATGAAGGAAGTTCTTCAATAGTTTCCGGTTCGTGTCCGGTATACGTACAATATAATTTCTTGAGTTCTTCAGTAATCATAGTAATTTACTTTTATTTGGGCAGCTAAGGTAAGAGTTTTGGGGAATATATACTACCTTTGCGGGAAATAAATCTGTGCGG
>ERZ772854.3054-NODE-3054-length-10659-cov-10.758676_pt1 | contig 10659 bp, 7 predicted proteins | sample MGYA00580844_ERZ772854 | MGnify/ENA primary metagenome ERZ772854 (study PRJEB29015, sample SAMEA2737727) | human gut metagenome | biome: human gut; feature: human-associated habitat; material: faeces | place: China | collected 2012 ...
CCAAGGCCTCCCCTCGATAGGGGAGGTGGCATTGCGAAGCAATGACGGAGAGGTTATTCCTATAAAATGCATAACCCTCCTTCCCGTCGGGCATACTGCCCAAAGGAAGGAGGGTCTTTTTGTGCAGACCTTTTATAAAATCTGTCTCATCCTCATGATCGTCGGCGGCATCAACTGGGGCCTTGTGGGCCTGTTCCAGTTCGACTTCGTCGGCTGGCTGCTGGGCGGCAGCGCGTCCATCTGGTCACGCATCGTGTTCACGCTGGTGGGCGTGGCCGCTATCTGCGGTATCCCGGGCCTTTTTACAGACGAGACCGGGGAGTAGAGACAAAAGAAAAAGGCTCTCATGCCGACAGGAAATACGGCACGAGAGCCTTTTTGATACCTATAAAGAATCCCGCCCGGACGTCTGCGGCAATCAAACCTACCCTTGCGGACAGGTGGGTGCTCTGTCTCCGGTTTCGCGCTTCCTCATCGAGCCTTCATGGTCGACCCATGACGGGGAGGTCTGCAATCCACCGACGAACTCCAAGCTCCCGTTGAATGATTAGTAGGATCATATAAACCGCAACAAATCGCGCCGGGCAGGAAGTCTTTGCTGAGAAATCACTCGATCTCGAACTGGTCGCTCAGACGCTTCTCGAACAGCTTGCTGACTTCCAGCAGGGTTTCATCGTCCTCGACCACATCGAGATACTCGCCCTCGTCGTCCTCGCCGACGCTCAGGATGACCAGCTGGGCGTCCTCGTCCAGGTCTTCCTCATTCTCGGCGTATTCGACAACGGCCAGGTAATGCACGCCCTTATGGTCCAGAGCGTCGATCACTTCAAACGTGACCTCATTGCCGTCCTCGTCCTCGAGGGTCATCAGGTCAGGCTGATATTCCTCTTCGGTCTCAGCGGCGGACTTGTTCATATCTTCTGCCATAAGTCACGTTCTCCTGTCAAATATCTAAAAAATGGGATAACTGTCACACCCTGCCCGCTCCGCTCCTTCTGAGCTGTGGGTTCCGGGTACGCCTATAGTGTAGCGTTTTTTTGCCCGCTCGTCAAGATGTTTTTCGCATAGAAATCCAATAACAAATTTTCACGCTTTTCCCTCTCGCTTCCCGGGCCGGAATGTGATATACTATAGCGATAGCTTTTGAAAAGCCATCTTTGCTATAATATATGGACAGGGAGGCCCGCTCATGAGAGCCTTGAAAAAAATAATGGCGGCATTGGCCCTGACGGCAGTTCTGGCCGGATGCAGTGCACATAATATCCTCTCCAGCATCCAGGGCGGGAAGGCCGGCACGGTGCAGACGGTCAGCCGCCCGGCTGTGGAGTCGGCAGAGCTGCAGTTCACCCACCCGGCGGCGGGGGACACCATCGCGGTGTTCGATACCTCGGCAGGCGTGTTCAAAGCAGTGCTTTTTTCCACCGAGGCCCCGCAGGCCGTGCAAAACTTCACCACATTGGCCCAGCAGGGCTTTTACAACGGACTGACCGTCACCCGGGTGGAGAAGGACTTCGTGGTGGAGGCCGGGCAGGGCGCGGACGGCAGAGGCACCACCATCTGGAACGGGAACCGTTTCTCCGCCGAGACCACCGATAAGCTCCATCACTATTCCGGCGCACTCTGTGCCGCAGCGGACGCCTCCGGCGACTGCGCCAGCGTCTTCTATGTCATGGAGACCCTGCCGGGCAGCAGCTCGGTGACGCAGGAGCTCATCGACCAGATGAACGCCGCCGGCTGGCGGGCCGACGTGGTGAGCGCCTACCAGACGGCGGGCGGCGCACCCTACCTCGACTACACCGACACCGTCTTCGGGCAGGTGTACGAAGGGATGGAGGTGGTGGACACCATCGCCCAGACCGGCGTGGATGAAGCTCAGCGCCCCACCGAACCCATCACCATCAACAGCGTGACCATTACGAAATACGAATAAGAAGCTGCTTTTCCGCCTTCCGGGCGGTGGGACAGCTGCAAAAAAATCACCCGCCAACTGGCGGGTGATCTGCGTTTATAGGGGAAAAGGGACAGGTCAGGTCCTCTTTACCTGCAGAGTGATGGCGATGTAGGTCTTCCCGTTATGGGTCTTGGCTGCTACGCCTACCTTAGTCCATTTACTGGAAAGATTGAAGTTCAGGTTAGAAGCCTCGTTGTTCTTGGTGATGCAACCGATGAGATCGTCCAGATTGGTGTTCTGATAATCGTATTGGGCGATGAGGGTCAGGGTGGATTTTTCCCGATCAATCTTTACTTTGTGGTAGACCCCGTATCCTCCAATGCTGCCTTTCAGTTCGGTGTCTAGATTGGTTTTGGCAAGCTCGTCTTTGGCGATATTGCACATCCCAACGTCATATTCTAGATTTTTGGTGGAGGAGTTGCTTCGGATGGCACTCATCACCTCGGCTTCGGCTTGGGCCTCCGGGCCGGAAGAGCCGCCACCGCTGCAGGCGGTCAGGAGCAGAAGGGTCAGTGCACCGGCCAGAAGCAGGGCAGTCAGCTTTCTCAGTTTTGTCATGTGGGTCGCCTCCAATCGTTTTTGTTTTGGTGAGTCCAGTTGTTTTTTCTCATGAAGAAGCGTCATCCCCGGCCATCTGGGCAGGGGTTCTTCTACCCTCATTCTATCGGAGAAGAGCCGGTGCTGTCAAGCCGGAAAACTATACAAATTCGGCTCAGGAAAATTGTGAAAACAAACCGGAAAACGACGATTTTCTGCGGACTTTGCAACAAACTGTCCGGACTTCGCAAAGAAACTTTGCCACAGGGGCGGCGGGGGCGTTCAGACCTCCCCCGGGTGCTCTTTCCGCCACTGGATGTAGTCGTCCAGAATGACCGTCGCGCTCACCGAGTCGAGGATGCTTTTCCGTTTTGCGCCGAAGGTGCCGCTCTCGTCGAGGAGGTCAGCAGCAGCGCAGGTGGTCTGGCGCTCATCCCACATCCGGACGGGCAGGCCGCTCCAGATCTCAACGGTTTTGGCAAGCTTGCGGCTCTTGCGGGCGCGCTCGCCCTCGGTGCCGTCCATGTTCAGCGGCAGGCCGATGACGATGAGCTCGGCTTCGATTTCTTTTGCCACCTCGCAGACCCTGGCGGCGACTTTGTCCCGGGCCTTGACGGTGATCTGAGGCGTGATGGGGGAAGTCAGGAACTCGGTGCGGTCGCAGGTGGCGAGGCCGGTGCGGCTGTCGCCGTAATCTACTGCTAAAATTTTCATGCAGGTGTCCTCTTTCTGAGATGATTTTTCTTTATTGTACCACAGAATAGATGTCGCTGCAATTTTGTGGTACAATGATAGAAAAATGAGGGCAAGCCGCCCACGATAGAAAACTGACCCAACGGAGAGATTCACCATGTTAAAACTACTTTTAGGCGGCTCCGGCAGCGGAAAGACCACCCTGCTGTACCAGCGCATCCGGGCGCGGGCCGAGGCGGGGGAGAAGAGCATCCTGCTGGTGCCGGAGCAGTTCACCTCGTCCACCGAGGGCCGCATCCACCGGGAGATGGGCGACGCGCTGAGCGGACTGGTGGAGAGCTTTTCCTTCACCAGCCTCGCCGAGCATATCTTGTCGGCGGAGGGCGGCTCTGCCGTCCAGACCCTCAGCGACGCGGGCCGTGCCGTGCTGGTGCGCCGCGCCCTCGAGGAACTGCAGGACAACGTCCACTACTACTACCGCCACCGCCGCTCGGCCGCCTTCTGCCAGATGGCCGCCGAGACCATCGACGAGCTCAAGAGCGCGGGTCTCTCGGGCCAGCAGCTCTATGAGCTGGCGCAGGACTGCGGCACCGACAGCGCCAAGCTCAGCGAACTGGCCCTCATCTTTCAGGGCTACGAGACCCTGCTGGCCGGGACAGGCATGGACCCCTCCGACCGGCTGGAGCTGGCCGCATCCCGCCTCGAGGCCGCACTGGCCCGGGGCGAACTGCCGGAGTTCCTGCGGGACAGGGCCGTCTTTATCGACGAGTTCGACACCTTCAACGCCCCGAAAAAGCGGCTGATGGGCGCTCTGCTGGCCTCGCTGCCCACCGTGACGGTGGCCCTCTGCGACGACGGCACCCCGCTCGTGCCGGGGGACGTGAGCCTTTTCTCCGGCGCGAAGCAGGTGGCGGCCCAGCTGCGCCAGCTGGCCCGCCGGAACGGCACTGAAGTGGCCGTGCCGGAACTGCTGCGCCGGGATATGCGCCACGCCGATGCCCCCGGCCTCGCCGCAGCGGCTCAGCTGCTGGCCGCGGGCCGGTGTGACCCGCCCACGGCCTGCCCGGAGATAAAGCTTTTCGCCGCTCCCAGCCGGGAGGAAGAAGCCCGCGCCGCCGCTGCCGCCATCCGCCGCCTCATGCGGCAGGGCGTCCGCTGCGGGAAGGTGGCGGTGGTCTGCCGCGACATCTCGAAATACCGCGCCGCCGTGAAGTACGAGTTCCGGATGGCGGACATCCCCCTCTACTGCGATGAGCCGACGACTCCCGAGTTCAGCGCCCCGGCCACGGCGGTGCGGTGTCTGCTGGCTCTCGCCCGGGGTGCAGAGCTGACGGAACAGCTCACCACCCTGGCCAAGACCGGCCTCTGCGCCCTCACCGAGGAAGAGGTCTGCGCCCTCGAGAACTACGCCTACACCTGGTCGCCGAATGCGGCGGCGTGGCGTGCGCCCTTCGAGAAGAACCCCCGGGGCTTCGGCGATGTGGAGCCCACCGACGAGGACAGAGAAAACCTTGCCCGGGCCGAAAAGGCCCGCGCCCTTCTCATCACCGCCGCCGACGGCCTGCGCGCGAAGCTCCGCTCTGCCAACGCCGAGCAGATGAGCCGCGCCCTTTACTTCTGCCTGAAGGAGCTGGGCGCGGAGGACGCTCAGGCCGCGCAGGTGGAGGCCATCCGGGCCGAGCGGGGCATCCCCGCCGCCGAGGAAGCCGCCCGGGAGTGGAACGTGGTCATGGGACTGCTGGACGAGATGGCAGGCCTGCTGGGTGGCCAGAGCGTCACCATCCCCGAGTACGAGGAGCTGTTCGGGCTGCTGCTGCGCTCGTCGGACCTCGGCCACATCCCCCAGACGCTGGACGCCGTGGTGCTGGCCAGCGCAGGCAAGATGCGCCTTGACGCACCGGACTATGTCTTTGTGCTGGGCCTCTCCGAGGGCGAATTCCCCGCCGCGCCCGGCGAGACGGGCCTGCTGACCCACGCCGACCGCGACGCCCTGATGGCGCAGGAGATCGAGCTTCCGGACTGCTTTGAGAACCGGGTGGTGCGGGAACAGGTCTGCTTTTATAAGGCCCTCACCGCCCCGGCCAGAGGCCTCTGGCTCAGCTGGCCGAAGGGGCAGGGCCAGACCCTCTGCGCCGCCCTCGAGCCCATCGTGGACGTGCTGAGACCGGGTGCGCCGGAACTCGACCTGACCGACCTTGCCGCCACTGCCGCCGACGGCCTCGACGTGCTGGGCGGCGGCTGGCCCCTGACGGAGATCGAACGCGCCAGCCTCACCGAGGCCCTTCATGCCCCCGGCGGGGCAGAACCCGAGGGCCTCGCCCTCCTGCGCCGGATGGCGGGCCGCAGCCCCCGTCAGGTCAGCGACCTCGAGGCGCTGGAAACGCTGCTGGGCCGGCGGCTCCGCATCTCGCCCAGTCAGCTCGAAAAATACTACACCTGCCGGTACTGCTATTTCCTGCAGTACGTGCTGGGCCTGCGACCCCGGAAGCGGGCGGAGCTTTCCGCCGACCAGAGCGGCACCCTCATGCACTGGGTGCTCCAGATGGCCCTCGACCCCCACCCCGGCCCTGACAACCCCTGTGCAGGACTGAGACCCTTCCTCGACCTCGACGACGAGGCCATGGCGGCGCTGGCCGGGCTTCTCGTAGATGAGTACGCAAAGCGCTACCTCCCCGAGGACACAGCCCGCTTCGCATATCTGCTCTCCCGCCTCAAAAAGAGCATGACGGGCCTGCTTTGCTACCTGCGGGACGAGCAGCGCCAGTCCAGCTTCAAACCGGTGGCCTGTGAGCTGAAGATCGGCCCCGGCGAGGACGCCGTGCGGGGCCAGACCTACCGCCTCTCCGATGGCCGGACGGTGCAGCTCATCGGCACCGTGGACCGCGCCGACGAGTGGATCGAGGACGACGGCACCCGCTGGGTGCGGGTGGTGGACTATAAGACCGGCACAAAAAAGCTCGACCTGCGGGAAGTCTACTGCGGCCTCGACTGTCAGATGCTGCTCTACCTGTTCAGTCTGACCCGGGACGCCGACGGACGCTTTACCGGGGCAGAGCCTGCGGGTGTGCTGTACCTGCTGGCCGACCCGGCCCCCGAGACGACCACCCGGGGCAAGGCCGCCCGGAGCATGGAATACAAGCTGGACGGCCTCGTCCGGGACGAGCAGAAGGTCTTCGACGCCATGGACGCCGAGGAGACGGGGCGGTATCTGCCCTTCAGCTTCCGCAACGGTGTACCCAGCCCCTACCAGAAAGAGAAACGTGCCGACAAGGCCAAGCTCTCCCGCATCCAGCTCCATCTGGACGACCTTGTGACCCAGATGGGCGAACAGCTCTACGGCGGCTGCATCGCCGCCGAGCCGCTGGTCACGGGCCGCAGCCCCTGCCGGTGGTGTGACTACGGCTTCATCTGCTGCCATGAGGAGGGCATCGGAGAGCGGGCGCTGGACGCCCCTGCAAAGCCTTTTGAACCGGAAGAGAAAAAGGAGGAAGACCAGTGAGCGAGACAAAATGGACCCCGGCCCAGCGTGCCGCCATCGACGACCGGGGCGGTGCGCTGCTGGTGAGCGCCGCCGCCGGCAGCGGCAAGACCGCCGTGCTGACGGAGCGGGCCGTCCGGCTCATCACCGACCCGGAACATCCCGTGGACGCCGACCGGCTCCTCATCGTCACCTTCACCAACGCCGCCGCCGCAGAGCTCCGCGCCCGCATCGGGCAGGCGCTACTCCGCCGCAGTCAGGCAGAGCCGGGCAACACGGCCCTCCGCCGCCAGCGGATGCTGTTGCAGAGAGCCCCCATCTGCACCATCGACGCCTTCTGCCTCGACCTGCTCCACAAGCACTTTCAGGCGCTGGACATCCCGCCGGACTTCACCCCTGCTGACCCCGGCAGCGTGGAGATGCTGCGGAACGCGGCCCTCTCCGAGACGCTGGAAGCGGCCTATCAGGATGCGGACTTCTGTGCCTTTGCCGACCTCTACGGCAAGGGCCGCACCGACAAGGCGGCGGGGGAGGCTGTTTTGCAGGTCTATGACTTCCTCCGCGCCCTGCCGGACTACGATAAAAAGCTGGACGAGATGCTGGCCCCGTGGCAGGACGAGAACGGCTTTGCCCGCACCTGCTGGCATGATATTCTGATGCAGGAGGCCGCCCGCTCTGCCCGGGCCGCGAAGGAGCTGCTCTGCGCCGCGCTGAACGACTGCAGGGAGGACTTCGTGACTGCGCAGGCCGACGCCGAGGCCAGCAAGAAGACCCCTGCCGCCAAGGAAAAGGCCGTGGCGGCAGTGAACGAGAAGTTCGCCGAACCCCTCGAGCGGCTGGAAAACTCCGCCGCCCTGCTGGGCGAGGTGGAGCGTCTGGCCGGGGCGGGGGAGTGGACGCCCCTCTACGACAGGCTGACGCCCTATGTCCTCGGCATGGAACAGGCCCCCGGCCTCAAAAATATGAAAAAGCGGCTCACCGGTGAGCACAAGGACGCCGTCAAGACCCGGGCCGACGAGGCCGCGAAGCTCTTTGAAAAAATCGAAGACCTCATCAGTTGCAGCCTCGACGAAGCCGAGCTTGACCGGAAAGCCGCCGAACCCTGCCTCCGTGCCCTCTTTGCCGCCGTGCGGGACTTTGACGCCCGCTTTGCGGCCCGGAAGCGGGAGAGAAGATTGCTGGAATTCAGCGATTTCGAGCATCTGGCCCTGCGGCTCCTGCGGGACGCCGACGGCCAGCCCACCGAGCTGTGTCAGGGCATCCGGCAGGGCTACGCCGCCGTCATGGTGGATGAGTATCAGGACACGAACGCCCTGCAGGACGCCCTTTACCGTTGTCTGGCCAGCCCGGCAGGGGATGACCTCTTTCTCGTGGGCGACTTAAAGCAGAGCATCTACCGCTTCCGTCAGGCGGACCCCAGCATCTTCCGGGAAAAGCTGGAGAGCTGGCCCCTCCTGCCCGGCGGCGAGGCCCGCCCCCGGCCCGAAGACGGCAGGCCCGGCGAGAACGCCATGCTGGCGCTGGACGCCAACTTCCGCTCTGCCCCGCAGGTGGTGGCGGGCATCAACTTTATCTTCGAACAGCTCATGACGCCTGCTCTGGGCGACACGGCCTACGGCGACGGACAGCGCCTCGTCTGCGGCGCACCCGGCGCGTACGAGGGCAGTGTGGAGGCCCACTTCCTGCCCGACGATGCCGCCGAGACGGACGCAAAATATATCGCCGACCGCATCGAGGCGATGGTGGCTTCCGGTGAGCCGGTGCGGGACGGCGGCACCACCCGCCCGGTGCAGTACGAGGACTGCTGTGTCCTGCTGGCGGCGAGAGGCGACTTTCCGGCCTACGCCGAGGCCCTGACGGCCCGGGGCATCCCGGTCTACGCCGACGCCAGGGAGAACCTGCTGGACGCGCCCCACATCCGCCCCCTCATCGCCCTGCTGCGGGTCATCGACAACCCCGCGCAGGACATCTATCTCGCTGCCGCTATGCTGGGGCCGATGTTCGGCTTTACGGACGACGACCTCGTCCGTCTCCGGGCCGGGGCGCAGACACCCGATAAGCGCACCCGCATCAGCCTCTACGGCGCAGTCCTGCAGGCCGTCCAGAGCGGGGCGGAGGATGATTTCACCCGCCGGGTGCAGGCGTTCTACCAGCGTCTGACAGCCCTGCGCCGGATGGCCCGGAGCGTGCCGGTGGAGGAACTGCTGGAAGAAATTTTTGTTTCCACCGGCTACCTCGCCGCCCTCGGTGCCATGGAGAACGGCCAGCGCCGCCGGGAGGACGCACGGCGTTTCGCCTCCTTCTGCGCAGGGGCGGGCGCGGGCGGCATCTCGGCCCTCGTCCGTGCTATCGACGCGGCCACGCTGGCGGGCTCCACCGGGCAGGAGACTGCCCCCGGCGGGGCGCGGCCCGGCTGCGTCACCATCATGACCATCCACCGCTCCAAGGGCTTGCAGTTCCCGGTGGTGTTCGTGGCCGACACGGCCCGGCAGTTCAACGCCGCCGACACCCGCCAGCCCGTCCTGCTCCACCGCGTCTGCGGCGCGGGCCTCCGTCTCCGTCCCGAGGGCGGCGAGGGGGCCTATAAGACGGCGGCCTACACCGCCCTCTCCACGGTCCATGCCGCCGAGATGCGGAGCGAGCAGATGCGGCTTTTGTATGTGGCCCTCACCCGGGCGCAGGATAAGCTGATCTTGACGGTGCCGCTGGGCATCGGCCGGACGTCCAACCCCTTCGCCAAAGCCGCCGCCTTCCTCGCCGCCGGGGCGGGGGAGACCCTGAACGCTCAGGCGGGCAGCTTCGCCGACTGGCTGCGGGCGGCGCTCCTCGTCCACCCCAACGGCGGGCCTCTCCGCCGTCTGGCGGGGAACCTCGAGCTGCCCTTTGCGGACACCAGAAGCACCATCGCCCTCACAGTGCAGGCCGATGTCCTCCCGCCTGAAGAAGCCCCCGCCGAGGCGGAAGAGCCGACCCGGCCCGAGGCCGACCCGGCCCTTGTGGAGACACTGCGGCAGGGCTTCGGCTGGCGGTATCCGGCGGCAGCGCTGGCGGACATCCCGGCCAAGGTCAGCGTGACCAGCCTCGTCCACGCTGCTGAGCAGACCACCCTTGAGCGCCCGGGCTTCCTCTCGAAGGACGGCCTCACCGCCGCCGAGATGGGTACGGCTCTCCATGCCTTCCTCGAGCACGCAGACTTCGGGGCGCTGGCCGCTGTGCGGGACGCAGAGGACGACGCCGTTCTGGCCGCTGTCCGCGCCGAACGGGAGCGTCAGGCGGCGGCGCAGCTCACGCCCCCCGCCATTGCCGGGAAGCTGGATGTCTATAAGATACTCCGCTTTGTGCGCAGCGAGGCGTTCCGCCGCATCTGCGGGGCAGAGGATGTGCTGCGGGAGCTGGCTTTTATCACGTCGCTGCCTGCCGCCGAGGTCATGGCTGCCCAGGGCCGCGCCCTGCCCGACGGCCCTGCCGCCGACGCCGGGGTGCTGGTGCAGGGCATCGCGGACATCGTCCTCATCTACCCCGACCACCTCGAGCTTCTGGACTACAAGACGGACCGCCGCAAGACTCCTGCCGACTTCGTCCGAGCCTACCGCGCTCAGTTGGAACTCTACGCCAGGGCCATCGATAAGCGCTTCGCCCCCCGGAGGGTGACTTATAAAGGGATATATTCGCTGGAGCTGGGGGAGCTGATTGAAGTTTAAGAATATTTTTCAAATTCCCGCATAAAAATGCTTGACAGCCTCCCCGGGGTGTGGTAAACTGTTCGAGTAAAGAAAGCAGCTACGGCCTGTGCCGCGCTCGCCTTGAGGGGTAAGGACCCCCGGGCTATACCCTGAACCGATTCGTCTTGTAGACCGAATCGCGCTCTTGAGTGAATTTCGCGCGGCTGTCCCGAAACTGGGGCGGCCGCGTTTTCTATGCCAAAAAACGCAACACTATGGACTATTGTTTGGAGGTGCATTCATTATCGCTACCGCTGGAAAGTCGAAGGAACTGGAGA
>ERZ772854.3063-NODE-3063-length-10641-cov-5.633573_pt1 | contig 10641 bp, 8 predicted proteins | sample MGYA00580844_ERZ772854 | MGnify/ENA primary metagenome ERZ772854 (study PRJEB29015, sample SAMEA2737727) | human gut metagenome | biome: human gut; feature: human-associated habitat; material: faeces | place: China | collected 2012 ...
TACTGCACAGTTGGCAAGTTTTGGAAACTCACCCTCTATCTTCAGGTATTCCATAATCTCTCCTGTCAAACCAGTTTATGCCTGATTGGTAACTGTTCAGCACCTGCTGAATCGTCACTTTATTATTCAGAACATTTTCACCGGATAATATTTCTTCTTCCCTGCATCCCACTGAAAAATACCTGTAAAAGTTCCGTCACTGGCGTACATGCGCACCCAACCCTCTTTGTGCTGGGGACGAACCAGATTGTCGGACAGCGGATTTCCATTTGCCAGAAGCCTGTCTCCGTAAGAATCCGCATAAAGAGCGGGGTACTCAGCCAGAACTGCTTCCACCGGGTCGATCATATCCTGGACGGTTCCATCTGCCACAGCAGCTTCCACCTGGGCAAGCGTATGGCTCTCAAAGAGAGAATACCGACCAACCCTTGACCGGAGGAGTTCTTCCATACAGCCGCCACAGCCAAGCTTCTCGCCAATATCATGGCACAAGGTGCGGATATAGGTTCCCTTACTGCAGGTCACTCTTATTTTCACCAGCGGAAGATGAAATTCCAGAGGCTCTATCTCGTAGAAACACACTGGCCTGGCTTTTCGCTCAACCGTTTTGCCCTCTCTTGCCAGCTCATAAAGTTTCTTTCCATTTACCTTCAGAGCAGAATACATAGGCGGAACCTGAAGCTGCTCCCCTACAAAGCTTTTCAGTACTTTTCGCACTTCCTCCTCGGTCACATTCACCGGACGCTCTTCCAGAACTGTTCCGGACATATCCTGAGTATCCGTGTCGATTCCCAGATGAAGCACTGCCTCATACGTTTTTTCCTTATCTGTAAGAAGATCCACCAGCTTGGTGCCTTTTCCAAGAGCTACCGGCAAAACACCGGTAGCATCCGGGTCAAGAGTCCCTGTATGTCCTATTTTTTTCATATGGAGAATTCCCCGAAGCTTGGCTACCACATCATGGGAGGTAAAGCCTTTTTCCTTGTGAATTACAATGATTCCCTGAAAATCTGCCATTACTTATCCTGTCCTAAAAGCTGTTTTTCGATCTGCTCTGAAATATTATTGATAACGTCGTACATGGAACCGGCCAGATCGCAGCCTGCTGCTTTCACATGTCCGCCTCCTCCGAAATAGGAAGCGATCTTGCTTACATCTACAGAACCGTTGGAACGGAGTGATACCTTGAATACCTGGCTTTCATGCTCGTAAATAAACATTGCCACTTCCACACCTTTCGTAAGACGGAGCTGGCTTACGATTCCATCCAGGTCTGACGGCTTTACCCCATAGAAATCCATGTCTCTCAGCTTCATGTAGCCAACGATACATTTGCCATCCAGAAGCATAATGCTCTCTGCCAGAACACGTCCCATGACCTGATTCTGAATGTAGCTTTTCTGATAGAAGGATTCGTCAATAATATTGGAAAAATCAACGCCTTTTTCCATCAGGTCACCGGCAATACGCATGGTGTCCGGAGATGTGGAGGAATACTGGAATACACCTGTATCGTGGATCATTCCGGTATAAATAGCAGTTGCAATATCCAGATTGATTTTTTCTTTGTCAAGAAGCTTATACAGAACCTCGCTGGCAGAGCTGATCTCACCATGTACGTGGTTCACATCTGCAAATCCCGGATTGCTCACATGATGGTCAATGCAGACGGTCTTTTTCGCAGAAGCAAAATAATCAGCCGCCACTGCCAGACGGTCAGGAGCGCTTACATCACAGGTCACAAAAAGATCATACTCTCTGGGCTCACCTGCTTCATAATGTACCTCATCCATGCATGCAATATGTCCGAATACCGGCTTCGGCTTCTCCAGATAGATATCTGCCTTGATTTCAGGATACCATTTCTTTATATACAGATAAAGTGCCATGCAGGAACCTACACAGTCACCATCCGGGCGAACATGTCCCCCAATTCCCATGGTCTTTACGCCATCCAGAATTTCTTCGATTCTCTCCATTCCCTTCACCTCGATTTTTACTCTTCGTCTTCAGTTTCTGCTGTATCCTGTTTTTCCCCGTCCTCACTCTCAGTGCCCTTCGAATGGTCGTGTTCGATCACGTCATCAATGAGTCTGGACATATTTACGCCATATTCAATGGACTCATCCAGAATGAAGCGGATTTCCGGCGTATTGCGAAGATTCAGGTTCTTCGCAAGCTGACGGCGGATATAGCCTTCTGCACTTTTCAGCCCTTTAATTGTGGACTGCTTGGATTCCTCGCTGCCAAGGACACTGATAAATGCCTTGCAGGTCTTAAGATCCGGTGCAACCTCCACAGCCATGACAGATGTCATGGGATGGATGCGGGGATCCTTGATCTCACCGCGGATAATGTTGCTCAGTTCTTTCTGAACTTCTGCATTGATCCTTGTATTTTTAATGCTGTTTTTTCTCATTTTTTGGTCTCCTATATGAGTGCAGGCTCTGGACAACGGAAAATTGGGGGCAATGAGCTTGCCCCCAACTGACACCTGCGATTACTACGCTCTAGCGCGGCACCTCAACCATAATATATGCTTCAACTTTATCTTCTTCTTTAACGTCATTGAAATCCTGGAATACAAGACCACACTCATAGCCTGCACGAACTTCTTTGACATCATCTTTAAATCTCTTAAGGGAAGCCAGCTCACCTTCGTAGATCTGCTCCTCGTCTCTGGTGATGCGTACCTTGCATCCTCTCTGGAAGGTACCGTCAAGCACATAGCTTCCTGCGATAGTACCGATACCGGAAGCCTTGAACAGCTGACGAACCTCTGCATGACCGATTACCTTCTCCTCAAATACCGGATCCAGCATACCCTTCATGGCAGCTTCCACGTCCTCAATTGCCTGGTAGATAACACGGTACAGACGAAGGTCAACGCCTTCCTGCTCTGCCAGCTGTTTCGCTGTGGTATCAGGACGAACGTTAAATCCGATGATGATCGCATTTGATGTAGCAGCAAGGCTGACATCAGACTCATTGACAGCACCAACGCCGCCATGGATCACTCTTACAACAACCTCCTCATTGGAAAGTTTTACAAGACTCTGTTTTACAGCCTCTACAGAACCCTGCACATCGGCTTTGACAATAATCGGGAGCTCCTTAAGGTCGCTTGCCTGAATCTGGTCAAACAGATTATCCAGGGAAAGTTTACCCTTAGTTTCCTCAAGAAGACGGTTCTTATTCTCGGAAACAAATGCTGCTGCAAAATTCTTAGCCTCTTTATCATTCTCAAAGGACATAAGAACCTCTCCGGCATTCGGAACATCGCCAAGACCAAGGATCTCTACAGGAGTAGACGGACCAGCCTGTTTTACACGGCGTCCCTTATCATCCATCATAGCACGTACTTTACCATTGCATGCTCCGGCTGCGATAAAATCTCCAACATGAAGAGTACCCTTCTGTACAAGGATCGTAGCAACCGGTCCTTTGCCTTTATCCAGCTGAGCCTCGATCACAAGACCTCTTGCTGCACGGTTCGGGTTTGCCTTCAGCTCAGAAACCTCTGCTGTTAAAAGGATCATTTCAAGAAGATCATCAATGCCCTCTCCTGTCTTGGCAGATACCGGAACGAACGGAGTTGTACCGCCCCAGTCCTCAGGAATCAGCTCATACTCGGAAAGCTCCTGTTTTACACGTTCAATGTTTGCACTTGGCTTATCGATCTTGTTGATGGCAACGATGATCTCAACACCAGCAGCCTTTGCATGGCTGATAGCTTCTACTGTCTGTGGCATAACACCATCATCAGCTGCAACTACAAGAACAGCGATATCTGTGGAGTTTGCTCCACGCATACGCATGGCAGTGAATGCCTCATGTCCCGGTGTATCAAGGAAAGTGATCTTCTGTCCGTTGATATCAACTACATAAGCACCGATATGCTGTGTGATTCCACCAGCCTCGCCTCTTGTTACGTTTGTCTTACGGATTGCATCCAGAAGAGAAGTTTTACCATGGTCAACGTGTCCCATTACACAGACTACCGGTGGTCTTGAAACCATTGTGGATTCGTCTTCCTCTTCCTCTTTCAGAAGCTCCTCAATTACATCTACTTTTTCTTCTTTTTCTGCAATAATGTCAAATCCAAGAGCAATCTCTTCTGCCTGCTCGAAATCGATCTCGTGGTTTACCGTTACCATCTGACCTTCCATGAACAGCTTCTTAACAATTGCAGATGGCTGCATCTTCATCGCTTCTGCAAGCTCGCGGATGGTAAGCTTCTCCGGAATTATGATCTCCTTGATCTCCGGTTTCTTCTCTTCCTGTTTCTGCTGCGGAGCAGGTTTCTGAAGTGCTTTCGGGATTCTGGACATCTGGTTTCTGCCGCCCTGGTTTGGTCTGTGTCCGCCACCTGATGTCTTATCGAAATCTTTCTTTTTATTCTTGTTCTCTCTGTCACGCTCACGCTTGCTGTCCTTGGATGTCTTGGTCAGCTCTGGTGTAAAGATTGCGTCAGATCCGCCGCTTCTTCTTGCACCGCCGGAGCGCTGTCCACCCTGGTGGTTCTGTCCGCCAAAGCGTCCTTCACTACGGTTATCTCCGTCTTTTCCTCCGAAACGTCCCTGACCGCCCTGTGGTCTTCCCTGGCCAAATCTGCTGCCATTTCCGTTTCCATTTCTATTGTCTCTGTTGTCACCGCCCTGACGGAATCCACGTCCGTTTCCATCACCCTGGCGCGGTCCTCTGTTCTGGGAATCTCCCTGTCTTACAGGTCTTCCCTGACCATCATTATTTCTGTTTCCGCGGAATCCACCCTGGCCGCCCTGTGGTCTTCCCTGGCCGAATCTGCCTCCGTTCCCATTTCTGTCACCACGATTGTTATCCCCGCGATTATTGTCGCGGCCTTCGCCTTGACGGAAATTACGGTTGCCCTGGCTATTTCCCTGACGCTGCTGGCCGTCGTTTCTGTTCTGCTGTGCAGCTGGTCTCTGGGATTCTGTCCTTGGAGCTTCTGCTTTTGGTGCAGCCTGAACCGGTTTTGCAGGCTCTGTCTTCGGTGCGCTCTTTGGTGCTTCTGCCTTTGGTGCTTCTGCCTTTGGTGCTTCTGTCTTAGGAGCTTCAGCCTTCGGTGCACTTACCGGCTTCGGTGCACTTACCGGCTTCGGTGCTTCTGTCTTAGGAGCTTCTGGCTTCGGTGCTGCCTTTACAGGTGCCTCTGCTTTCGCTGCCGGCTGTGCCTGTGCTGCAGGACGTGTGCCCTGTGGACGTGGCTTTCTCTCTCCAGCTGGTTTCTTTCTGTTCTTCCCGCCGTCACTTGCATTCTGTGCATGATATACGCGGATAATATTTTTTTTCTTCTTCGGTGCCTCTGCACCGTCGCCTTCTTTCTTTACTGACACTTTCTGCTCTTCTGTCTTAGGAGTCTCCAATGTTATTCCTTTCTCCTTTCCCGTATCTATAACTTTTTTCACTCTGTTTTTATTCTCTCTGTTTTGCTTATTTCTGTCTTTGGCAGGCTCATGTGAATTTATCACCATATGCCATTCTCCCTTCACCAGTACGAGTCAGGATACGCTTTCACAAGTTTTCCGCAGCTCGTATTATCAAAAATCATTTCCCGGGAACATTTAAAAGCATTCCCCGGAACGCTTTTTCCTCTTTGGTTCAGGTCGTTTTCTCAGACAACAGTGGTATGCTCTAGAGCTCCTTCCCCTCATCCTGCAGCACCTTCCTAATAGCTTCTGCAAAATTCCAGTCCTGTACAGCCAGGCTGGCACGGAATTCCTTACCCATGGCATGCCCTAACGTTTCTTTATCTGAAAGGATATACAAGGGCACTTCGTAAAATTCACACATGTTCCGGAATTTCTTCTTGGTGTTATCAGAAGAATCCCCGGCTACGATTGCCAGATATCCTTTGCCGGTCTTAATGGATTTCTCAGTGGAAAACTCTCCGCTGACTGTCTTTCCGGCCTTTGTTGCAAGTCCGATCAGGGACAGCGCTTTATTATTCTTCAATACTATCAAACTCCTTCTCAAGGCTATCATAAACCTCATCCGGGATAGCTGCTTTCAAAGAACGCTCCAGTCCGTGATTCTTTCTGGCTTTCTCCAGGCACTCACGGCTCTTGCAGATGTAGGCTCCGCGACCGTTTTTCCTGCCTGTAGCATCCAGAATGATCTCATCCTCTGCGGTTTTCAACACCCTGATCATTTCTTTTTTATTCTTCATTTCTCTGCAGCCAGTACACTGGCGCATGGGAATTTTATTCTTCGTCTTCATTCTCTACCGCATCCTCAGTCTCTTCAGACTCTTCACCGGCAGCTGTTTCTTCGCTATCCTGAGAAATTTCTTCTGTAGCGGACTCCTCAGACTCTTCGTACTCGTCATCCTCATAGTACTCATCGTCATCCTCGTCATAATCATAGAAGTCGCCGGACTCTCTTGCCTGGGTTTCACTCTTGATATCAATCTTAAATCCAGTCAGACGTGCTGCAAGACGTGCATTCTGTCCTTCTTTACCGATTGCAAGGGAAAGCTGGTAATCCGGAACCACAACAAGTGCAGTCTTCTCATCCGGATCTGCCATAACAGCGATTACCTTCGCCGGGCTTAATGCATTCTCGATCAGGATTGCAGGATTCTCATCCCAGTTGATGATATCAATCTTCTCACCGCGAAGCTCATTTACAATCGCACTTACACGGGCACCATTTACACCAACACATGCTCCAACCGGATCTACATCAGGATCGTTGCTCCATACTGCCAGCTTGGTACGGGAACCTGCCTCACGGGCAATGCTCTTGATCTCAACAGTTCCGTCCTTCACCTCAGCAACCTCAGACTCAAAGAGGCGTTTTACAAGGCCAGGATGTGTTCTGGAAACAAGGATACGAGGTCCCTTCGGTGTATCCTTTACCTCAAGAATATACACTTTGATTCTCTCAGTAGGCTTGAAGGTCTCACCCTTCACCTGCTCATTCTCAGCAAGGATCGCATCTGCCTTGCCAAGATTTACGCTTACATTATGTCCTACCACACGCTGTACAATGCCGGTAACAACTTCTTTCTCATTGCCGTGATACTGGTCAAACAGAACTTTTCGCTCTTCCTCACGGATTTTCTGAAGGATTACGTTCTTTGCATTCTGTGTTGCAATACGGCCAAATTTGTCAGAGTGAACCGGTACCTTCAGGATATCGCCAACCTCTGCATTGGTATTCTGCTTCTGTGCTTCTACAAGAGAAACCTCTTCAGCAGGATCTTCTACGAATTCTACAACCCGGCGGTCTGCATATACACTGAAATCGCCTGTTTCTCTGTTAATGGTAACATGTACATTGTCAGCTTTTCCAAAATGATTCTTGTATGCCTGGATCAGGGACTGCTCAATGGCATCCAGCAAAGTTTCCTTGCTGATATTTTTCTCGCGTTCCAGTTCGTCCAGAGCACCCATTAACTCCTTGTTCATTTTTCTTATTTCCTCCTTTTTGCTTTCCAGCATAATCGCTTATTTCTTAAATCGGACATGTCGCCGACTGGCAGCATCTTCCTATATGAAAGTCAGCTGTTCCGCGCCTGTGGTACTCCCACAGCTGCGTCCGGACTTTCATGGTAACTCAAAAATCAATCGCCAGACGCACCAGTGCAATGTCTTTCTTATCGAAAGTGCGAGGAGTTCCCTCCTCATCAATGGTCACACTGTTATTATCATATGCTGTCAGTTCACCACAAAATTCTTTCTGTTTCTCGATTGGCCGGTAGGTTCTGATTTCTACCAGTTTGCCAATGCTTCTGGCAAAATCTTTTTCTTTCTTCAGAGGTCTGTCAAGTCCCGGAGAACTGATCTCCATGATGTAGCTGTCCTCGATGAAATCATCTTCGTCAAGCCTGTCGCTGAAAGCCCTGCTTACTGTCTCGCAGTCATTCACTGTGATTCCGCCTGGTTTGTCAATGTAGCCGCGAAGATACCAGTTTCCTGCTTCCTTGACATATTCCACATCTACCAGTTCGAATCCATTGCTTTCTACGATCGGAGATAACAATGCTTCTGCTTTCTGTTCATACTCTTCTTTTCTGCTCATTTTTCCCACCTGCCTCTCTATCCTTATCATCAAAAAGAGTGGGCTCACGCCCACTCCTTTGTCAACAAGTTCTGATTTCTTGTATCATTCTAACACCTTTAGATCCAAATTGCAAGGGCTTTTTCTTATAAATGCCCATTTTACAATGGTTTTAACCAATTTTAACAGTATTGTTAAGCTTGTTTCACCAGCAACAGCTTTTACTTTCAGCTCTTTTGAGCTTCTGCTGCACAACCTGTATAACAGCCTTTTCTTCATAATCTGCTGCTTAAATTCTGGGTTTCATACCCTTGGTATCACGTTTGGCCAGCTTTACCTTGTTCAATGCATACGGCTTGTCGTGATACTGGATGGTGTACTCCTGTCTCGGTTCCACCAGATAGGCATGCTCAAGAACATCCCCGTCCCCCAGCTTCATTCCTCTTACACCAACAGAGGTCTTCTTCATAGTAGAAACATCCGTTTTCAGAATACGTAGGAAATAGCCATTCTGACTCTGAAATACTATCTGTTCCATTTCATCTGCCGGACCTACAAAGATCAGCTGATCCTCTTCTCCAAGCTTGGTAGATGCAATCGTTCTCTTTGCCACATCGAATTCCTCACCTGCAACAAGCTTGCACATGGAGGTCTTAGTCACGAACAACAGAGTAGATAATTTCACCTGCCCTGCAGGTGCCACATAAAGGATCTGTTCCTGGCTGCTGTCGTAGTTACTCAGATTGTCAGCCGGAGTTCCCTTGTCACGGAAACGCACCAGCGGAATGTCTGCCACTTTAATGGAATGCATGCGTCCCATATCTGTGAAAATGCAGATCTTGTCTGTATTCATACAGGTAAAAACAAATTTATTCTCTGCATGGGCAGCCTCTTTGTTTCTCTCATAAGCATTCTTATCAATAAGGCGCATATAGCCGAAGCGATCCATAAGGAAGCAGACCTCTGTCTCTTCCATCTTCTTTTCTTCGTAAACTGCCTCTTCTGCGTTCTCGATCACAGTTCTTCTCTTGGTGCTGTATTCTTTTTTGATTCCGTCAAGTTCTTCAATAATCACTTCACACATGGAATCATAGTTGTTCAGAATATCTTCATAAGAAGCAATATTTTTCATAGTCTGGTCATACTCTGCCTGAAGAGCCTCAATTTCCAGTCCGATCAGACGGTACAGACGCATTTCCAGAATGGCTGTAGCCTGATTCTCCGTAAATTTCAGATTCTTTGCAGCTTTCTCACTGGCTTTTGACTTGAATTTGATTCCCTCTGTGATACCCTCTACCAGACACTTCTTAACCTGGTCACGGCTCTTGCTGCCTCGAAGGATCTCAATGATCAGATCGATTACATCACAGGCTTTGATAAGGCCTTCCTGGATTTCCTTTTTCTCAAGCTCTTTTCCCAGAAGAGTCTTGTACTTGCGGGTAGTCACCTCGAACACAAAATCCACATGGTGCTCTATCACCTGCTTCAAGCTTAAGGTTTCCGGACGTCCGTCTGCAACAGCCAGCATATTGACTCCGAAAGTGTCTTCCAGTCTGGTTTTCTTGTAGAGCATGTTGGTGAGATTCTCTACATCTGCATCCTTTTTCAGTTCCAATACAATACGGATTCCTTCCTTGGAGGACTGGTTGGAAATATCCACAATATCTGTGGTTTTCTTGGTTTCTACAAGGGAGGCTACGTCGTTAAGGAATTTTCCAATATTGGCACCGATCATGGTGTACGGAATCTCGGTGATCACCAGCTGCTGGCGGCCGCCTTTTACTTTTTCCACTTCCACTTTACCGCGGAGACGAAGCTTGCCGCTTCCGGTCTCATAAATATTCAGAAGATCATCTTTATTTACAACCAGACCGCCTGTAGGAAAATCCGGTCCTTTCAGATAACGCATCAGGCCTTTCACACTAATGTCGTTGTTCTTTATATAAGCTTTCACCGCATCCACAACCTCCCCAAGGTTATGAGGCGGAATGCTGGTGGCCATACCTACGGCGATACCATCTGCACCGTTTACCAGAAGGTTGGGAATCTTCACCGGAAGCACCTGAGGCTCCTTCTCTGTCTCGTCGAAGTTTGGCATAAAGTCCACTACATTTTTGTCAAGATCTGCCAGAAAAACCTCCTGGGTCAGTTTCTCCAGTCTTGCCTCTGTATATCGCATGGCAGCGGCGCCGTCTCCCTCAATGGAGCCGAAGTTTCCGTGGCCGTCTACCAGGGTTTTGCCCTTCTTGAAATCCTGTGCCATTACAACCAGTGCTTCATAAATAGAGCTGTCTCCGTGAGGGTGATATTTACCCATGGTATCTCCAACGATACGGGCGCACTTACGATATGGACGGTCGTAACGGATCCCAAGCTCGTACATATCATACAGAGTTCTTCGCTGTACCGGCTTCAGACCATCGCGGACATCCGGAAGTGCCCTGGAAATGATAACGCTCATGGCATAATCTATATAGGATTTTTGCATCACGTCCGCATAGTCCGTGGCAATTACATTCTCCTGCTTTGTTTCCATAATCTGTTTTCCTTTCAAACACACTCTAGAGCCTGTTTGAAAAATCATTCCCGCAATCTGCACGCCCCACTTTGCGGTAT
>ERZ772854.3064-NODE-3064-length-10638-cov-8.935652_pt1 | contig 10638 bp, 8 predicted proteins | sample MGYA00580844_ERZ772854 | MGnify/ENA primary metagenome ERZ772854 (study PRJEB29015, sample SAMEA2737727) | human gut metagenome | biome: human gut; feature: human-associated habitat; material: faeces | place: China | collected 2012 ...
GAGATGATGTTGGCGGCCTTGCGGGACATGTCGTAGTAATCTTTTGCACGGATGATCTTCATAAGAAAATACCTCCTGATTTTTTCGGGGTGCGTTGCCCCAGTTTTCCTATTTTTCATTATACCACGCCATGGGGCGGGATACTATGACCGGTTTACATGATTTGTACCAAGATTTTGTATCGTTTTTGCAGCAAATCACAGAAAAAGCCGCGGACGGGCTGATCGCCCGCCCGCGGCGGAGTTGATAAAGGGAACCAGACCTTTATCTGGTGATGCCTGTTTTTACAGCATCTTCTTCAGCTCATCGTAGACGAACTGGACCTTGGGTCCGATGACGACCTGGCAGGCAGTCTTGCTGGGGCGGATGACACCGGCAGCGCCAGCCTTCTTGACAGCCTTCTCGTCAACAGCGGTGTGATCCTTGATCTCGAAGCGCAGACGGGTCGCGCAGTAGTCAACGTTGGCAACGTTGCCCTTGCCGCCGACAGCAGCCAGGACACCGGCAGCGATGGCGGTGAAGTCGTTGTTGGCGAGGGTGATGTTGGCCTCAGCGGCCTCGGCGTCCTCGTCCTCACGGCCGGGGGTCTTCAGGTCGAACTTGACGATAGCGAACTTGAAGACCAGGTAGAAGACAACGAAAGCGGCGATGCCCAGAGGGATGATCATCCAGGTGTTAGCATGTGCGGGCAGGCTGGCGGAGAAGATCAGGTCGGTAGCACCGGCGGAGAAGCAGAAGCCTGCACGGAAGCCGACGTAGTAGGTGATGATGGTGAAGATGCCGTACAGAGCAGCATAGACAACATACAGGGGGAAGCAGAGGAACATGAAGCCGAACTCGAACGGCTCGGTAACGCCGCAGACGAAGGCGCAGATAGCAGCGGAAACAACCAGACCGATAGCAGCCTTCTTGTTCTTGGCAGTCTGAACCATGGCCAGAGCAGCACCGGCAATGCCGAACATCATGCAGGGGAAGAAGCCGGACATGTACATGCCGAGGCTCCAGGTGACACCGTTCTGGCCGGTGACGTCGCCAGCCCAGTAGTGGCTCAGGTCGCCCAGACCGATGGTGTCAAACCAGAACACGTTGTTCAGAGCGTGATGCAGGCCGGTGGGGATCAGCAGACGGTTCAGGAAAGCGTAGATGCCGGCGCCGATGCCGTGCATCTTGGCAATGCCGTTGCCGAGGGCAACCAGAACGCCGAAGATGATGGGCCAGACGAACAGCAGAACGACGGAAACCACGATGGAAACAACGGCGGTCACGATAGCAACGCTGCGCTTGCCGCTGAAGAACGCCAGCCAGTCAGGCAGCTGGGTATTCTTGAACTTGTTGTAGCAGGCAGCACCGATGACGGCGGCCAGGATGCCGATGAAGGAGTTGCCGGCGATCTTGCTGAAAGCAATGTAATCGACGGTGCCTTCCTCCAGCGTGCGGACAGCGCCGACAACGCCGGGGCTGAGCAGCTGCTGCATCATCAGGAAGCTGACAAGACCTGCCAGACCTGCGGTACCGTCATGGTCATCAGACAGACCGACGGCAGCGCCGATGGCGAACAGCCAAGCCATGTTGTCGATCAAGGCACCGCCGGCCTTGATCAGCAGGAAACCTACGGTGTAAGCGGCACCGGAGGTCGGGCCTTCGGCACCCATAACAGCGGGAGCCAGAGCGTAACCAATGCCCATCAGGATACCACAGACGGGCAGTGCAGCAACGGGAAGCATAAGAGCTTTGCCGAGCTTCTGCAGATACTTCATCATAAAAGCATTCCTCCAAAAATCGTGAGTGGGTCTCTCCCAACTCGGCGCCGGGCCGTCTGGTTCCGCAGCCGCGACACTTTGTTAATCTCATATTAACATATTCTTCACAAAAAAGAAAGTGATTTTAGCAGAATTGTCGAAAAGCCGAAAAATCGACGGTTTCTTTGTGCAATATTCAAACATGCCATTGATTTTTGCCCAAATTCCTTTGAAAATTTAACTTTTTCGGAAAGTTATTTTCATAACAGGATGAATCTACACCTCGGCTACGTCCTTCGTCGCCACCACATCCACGCCGGTCCCGGCTGCATCGGGCAGCAGGACCTGACCGATGTGTACGGGGGCGGGCACCACGACGCTTTTCAGCGCGCGGACAACGTCAAAAATTTTCTCCTTCGGGATGTCGCTGCGGGTCTTGCAGCTCACGGCGGGCAGGGTGCCGCCGGTCACGCGCACCGTTGTGGTCACAATGCGCGTCGGGGCGGTGACCTCCCTGCGGGCATAGGCGTCGCCGCGCGGGCAGGTGTTGCCCTGCACGGTGACCACCGCACCGCCGTCCAGCGTCACAGTCAGCGGGCAGCCCATCGGGCAGCCGATGCAGATCAGTTCACGTTTTTCCATCGTCAGCCCTCCTCCAACGTTACCGTCACGGCGTCGCCCAGGCCGCGCAAAAGCTCGGCCTTCAGCCGCACAGTCTCCATCTCGCCGGGGGCCAGCACGGGCCGCTTGCGGCTGTAGATGCAGTCTGTACCGCGGTACACCGCGATTTTTTTATTTTTGTACACGCTGCCCACGCGGAACCGCAGCGTCACGGTATCCCCCGCGCAGTCGGGGCGGATGGTGGTCGGCACGGTGTAGCGCACGCCGTTTTCGCACCGCACGGGCAGGGTGCGGCCCGCCGCGGCCCCGCCGCCCGCAATGTATGCCGCCGCGTGCCCACCTGCCGCCGCGGCCTCCTCCGACACATAATCCACCAGGTCATGCACATGCAACACGTTGCCCGCGGCAAAGACGCCGGGCAGGTTCGTTTCCAGGCTCTCATTGACCGCCGGGCCGCCGGTGACGGGGTTCAGCGCCACGCCCGCGGCGCGGCTCAGCTCGTTTTCGGGCAGCAGTCCGCAGGAAAGCAGCAGCGTGTCGCAGTCGTAGTGCTCCTCGGTGCCGGGGACGGGTTTTCCGTTTTCGACCCGCGCCAGCGTGATGCCGGTCACGCGCTCCTTGCCTTGAATGTCCACTACCGTGTGGCTCAATTTCAGCGGAATGCCAAAATCATCGAGGCACTGTACAATATTGCGCTTTAAGCCGCCGGAGTACGGCATCAGCTCCGCCACGCAGAGCACCTTTGCCCCCTCCAGCGTCATGCGGCGTGCCATGATAAGGCCGATGTCGCCGCTGCCCAGAATCACGACCCGCCGCCCGGGCAGGCAGCCCTCCATGTTGACGAGCCGCTGCGCCGTGCCCGCGGTGAAGATGCCCGCGGGCCGGTAGCCCGGAATGTTCAGCGCGCCGCGCGGGCGCTCACGGCAGCCCATGGCCAGAATGACCGCCTTTGGGTGCAGCTGAAACAGTCCGTCGGTCTTGTTCATGGCGGTGACGGTCTTGTCCGCCGCCAGATCCAGCACCATCGTGTTGAGCTTGTATTCAATTTCCAATTCACGTACCTGCGTCACAAACCGTGCCGCGTACTCGGGGCCGGTCAGCTCCTCTTTAAAGGTATGCAGGCCGAAGCCATTGTGGATGCACTGGTTCAGGATGCCGCCCAGCTCACTGTCGCGCTCCAGGATCAGGATGTCCTGCACGCCGCTTTTGCGTGCGGCCACCGCCGCGGCCAGCCCCGCCGGGCCGCCGCCGATAATGACCAGATCAACGTTTTTCATGGCAGACGCCCCCCTTTCACAGGCTATCCTTGTTCGTGCCGACGATGATTTTGGACGCACCGCCGGACTTGGTGATCTCGCTCTGCGGCACGCCCAGCTCCCGCGCCAGGATCTCCATGACGCGCGGGCTGCAGAAGCCCGCCTGGCAGCGGCCCATGCCCGCGCGGGTGCGCCGCTTGACGCCGTCCAGACTGCGTGCGCCGGGCGTGCGGCGGATGGCGTCGATGATCTCGCCCTCGGTCACGCTCTCGCACCGGCATATAATCTGCCCGTAGGCCGGGTTTTGCCGGATAAGCTCCGCCCGCGCTGCAAGATCCAGCGCTTTGGGGTCCAGAATGCCCCTGCGCGTCGGGTCAAAATCGGGCTTATTGTGTAAGTGCAGACTGCCGCGCACGATGTCCGCGACCATCGCACCGATGGCCGGGGCGCTGGACAGGCCGGGCGACTCGATGGCCGCGCAGTCCACAAAGCCGGGCGCGATCTCGCCGATGAAGAAGTCGTGCCGCACCTCGTGGGCGCGCAGACCCGCGAAGCTCGTGATGGTCTGGCGCAGTGGAATGTCCTTGACCGCGAGGCCGGATTTCTCCCGCACCTCGTCCAGGCCCGCCGCCGTCGTGGCCGTGGCCTCCTTGTCGTCCACATCGATGGCCGTCGGCCCGACCAGCAGATTGCCGTGCACCGTGGGCGTTACCAGCACGCCCTTGCCGTATTTGCCCGGCAGCTGGAATACCGTGTGCCGCACATGCTGCCCCGCCGTGTGGTCAAGCAGGAAGTAATCTCCCCGCCGGGCCGTGATGGTCATGGGGTGCGCCGCGTCAGCCATATTGTGCAGCATGTCGGCGTATACGCCCGCCGCATTGACGATGCAGCGCGTTTCCAGCGTGCCGTGGTCGGTCTCGACGGCCCACCCGGTTCTGCCGCTGTCCAGCGGGTGCAGACCCGTAACTTTGGTGTCAAACCGAAACTGCACACCATTTTTGGCGGCGTTCTCCGCCAACGCGAACGTCAGGCCGAACGGGCAGACAATGCCGCCCGTGGGCGCCCACAGTGCGGCGACGGCGGCGTCCGAGATGTTCGGCTCCATTCTCACCAGCTCGTCCCGTTCTATGATGCGCAGCCCCTCCACGCCGTTGGCGATGCCGTTTTCATAGAGCTTTTGCAGCGCGGGGCGGTCCTCGTCGCTCAGGCAGACGACAAGGCTGCCGCACCGGTCGTAGGCAAAATCCAGCTCCTTCGCAAGGGCCGGCATCCGGCGGCTGCCCTCGACGTTGAGCTTGGCCATCAGGCTGCCGTGGGCCGCGTCGTACCCGGCGTGGACAATGGCGCTGTTGGCCTTGGACGTGCCGCAGCAGACGTCCTCCTCCTTCTCTACTACAAGAATTTTCGCGTCATACCGCGAAAGCTCCCGCGCACAGGCGCACCCGGACACGCCCGCGCCGATAATGATGATGTCGTACATATTGATACCTCGTGTTGTTGGTTCGTGCGGTTGGAATGGCTTCCCCCTTGGAGCTGCGCCCGCAGGCGCGTGTCGGAGCTCAACCGCCGTAGGCGGCTCTTAGCGCGGAGACTGAAGCGGTCAGCGGCCCCGACCGCTGACTGATGAGGGGCAGCCTTGCCACTATTACCCGTTTACGGCCTGTCGCGGCAAGCTCTCCCCTCATCCGGCCCTGCGGGGCCACCTTCCCCCCAAGGGGAAGGCTTTAGGGGCCTTACTCCTCCTTCGCCCAGCCGTAGCTGCACCGCACCGCCTTATTCCAGCCCTTCAGCCGTCTGGTGCGCTCGTCGTCGGGGATGCCCGGCATAAACTCACGGTCCACCGACCAGTTTTGCAGCACGTCCTCGGTGCTGCTCCAATAGCCGACGGCCAGCCCGGCCAGATACGCCGCGCCCAGCGCCGTCGTTTCCACGCAGCAGGGACGCTTGACCGGCAGGTTGCTGATGTCCGCCATCGTCTGCAGTAAGTAATTGTTCGCGCACGCGCCGCCGTCCACCTTGAGCGCCGTCAGGTCAATGCCGGAATCCGCCTGCATGGCGGCCAGCACATCGTTGATCTGGTAGCACAGGCTGTCCAGCGTCGCGCGGATGATGTGGTTCTTGTTCACGCCGCGGGTCAGGCCCACGATGGTGCCGCGGGCGTACTGGTCCCAGTGCGGCGCACCCAGACCGGTGAACGCAGGCACGACGTAGCAGCCGTTCGTGTCCCTAACCTTCTGCGCCATGTACTCGCTGTCGCGGGCGTCCTCCAGCAGATGCAGCTCGTCCCGCAGCCACTGGATAGCTGCGCCCGCCACAAAAATCGAACCTTCCAGCGCGTAATTCACCCTTCCGTCCAGTCCCCACGCCACGGTGGTGACCAGCCCGTTTTGGGAGAATACCGGCTTCTCGCCGGTGTTCATCAGCAGAAAGCCGCCCGTGCCGAAGGTGCTCTTGGCCTCGCCCCTGGTAAAGCAGGTCTGGCCGAACAGCGCGGCCTGCTGGTCGCCCGCCGCCCCCGCGATCTTGATCTCGCCGCCGAAGTGCATCGGGTCGGCGTACTCGTAGAACTCGCTGTTGGGCACGGGGCGCGGCAGCATACAGCGCGGTATATCGAGAATTTTCAGTATCTCGTCGTCCCAGTCCAGCGTGTGGATGTTGAACATCATCGTCCGGCTGGCGTTGGAGTAGTCGGTCACGTGGATCTTGCCGCAGGTCAGCTTCCAGATGAGCCACGTTTCCACCGTGCCGAACAGCAGGTCGCCGCGCTCGGCACGCGCACGCACGCCGGGCACGTTGTCCAGGATCCACTTGAGCTTTGTGGCCGAGAAGTAAGCGTCGATGACCAGCCCGGTCTTTTGCCGGATCAGGTCGGTCAGGCCGCGGGCCTTCAGCTCGTCGCAGTACTCGCTTGTGCGGCGGCACTGCCAGACAATGGCGTGGTAGACCGGTTCGCCGGTGTCACGGTCCCAGACGATGGTCGTCTCGCGCTGGTTCGTGATGCCGATGGCGGCGATGTCCTCCGCCGACGCGCCGACCTCGTTCATAGCCGACAGCGCCACGCCGAGCTGGGTCGTCCAGATCTCGTTGGCGTCATGCTCGACCCAGCCGGGCTTGGGGAAATACTGGGTGAACTCCTTTTGCGCGACGCTGCACATCTCGCCCCGGGCGTTAAAAAGGATGCAGCGGTTGGACGTGGTGCCCGCGTCCAGCGCCATGATATATTTTTGCTTTGTCATCGCGGTTTCTCCTTTTTACAGCAGAAAATCGATCCGTGTCTTTATTATACAGGATGTTCAGATTTTATGCGCGTGGCAAAACCGCCAAATTTTTCACCCTATTTTTGGCAGGGCTGGCGTTGGGCAGGCACGGCATACCGGATGGTGCGGAGAGGGCCCGTATAAGCTCGTATAGGCTATAAAAATAACGAAGCGGTACGCCCATGATTTCCGGGCACGCCGCTTCGGTCTTTTTATGGTTTTGTCTCAGGGGGCTTTTTCCGGCTCTTGGGCAGCTCCTCCGCCGCGGCAATCGCCACAGCGGTCACCTCCACCGCACCGGCCTGCAAAAGTGCCAGCGCACACGCCGACGCCGTCGCACCGGTTGTGATAATGTCATCGATCAGCAGCACCCGCCTGCCGGTCAGGTCTGTGCCGGGGCGGCAGCCAAACGCGCCCCTGGCGTTTTGCAGGCGTTGCTCGCGGGTAAGCTCCTTCTGCGGGCGGCCCCGGCGCTTGATGTACAGCGGTGTCTCCACCGGGACCCCCAGCACCGCGCCCAACCGGCGCGCCAGCAGCAGCGGCAGACCCGGCATACCGGGCAGCGGCTGGCGGGGCGGCACCGGCACAATGCAGCTGTACAGCGGCAGCGCGGTCACACCCGCATACTGCGGCATTTTTCCGGGCTGTTTGGCCGGCAGTGCGCCGAACACCAGCACAGCCACACGGTCCGCCAGCTCCCGGGCATACCAAAAGCAGCCGCCCCGCTTGCAGCGCAAAACGGCTGTACGTACAATATCCTCGTAATAATACGCCGCGGCAGCCTCCCGCACGGCGTAAAAATCGTGTTCGCCCTCCGGCAGACGCGCCGGAATGTGCTGTAAGCGCATTTCCTCGGGCACGCAGGCCGGGCAAACCGTGCCCTGCAGTGCGTCCGGCCCCAGCAATGACCCGCAAAACGGACAGCGCCGCGGGAAAAGCAGGTCCGGCAGACGGCACAGCTGCGCAAAATCCGTGCGCACTTAATAGAAGCCGCAGCCGTGCTTGCCGTTCTGCTTGACACGGTACAGCGCCTTGTCAGCATCCTTGAAGATGCTCTCGCCGGGGTTTGCGCGATCCGTAAAGGCCACGCCCGCGCTCAGCGAGATGGCCGGCAGGTCGTCCGTCGGACAGTACAGCTGATTGTTGATCACCGTGATTTTCTCACGTATGGTATAACTCAATTCCTGATTCACATCCACCATGATAACGGCGAACTCGTCACCGCCGATGCGGCAGACATAGTCGATGCTGCGGAAGGTCGTTTTCAAGAGGTTTGCGACCTTTTTCAGGATCTCGTCACCCACCGCATGTCCGTAAGTGTCGTTGACATGTTTAAAGATGTCAACATCACAGATAATCATTGCAAACGGCTTCTCGCCGTTCTTATAGATATTCAGGATCTTTTCAAACGAACCGCGGTTCAGTGCGCCGGTCAGCGCGTCGTGCTCGGCCTCGTGGCGGATGATCTTCTGCGTCTCCTGGTTTTCGCGGTAGACTTCGTTGTAGGTCAGTGCCAGGTCCTGCAATTCTGCCGCGCCCACCACCGGGAAGATCTCCCCGCGTCGGATGCTCTGACCGTAGTCCATCAGCGGTTTTACCACCAAATAGCGCGTTATCATGCAGATTTCCAGCATGAGCAGTACCAGCAGCGCCGCGCACAGCTCAATTTTACGGTACACGCCGGTGAAAACGGTCTCTGCTCCGTTCTGGCGGCTGCGTGTCAGCGCAATCAGGCTGTCCATGCTCTCGGTGATTTTTTCGTTCACATCATCGCGCATATTTTGATATTGGTCGTTGCAAACCAACTGCTGTGCCTTGCGCATCTTCTCGCTGTCTGTCATCGTTATGTCACTGTCATGCAGCGAGACAGACCGGATTTCCGTCGGCCAGCTCGACTCGTCCGCCAGCGTGGCCTGCGCCACAAGCCGCATAGCATACCGATCCGTATAGCTCAGATTTTGCGACGTTGTCATGGCGGATTTCAGCAGCGTGAAAGCATCGGTGTCGCCGTAATGCTCTGCAAAATACTCTAAAGCGTTCTCGCGGCGGCGGGTCGCGTTCAGCTCCTCAAAGTAGTTGTCCATGTACTCCCGCTGACCGGTGGCGGTGTACATCCGCACCTGCTCGACCAGGTAGTCCGACCCGCTTTGCAGCTGCCGGGCCAGTGTCTCGCACTGGATGTAATCGTCCGTGGCGGTCTGCATTTGAGCCAACTCCCCCGTGCCCTGCACCGCGAACGCGACGAGCACCACTGCCAACACCAGCGTGGCGACAATATCAAAGATGCTCACCCGCTGTATCCTAATCTTTTTCAACATCCGGCCCGCTTTCCAACCAGAATTTTTATAATATTTCCGATTATTTTGTATAATATATATAGCTATAGTATACAAAAAGTCAAATCTGATTGCAACTTTATTCGTTTGGCACAATCGACAAATTTGGGGCAGGATTTTTGGCAGGGCCTCTTGCCGCCGTCGTCTGCGTTTTTCAAATCGAATTATAATATCACATTATTCACAAATAATGTCAGTGTGTCAGAGAATCACATTCCTGACCTATTGAATGTGTAGGGGCGACCATTGGTCGCCCGCCAGCTTGACGCAGCAATGCGTTTTCCCGGAAGGTTTTTTCACAGACAAACGGGCACGGGCGAGCAATGCTCGCCCCTACAAGAGTTTTTCGACAGTCTTACATTATTCACAAATAATGTATAAATTATTTGGCATCCCCCACAATTGACGCAGCATCGTTATGTGCATATACTTTATTTGTACGGTTTTATACTGATGCGGGAGGCGTGCGCTATGGCCCGGTTCTGTGATTCTAACCAAAAAAGAGGGGTTACCCTCGTTGAGCTGATCGTTGTCCTGGTCATCCTGGCCGTATTGGCAGCGCTTTTGGTCCCGTCCCTGACCGGCTATATCGACAAAGCCGTTGAAAAGCGCATCATGCTCCAGGCTCGCTCCCTCATGACCGCCGCCCAGGCGACAATTGATGAGGCGTATGCGAAAGGCGAATTGCACATCGACAACAATGGCAGGTTTAAACAGCCCAATGAGGATACGGCCCATAAACTTGCCAAACAAATCATAGAGTTATCTGAACTTGACACACAATGTCAGTGGCAGTTTTCGCTGGCAGACTCTGACGCTGATTTTCCTACCGGTAAAATTGCTATCCTGCAATTTTGCAACGGCGAGCATTACATTGTTTATCGCATCACACCCGGAAGGCCCGCTAAGAGAAATCCCGCCGGCTGGAGCCGTGTACAAAAAGCCGCCAGTCTGCCGGAATGGCTCCCCCGCGACGGCTTGCTTTTTCTTAAATCCTCTGACTATGTTCCTGATACATATCATCCACAGTCTGGCAAAGCCTGACTGGTTGGTATTGTACCAACAAACCGCCATTAAGGAATTGGCGAGCCTATTTTGACAGTCCTCTCCCCTTCTGCTATAATTGGCTCTTGATTGTCCGCCTCCAAATTACGAGGGAGGTGAACGCTTGAGTTTTCAGGAAATAATTTTGCTGCTTACTTTTATCGGCAGCTGCATATATGCCACCGTTTCTCTTACAATAAAAGTTCTTGAATTTCTCTTAAAAAATAAAAAGAGCCGCTGACTTAGACAGAAGTCAGCGGCAAATGAAAGCACTCCACAAAGCGGCAATCATTATGAAAATAGCCTTACGTTTCCGTAAGGCTATTTTTGGTGCACCATCGGGGACTCGAACCCAGGACCCACTGATTAAGAGTCAGTTGCTCTC
>ERZ772854.3065-NODE-3065-length-10636-cov-6.356772_pt1 | contig 10636 bp, 10 predicted proteins | sample MGYA00580844_ERZ772854 | MGnify/ENA primary metagenome ERZ772854 (study PRJEB29015, sample SAMEA2737727) | human gut metagenome | biome: human gut; feature: human-associated habitat; material: faeces | place: China | collected 2012 ...
TGATCAGACTGATGGACCGACTAGTAACCAATTGATTGTAGAAGAATTTAAAAGTCCTAAGGTCTTGTATTACAAGAATGAAAAAAATATAGGAATGTTAGGTAATTGGAATAGAGGTATTGAATTGGCAAGAGCACCTTTTGTGACTTATTGCCATGATGATGATATGCTATTACCGAGTGCATTATCTAGATTAATGGAGCTTCAAAAAAAAACAGGTGATAAGGCTATATTTTCAGCATTTAACAAAATGGATGATAGGGAAACTATATTTTCCTCAAGCGAATATTTTTCTAAACGTAAATGGGGAATCTTAGTTTCATGTGACTGTTATCCTTATACTTTATTTAATCAATTTATTGGTTCTGCAGGATTTGGCGTGGGATGTTTGTTCTCTAAAAAATGCTTATTGGAAATAGGTGGATATGATCCTGAATTTTATCCGGCGTCAGATTATGCCATGCAGGCTCACTATACATTTCGTTATGGTAGTGTCTATAATTGTATTCCTACATTCAACTATCGTGTGGCTGAAAATGAGTCATTAACAGTTTACGATAAGTTTGCAGAGGTGGATCGGCATTTTAGAAACTGTATGAAAAAACATATCGGTCTTCCCAATTTTGTTCTAAATAGGATTGTAAAGGCAAATTATAATATTTCTAAAATCAAATTTGCTATTCTTTGGGGAAAGAAAGATGTTTCGTTAACTAATAAAATGAGGTTCGATGACAAATTGATAATAATCATAGTAAATAGACTTTTGGAATTTGGGCATTATAAATTAGAACTATAAATTGAAAAACGTTCTATACTTTGAAAACGTAAATAATATTATATACATGATGCAAACGAAATTATTATCTATAATAATCCCTACATATAATATGGAACCATACCTTCGTCATTGTTTGGATTCATTAATTATTGATAAGGGAATGGATGAACTGGAAGTTTTTGTTATTAATGATGGAAGTAAAGATCGTTCATCAAAAATAGCACGCGAATATCAAGATAAATATCCTAATACATTTTATGTAATTGATAAAGTAAATGGGAATTATGGAAGTTGTATAAATAGAGGATTAAAGGAGGCAACCGGGAAATATATAAAAGTTTTGGATGCAGATGACTGCTTTAATGCTAGAGCTTTACAGGATGTTATTCAGCGATTAATGAATATTGATACAGATGTTATATTAACTAATTATGTTATTGTAAGGAATGAAAAAACAGAAAGTTTCTTTTTAAATTATGCAGATGGCCAAGTGGTAAATATTGATAGCGATGTTGTCGAATATTTTAGCATGCATAATGTTATTTATAAACGTTCCCTTCTTAAAAATATGGATTATATCCAGACAGAAGGTATTTCTTATACAGATCAAGAATGGATTTTTTATCCCATGTTGAAAGCCGATTCTGCCGTTTTTTTTAATTTATCTCTTTATCGATATACATTGGGAAGAGAGGGACAAACAATGGACTGGGGTACTCTTTGTCGCAATATAGGAATGATAGAGAATATTGTAATGCAGATGTTAATTCGGTTAACGGATTACAAGAATGATATTTCTGTTTGTAGGAGAAAATATGTCGAGAATGTATTGCAAGTACAGATTGAATTAATCTATAGGGTAGAACTTTTAAGTAAGAGAAAAGAACTTTGTAATATAGAAATATTGAATAAGATTGACAAAATGATTTTTTCTTATAATTTGGATTTCTATAAAAAATTTAGTAACCAAGCCATGTATATGGTATCTTATGTTAAATACTTTCGAAAAGGAATTATTTTTCCTAATAGATTTCGTCATTTGCTATTATTACTACAAAAATTAGAAAACAGTCTTAAAAGATAATGCACTTTTATGAAAATTCTTCATATAAATTATTCAGATAAGTCAGGAGGGGCTGGTATAGCCGCCTATCGGCATAATGAAGCAATGAATAGAATAGGGCTTAATTCCAATATGCTTGTTGTATTGAAAATGACGCGGGATAATACAATTTATGTATTGCGTAAAAACCGAGTACAACTCCAAGTTTTGGATAACTTATATAATTTTCTCCATTCTTTTGTAATTAGAAGATTTAAACCACGTGCTGATTTTTGTTATGCTCTGTTTGGACATAGGGTTGATAAGCATCCTTTGGTGCAACAGGCAGATGCTATATATTTACATTGGATAAATGCTTCTACGTTGAGTATACATGGAATAGAGAGATTATTAAAAACAGGGAAACCAATTTTTTGGTATATGCATGACATGTATCCTTTGACAGGAGGGTGTCATCATGCTTTTCAATGTACAAAGTACGAAACAGAATGTGTTGATTGTGAAACGTTGCAACATTGTAAGTGGGGAGATATCGCACAAAAGCAATTTAGGCAGAAATTGAAACATTGGACGAAATATTCTAATTTAAAAGTCGTTACACCTAGTGAATGGTTGGCAAGCTGTGCTAGGAATAGTACTTTATTTCGTGGGCATGAGGTTTTTGTATGTCCCAATGTGCTAGATACAGATAAATATAAGCCTCTGGATAAAAAAAACGCCAAAGAACTTTTTGGATTAAATTCTAATAAAAAAACAATTCTGTTTGGTGCTGTGAATGTGAATAGTCCCTATAAAGGATGGGAATACTTGAAGGAGTGTATTCGAAAATTGGACAAGGACAAATATGAATGCCTAGTTTTTGGATATGTAGATGAGAAACCCTTTGAGGGCTTGGATATAGATGTTCATTTTACTAGTTATCTGAGTGATGATTATTCGATGATATTGGTATATAATGCTTCCGATGTGTTTGTATCTTCTTCATTGGCGGATAATTATCCGAATGTCATAGTAGAAGCCATGTCTTGTGGAGTGCCCTGTGTCGGATTTGATATTGGTGGTATTCCAGATTTAATTAAACATGAAATTACTGGTTATTTGGCAAAATATAAAAAAAGTTCGGACTTGACAAAAGGTATCGAATGGATATTTGAGGATGCTTCCCGTTATCATCAATTGACTTTGAATGCTAGAAATTTTATTGTAAATCATTGCTCTTATGGCAAAGTACTTACACTTCATCGAGAGTTGGGCAACATACAATAAATACTTTGAAAATGAAATTACGATTAGCCTTGTTCTCAATAATGTTCTAAGATGCTGAAAATTAATATTCCAACTAATAAATAAATGGAACAGAATATTGTTTTAGGTAATAAGAGGAAATTTGTTTTTCATTTTTTATCTTCTCTATTTTTTATTTCAGCTATCTCTCTTTTTGAGATAGGAGGGATTTATTCATTTATAAATGATAAAAGTAAGATAGGGGCATTCATTCAACTTATTAGTATATTTATTGCTTTCCTATTATTTTGGCGAAAGAAATATATCATACCTTTTGATGGGATGATGCGGATAACCTATATCTTTTTTTTAGTTATTTGTACTTTTACTGTTATTAGGGGAATTTGCGATCCTTTGCCCAATTGGAATTTATGGAGCTATTTATTTAATCCGTTCATGCTGTATATGTTTCTGATTCCATTGGTTGTATTATTACCCACTCCTCTAGTTAATTTAGTTTACGTGTCCAAAATATCTAAGTTCTTATTGCCATTTTGTATTTTCTATATAATAACAAACTTTTACGAATTGTTTTCAGTGCAAGAGTTAATGGCAATGAGATCCTATGACTTGATGATAATCGGTCAGAGATCTCAAATACCATCACAGATATTACTTCCTGTCCTATTCTTTTTGCCAATGACTAAAAATAAAGCATATAAATTAGCAGCGGTTATAGTTCTAATTATAGCTACTATAGCCTTGCTGTTGTGGGGAAGGCGGAGCTGTTTTGTTTGTACTTTATTAGTTGCTTTGCCTTTTTTCTATAATATGATTAGAATGCATTGGAAATTGAGTTTATCAATCTTAGGGTCAATAATCATATATTTGGTTGCCCAATGTGATTTGGAATATTTCGTCCAAGAAAATTTTGAAGTATTATATGAGCGATATGATGCTGATACAAGATCCGATACAGAGTGGGATTTTTATAAAGATATGGATTGGAATGATTGGTTGTTAGGAAGAGGAATGTCTGGGACCTATAAAAGTCCTAGTGCAGCAGCAGATGACGTAGCAAATAGATCTCTTATTGAAACAGGATATTTACATCTGATATTGAAGGGAGGAATTTTATTATTGATTCCCTATCTGATTATCCTAATTAATTCGGTATATAAGGGCTTTTTTCAGACAAAGAATAAATATATTCGACTTATAGCTTATTATATTTTTATTAATATTTTATTTTTATATCCAGGAGGGCATACAGGAATGAATCTGCCGTCTTTCATGCTTTGGACTTCTGTCGCCATTTGTCAGACTCGTAGTATTCGCCATTTGACAGACGAAGATATGGAATGTATTTTTAAAATCTGAATACTAATAAAAATGAATAATATTAACAAAATAAGGAGATGAAAATTTCAATAATTACTGTATGCTTTAATGCTGTAGGTGTAATAGAAAAGACCATCCTTTCTGTGATATCCCAAACTTATAATGATGTCGAATATATTATAATAGATGGAGGAAGTACTGATGGAACATTGGATATAGTGAAAAAATATGAGAATTATATAGCATACTGGATTAGTGAACCAGATAGTGGAATATATAACGCTATGAATAAAGGTGTAAAGTATGCCACTGGTCTGTATTGTAATTTTATGAATGCAGGAGATTTTTTTATAAATGAAAAGGTTCTAGAGAATATATTTACAAGTAATCGAAACGAGGATCTTATATCTGGTATCGCACAGATTCCTCAAGGATTTTGGTATCCACCAGAAGAAAAAAATATAAGTCTTTTCTATTTCTTTAAAAAAGGATTTTGTCATCAAGCAACATTTATCAAGCGTCAATTGATGGAAGAATATCCTTATGATGAGGATTTAAAGATATCGGCAGATTTATTATTTTTTATAATGGTTTCTGTTTTTAGAAATGGTACTAGTTATACACGCATAAATGAAATCGTTTGTTTTTATGATACAAATGGCATAAGTAGTAATATGGAAAAAGCGGATGAAGAACGTTGTCGCATTTTGAAATCTGTAGTACCTGCTCGAATATTCAAAGATTATCAATTACTTTATTTATATGATACTCCGCTTCTAAAAATGCTTTTACCTATAATAAATAATTCTTTTTTTGTTAAGTCGTTGTCGTTTTTACGTTTTTTGAAGAAAAAAATCAAAAAAAATATTGAATGGAAATGAATATTTTAATAGACCTGTCATGGATAAGAAAGGGTAATTTATATACAGGTATTGCCAAGTATGCTTATCGTTTTTTGGAATATATAGTGAAGCATCATTTAGAAAAACATTTCATATTATTACTAAACGGGGGAGTAGCGGAAAATGTAAAAGAGATGTTCCCACAAGAATTTCGGCATATTATAGTTTGTAATAAAAAACTTCTGAATATCCCCAAATTTCAATCATTATATATAGCTAGGGAGGTAAAGAACGTTTTTGAAACTCAAAAATTCGATTTAATCTTTTGCCCTCATGGTGATTATGTGAATAGATGGCAATCAAAATCAAAGAAGATTACTACTATTCACGATTTGCAAATGCAGTTAGATGGTAGAGGATTAAGGTTGATGATTATGAAGAAACGAGACGATATGTTAATGAAGTATAGTGAAAGTATTGTGACCATATCTAATTTTTCTAAAGAACAGATACGGATGTTTTATCCTTGGTATACTGGAGAATTAGTTTCGTTGGGAAATAGTATATCTTTCGTTGATGGATATTCTCCTCGATTGATAGAAGATGATTATATATTGTACGTAGGCCGTATATGTAAAATGAAAAATATTGTTACACTGATAAAAGCTTATGCGAGCATTAAGGGTAGCGTAAAGCAAAAGTTAGTGATTGTTGGAACTAAAAATACGTATTGGGAAAAAGAAATCCTCCCTATAATAATATCTGAACAGATTCAAGAACGTATCATATTATACCAAGGTATAACAGAGAAAGATTTAAATAGTTTATACAAATTTGCCAGTCTGTTTGTGTTCCCGTCTTTGAGGGAGGGATTTGGTTTTCCACCATTGGAGGCCGCTGCGATGGGGTGTCCTGTAATATGCTCCACCTCCGATTCTTTACAAGAGGTTACTATGGGGCTGCTTTATTATTACGAACATCCAATGAATGATAAAGAATTGGCGGAAAAGATGATGGAAGTATTGGATAAGTATCCTGATAGAACTCATTTGGAAAAAATTGCAGAAAATTATAAAGCTGTTTATTCAGTAGATGTAGTAGGTAAAAGGATTTATGATTATTTAATTTCAAAAATAGATTAAAGAAATGATAGTAAGAAGTAAAGCTCCTCTTCGTCTGGGTTTAGCAGGAGGTGGAAGCGATGTTTCTCCATATAGTAATATTTACGGTGGACTAATACTTAATGCAACAATTAACCTGTATGCATATTGTACTATTGAGGAAACAGACAATGGTCAGATTGTAATTGATGCTTTTGATTCGCATTGTCATAAAAGCTATTCTTCTGCTAAATTATTGATGATAGATGGTGATGCCAGTCTGATTAAAGGAGTGTATAACAGAATAATTCATGACTATGATTTAGAAGCGAAAAGTTTTAAAATAACAACTTACAATGATGCTCCGGCAGGGTCTGGATTGGGAACATCATCTACAATGGTCGTATGTATTCTGAAGGCTTTCATTGAATGGTTGAGCCTTCCGTTAGGCGATTATGAAACGTCTCGTCTTGCCTATGAAATAGAACGTAAGGATTTGGGGTTGAGTGGTGGTAAGCAGGATCAGTATGCAGCTGCTTTCGGTGGATTTAATTATATGGAATTTTTGCCGAATGACATAGTTATAGTCAATCCGTTGAAAATGAAACGTTGGATTGTGGATGAACTGGAAGCTTCTATGGTTCTGTATTTCACAGGGGCATCGCGTAGTAGTGCTGCCATTATCGATGAACAGAAAAAAAATACGTCTAGTGGGAATCAGACGGCCATAGAAGCGATGCATCGTATCAAACAAAGTGCTGTAGATATGAAATTAGCTTTACTGAAAGGGGATATGGCGGAGTTTGCCCATATAATAGGGCAGGCTTGGGAAGACAAGAAAAAAATGGCAAATGGTATTACTAATCCGACGATTCAAAAAGCGTTTGATGTAGCATTTGCGGCAGGAGCAAAGGCAGGTAAAGTATCAGGAGCTGGAGGAGGTGGATTTATCATGTTTGTAGTAGAGCCGGTAAGAAAGTGTGAAGTGGTGGAATCTTTGCAGAAGCTGGATGGTTTTGTAATGCCATTTCAGTTTAGTGACGGTGGGGCACATGGATGGAAAATATACTCAACAGATAAAGTGTAAACAAAATAAAAAAATGAGATATTTAGATTTGTTGCTTTTACGTTATCCGATGCTTGCGTGTTGCAGAACTGATATTATAGCAGCATTTGAGGTGCTGACTGGATGTTATGTATCGCAAGGTAAGATGTTAGTTTGTGGCAATGGTGGTAGTGCTGCTGATGCCGAACATATTGTAGGCGAACTGATGAAAGGTTTTAAGAATGACCGTCAATTGCAGGATAAAGAAGTTGATAGGTTGATGTCAATTGATGTGGATAGAGGTCGAATATTGGGGCGTCATTTGCAAGGAGCTTTGCCTGCTATTGCGTTAGATGGTCATGTAGCTCTTTCTACTGCTTATATGAATGATTGTGAGCCTTTGTTGTGTTTTGCCCAACAGGTAAATGGGTATGGATGTGAAGATGATGTATTTTTGGGCATTTCCACTTCAGGTAACAGTGAAAATGTTCTTTTCGCAGCTGTTACAGCTAAAGCTAAAGGTATGAAAGTGATAGGATTAACAGGCTCCAAGCATAGTAAGCTTTCTGCTTTATCCGATGTGTGTATTCGGGTTCCTGAAACAGAAACATATAGGATTCAAGAATTGCATTTGCCTGTTTATCACTGTTTATGCTTGATGTTAGAGGAAAAATTTTTTGGGGATGTAAAATGAATTTTAGTTGATTTAGAGGAAATATTTGCTTGCTGTATTTTGAAAAAAGTATTATGGAGGTAATAATATTGGCAGGTGGACTCGGCACAAGGTTGCGGAGTGTGGTTAGTGAGGTTCCTAAATGTATGGCACCAATAGCAGGAAAACCTTTTTTGTGGTATATATTAAAGTATCTCACTAAATATAATGTGAGTAAGGTTATTCTTTCAGTTGGTTATCTTCGGGAAGTGATATTTCAGTGGATTGACAAGGTGAAAGATGATTTTCCTTTTAGTTTTGATTATGCTATAGAAGAGGAGCCGTTAGGTACAGGAGGAGGAATTAAACTGGCTTTGGAGAAAGTGAAGAATGATGATGTAGTAGTATTGAACGGTGATACATTTTTTGATGTGGATTTCGATAATTTGCTCAGCTGCCATAAGAAAGGGAAGAAATCCATTACGTTGGCTTTGAAGCCGATGACTCAGTTTGACCGTTATGGAACTGTGAACTTCAATACTGAAGACAGAACTATAACCCAATTTAATGAGAAACAGTATTGCGAAAAAGGTCTGATAAATGGTGGGGTGTATATAATAAATCGCCAAGCATCCCTTTTTAAAGAGCTTCCAAAGAAGTTTTCATTTGAAATATCAGTACTGGAACCAGAATGTAAAAAGGGACGATTGCAGGGAGTCGTGCAAGAAGGCTATTTCATCGATATTGGAATCCCGGAAGATTATCAGAAGGCAAATAAAGAGTTTCCTTTATATTTTAAAGAAGATAACAGATGAATTTATTGGACATAGATATTACAGGGTATGATACTTTATTACTTGACCGTGATGGGGTGATAAATCGTCTTCGCCCTAATGATTATGTGAAATGTTGGGAGGAATTTGAATTCCTTCCAGGAGTTTTTGAAGCATTGAAAAAATGGACTCCGATCGTTAAGCATATTTTTGTTGTGACAAATCAAAGGGGAGTAGGAAAAGGTGTGATGAGTGAAAATGATTTGTTGGAAATACATCAGAAAATGATTGCAGAAATAGAAAATCATGGGGCAAGAATCGATGGTATCTATTATTGTACAGCACTATCAGAAAAAGATATACGAAGGAAGCCGGGTTGTGGAATGTTTCTGGATATATTGCATGATTTCCCTGATATAGAAAGGGAACGATGTTTGATGATTGGGGATAGTGAAAGCGATGTGATGTTTGCAATGAATAGTGGAATTAGAGGGGTAAAAGTATGAAGGTTTTAATGATTTCTTTCTCTGTCAATGGGGCGATGGGAGATAATTTTAAGATGATAGCGCGAAACTTGTCAAAATTGTGTGAGGTTTCTGTCTTGACGAACAAAAGTGTGAAACCGGAGGATGTCGGAACAGATAGAATTTGTAATGTAAGATTTGATAGAAAGATGATGGTTGACTTTATAAATCCTGTATCTTATTGTAAAATATATAGGTATATAAAGGAAACAGTCTTTGATGTGTGTTTTATATATAGTCCTCATCCAGTAAACCTGTTTATATATAGAATTGTGAGTGGTAAAAGAATAATTATATTTATTCATGATCATGTGTTTCATTCTGGTGTGGGATATTTTGATGCTTGTTTTTTAAAACCTCAATATAGAGATTATTATAATCGTAGTGCTAAAATAATTGTGTCATGCAATTTTGTCAAAAGAGAAATATTAAAACTTGGTCTTATGAAAGATGAAAAAAAGATTGCAGTGAATTATTTAGGTCTATTGGATAATCTTGTATGTGCTAAACGTAAAGCTACTTTAGATATAGATGTATTATTCTTTGGAAGGATAGAATACTATAAAGGACTTGATATATTGGTAGAAGCAGGAAAACAGATGAAGAATGTTAAGTTTGTAATTGCTGGAAAAGGAAATATGACTCAAATATTTGGCATGGATTGTTTGCCATCAAATTTTGAACATCTAAATAGATATATTCCTGATGAAGAATTAGCAGGTTTAATTCGACATAGTAAGATTATTGTATTGCCTTATAGAGATGCGACAGGAACTCAAGTGATACAAAGCGTGTTTTTTTATGAAAAGCCTGTAATAGTAACAAATGTAGGATGTTTTCCTGAATATGTGGAGGATGGTGTAGATGGCATTGTTGTGCCTGCTTTGGATGTTGTGGCTTTACAACAAGCTTTGGAAAAACTTTTGGAAAACACTGAACTGAGAAATACGATGGGTAGAAATGGTTTTAAAAAATTATCAGTGAAATTTTCTAATGACAGAATAACTAAAGAATATATTTCAATATTTAAATCGATATTTAATGGATAAAAAGTAATGATGTTATTGTATAAGATTTTATTTCATTTTAATGCTTTCATTGGTCTAAGATTAATGAAGATGGTTTATAAATTATGGGGAATTAAATTAGAATTTGGGACAAAGGTAACATATCGTAAAGGATTTTCTTTGATTATAGGTAATAAAGGTGAAGTAAAAATCGGAGATAAGGTTTTCTTTAACCTTAATTCCGCAACACTATTATAAAATATTTTTTTTAAGTACCTGAGCAACAA
>ERZ772854.3083-NODE-3083-length-10556-cov-4.431768_pt1 | contig 10556 bp, 7 predicted proteins | sample MGYA00580844_ERZ772854 | MGnify/ENA primary metagenome ERZ772854 (study PRJEB29015, sample SAMEA2737727) | human gut metagenome | biome: human gut; feature: human-associated habitat; material: faeces | place: China | collected 2012 ...
GGCAATTTCCCAGAAACTATACGCATCTTTACAGAAGGTTTCACTTCCAAGAATCAGACGGTTCGGGTACTTTTTCAGATCATGTTTGTAGCGGAAAATACCGTAATTATAACCTGCGATATCCATGTTTGCGTAGGCATCCTTCGTCCTTAAATCGCATGGATAAAGGGTGGCACCGCACTTCATAAAGTAGTCTCCAACCAGACAGGCAAGAGTATTATAGAACTCGCTTCCTACCGGCTTTTTCTTCTTTTCCGGCTTGGAAGCAGCTGTCTTTTCTGCCTTGTCATCACTGTAAACGCCAAGTCCTATGGAGCTTAAGAAATTGAAGAAAATATTGATTCCGCAGGTAACAGGACGGGTGGAGTCCAGACTGTGAAGATAGTTTGTCATATCGCCGGTGAGGGCAATTCCCTTCTCCTGGGCGGTCTCTGCAACCTCATTTCCTGTGGAGTACATGATCACACTTGGATGATTATAATCCTTGTCAACCATGTCTTTTAAGTCCTGTTTCCACCAGTCAGCAAGCTGTCCGGCATAATCATATTTAGTCTTATGAATGTACCACACATCTACATATTCATCCATCATCAGCATTCCCACACGGTCACAGGCATCCAGAAGTGCCTTAGAGCAAGGATAATGTGCAGAGCGGACTGCATTGTATCCATTTTCTTTGAGAATACGCATTTTACGTTCTTCTGCTTCCGGATACGTACATGCACCAAGCACGCCATTATCGTGATGAAAGCATGCACCGCGAAGAATCACACGCTCTCCGTTAATGGTCATTCCTACCTGAGGATTCCAGATCAATTCACGGATTCCGAAAGTTTCAGTTACTTCGTCTTCACCGAAAATTGCTTTACAGGTATAGAGATTCGGGTGCTCTGTATCCCAGAGTTTTGCGTTTGGAACATCCAGCTGGAAGATGGTCTGGTATGCTGCTTCCTGATTATTTTTTTCCGCTTCCACCTGCGCCAATTCACTCTTCTGACCATTTTTTCCAGTCTGTACTGATTCATTTGGCTGCATGTTTTTATTATCTGATGATATTATTTTGTCATTGTTTACATTTCCTATTTTTGTACTTTCACCAATTACTCTAAGTACTTTAGAGCCCTCAAACTCAATCTTCAGGGAAACCTCTCCAGGCGAAGAAGTTTTCACAACGACCTCAATTCTCGCCGGATCATAGCTTAAAGTACGGATTTTCACGCCGTTTACCGGAATATGTTTTTCTTCCCCAACATACAGATAAGCCGGACGGTAAATACCGGTTCCTGAATACCAGCGGCTGTTTGGCTGGTCAGCATTGCGCGCAATGACTTTGATCTCATTCTCTTTTCCATACTGGAAAAAGCCCTCTGTATCCACATAAAAATTGGTATAACCATAAGGACGGTAAGCCGCCTTTTTCCCATTTATGTAAACTTCACCATTGTGGTAAATCCCCTCAAATTCAATGAGGACTTTCTTATCTTTATACTCCTCTGGCACAAAGAAATTCTTGGTATATTCGTAATCCCCACCAATATACCATCCAATATTTCCCTCGCCGGTACTCTCCTGAGTACGCGGCTCACTCAGCATTGCATCATGTGGCAAAGTCACCGGATAAGCAGCCTCATCCCGGGTAAGACACCTGCATATCCAATCCTTGTTAAAATCAATTTTCTGCATACAGTAAACTGCTCCTTTCTGAAATCTCTGTCCTTAAACCAACTACCTTTTCGGCATTCTCGTTCTGTTGACAGTTTACTGCTTTTTCCTATCTCTGTGGAAGAATTAGCGTGAACAGTCCTTTTTTTTACGCTAATAACAGCCCACAGAACTTTATAAATCAAGTCTGTGAGCTGTCTTCTCTACCTTCAGCTCGTTCCCATCCCACACAATATGTACCTGTCCCTCAGCAACAGGCAATGTACAATCAAAGCTGTCGAAAAACTCAGTATGCGGTTCTACCACAAATTCTTTTCCGCCGACTCCAGTAAATTTCAGCCCCATGAAATACTTCGCCAGGAAATAGATCGGGCTTGCAGCCCAGGCATGGCAGAGACTTTTTCCAAAGCGGTCGCCGTACATATCGTACTGAGTTTCTACTGGTGCCTCCGGGTCAAACTCTTCCCAGAAGGTAACTGCACCGCGGTCCAGCATACCGCCCCAGTAATTGCGAATCTTATTTAGTACAAATTCCAGATTTCCGGTCTGGCAGAGCATATCCAGTTCAAAGAAGTTGAAATACGGAGTTGTAATTGCCGGAATTGCATCATTCTTAATTACATTTGCCAGAATTTTCTCCTGCTCTTCTTGTGTTGCAATGTGAAAAAGAATTGCAAAAATATTGGCATGACGGGTCACATTTCTCTTACCGGATTCAAAGGAATCAATAAATGCGCCTTTCTCCTGATCCCAGTAGAATTTACGGATCTGCCCGATCAGTTTCTCATATTTCTCCATGTATTCCGGATTTTCTTCTCCAAGAGCCGCACTCACTTTCGCCATGGTCTGCCAGCATGCTGCGAACAGCATCTGCTCTGCACAAAGGGCACCAGTCTTATCCATGTCAGCCCAGTCAATGTAGATCCAGTCATTTTCACGACCTACAAGAAATCCGTTTTCATCCAGCTGACCCTCACAGAACTCCATAAGGGAGCACATTTTCGGATAAACCTGGCGGACAAATTCCAGGTCACCATATGCCTCATAATGATAAAGCACGCCCAGGATCCAGAACAGGGAATAGTCCATGATGGTATTGATATGTCTTGTCATAGGATCATTTCCACGTAGTGCTAAAAGAGTTCTCTGGTCAATATCAGGATCTGCCAGCAGATACTGATTTACAAAAAAGCTCTGGTAGGCGTCTCCAGACCAGATCCATTTGTCACGTTTCACCCCATCCAGGAAAAAGATACCGCTGCAAAGACGGAAGGTATGCTCCGCCACCTCCCAGATTTTATTTAGTTTCTCATCATTACACTTAAAGGAAGCGCGTTTCGGGAAATCTACATACTGATAGAATGCTGTGATTTCCACATCTTCGGCTTTGCAATTCGGAATGAATGCAAAACGGACTGCACAGCATGGGCATCGATTTGTAACCGGATTCGGCTGCCAGCTGTAGTAGCAGTGCTCAAGGTCAAGAGCTTCGTCCTCAGATTCACCGCAAAAAACCTCTAAATCCTCATCTTCGCTTGTACTGTCAACACAATTACTGCGTTTACTTTTCACATAAACCGCCGCCGTCAGTTCCGTCTCAAACTCTGCCAGCACGCCACCGTTTATCTCGCTGATTTTCACCGGCTTGCACTCTTTTTCTGTATATTCCCACACAGTAGGATTCTGTCCCGGCTTGGTAAAATACTTACACACTCCAACCGGCACTAATGGCTGGGAATAATCCTCTGCCTTCCATGTTTTATCAGAATGGATCACCTCACCCTGCACATAAGCGCAAGGAAATGCCTCCACACAGCCTGCATGAATAGAGATCCGCACCTTTCCAGGTGCTACTGTAATCTTCTTTCCAAATGGATATTTCTTCTCCCCATTCTCCCTGGTTACAAGCACATGACCAATCGCATTGGAAAATACAGTAAAACTGGTCTCCTGCTCCAATTCATAAGTCCGGCGGAAAGCCACACGGTTGCGGAAGCCCTCACTCTTCCAAAATGCCGGCCATCCAAAACCTCTCTCCACACGGCTGAAATTCTGCTTCATGGCATGATATAATTCAAAATCTCCCGGATACCAGATCCAAAATGTATTTTCCATTTCCGTTTTCCTCCCGTAAATTATTGCTGTTCACAATCTTTGAACAATAACCAATTCTCATTTCTTGTAAATCTACTCATAATTTAACTATAGTATAAAATGAATTTTCCCAATAGTCCACAACATCCCACGTTTAAAAAGCTACAGATTACGCTTTCGTATCACTCAAAAAGCTTGTCTGAATATTATTCCCTTATTTGTGATATAATATTAAGGGAATTTTTCCTTATTTTATTGTTCTTTCCCTTATTTTATGGTATTATTTAAGGGAAAAAGATAGGAGGTGCGAAATGAGAATCTTTAATTACTCCTCACTCAAAGAGCAAAAATGGGATTCAGACATCCTCGGGCTCGTTGCTGCAATATATAAAGAAGCTGGTAAACAGGAATTATACCTGAAACAACGCCCCGAAGAACTTGAAAAGCTTGTAGAAATCGCTAAAGTTCAAAGCACAGAAGCATCAAATGCCATTGAAGGCATAGTCACTACAAATACACGAATCCGCCAACTCGTCGAAGAAAAGACAACCCCCAAAAATCGTGATGAGCAGGAAATAGCTGGATATCGTGACGTGTTAAATATTATACATGAAAGTTTTGATGCTATTCCGATCACCCAGAATTATATCCTGCAGCTTCACAAAATACTTTATAGTCACATGAACAATCCAATTGCCGGTCACACAAAAACTGTACAAAACTACATTAGTGCCACATACCCAGACGGTCATGTTGAAACATTGTTTACACCACTTTCCCCATATGAGACACCAGAAGCTCTGGATAAAATCTGTGAAGAGTATAACCGGATAATCGGAAATATGGAAGTAGAACCACTAATCGCAATTCCAGTCTTTATCCATGACTTCCTTTGTATCCATCCCTTCAACGATGGAAATGGAAGAATGAGCAGATTGCTGACCACGTTACTCTTGTATCGAAATGGATTCTATGTTGGCAAATATATTTCTCTTGAATCTAAGATTGCCAAAAATAAAGATCTCTACTATCATGCCCTTGCAGAATCACAAACCGGATGGCATGAAGGGACGGAAAATGTCTTGCCTTTTATCAAATATATTCTTGGAACAATCCTGGCAGCATATAAAGACTTTGAAGACCGTGTAGCGCTTGTGGAAACCAAACTTTCTTCCCTTGAAATGGTACGGCGTGCCAGCAAAAATAAAATCGGACGTTTTACCAAACAGGATATTCGCGAATTCTGTCCTACACTCAGTGACAGTTCCATCGAAAGTGCCTTACGCAAGCTGGTTACGGCTGGTGAATTAAAAAAAGAAGGGCGCGGAAAAAGCACGTGCTATTTCAGGTTAAATTAATCTACCACGCGCAGAACGTTCTGATTTTTATACAAACAAAGAAGGCGCAGCTTAAAAACAAACTTTTAAGTCGCACCTTTTTTGTTTACATCATTACATAAAAAATGAAAACCATATATTGCCAGAAACATGGGATTACCATAACCAGCGTCATCGATGGAACCCTTTTCAAATTCATGAATACCGTGGATGTCAGCGCCAGTGACCACTGGTTTCATCTGAAAATATTGATTCCAATACCAGATTCGTCCACTGCTACCGCTTCAAATAACAATAAAAAAAACAGCAGGAGTTCATTCTAACAAACGAACGCCTGCTGTCTTCTTGTTAAAATTAATTTCTGTAATGCTTCTACCCAACAGTTCCTACAACACAAACCCAATTGTATTCTTCCCCTGCGCCTGAATATCCAGACAGCAATCTGCCACATGCTCCTGATTCAGGTCTAGAGAATAATTCACTTTCATGGCAATTTGCCCGTCACTTTCTTCCAATTCCAGATTCGTCGCTGAAATTCCCATTTCAAGAGTTCCGAATGGGGTGGTATAAAATGCCATATTACGCTTTCCCTGCTCGAAAACCATATGTGTATTTACCTGTCCTTTTTTTCGGACTTCCATTCCCCTGGAGGATATCTTGATATAATTTACAGTAGGATCTCCCTGCTCATCCAGCATTTCTTCATAGCGAAGATAATGACTACCGTTGCGGAAATAATACTCTCCCGGAACCACAATCTCGATTGGCTCATCACCTTCTGGTGTGTCCATCATATGTAAACCTTTTACATGAATTAAAACTTCTTTTTCCATTGTTTTTCCATTTCTTTCTCTTTTTCAATATTTCTCAATATCAATCTTCTGCGTTTTCTCCACATCAAATGGCAGAATCGAATTGGCAAAGCCCTTGAATTTCTCTGCCAGATCGCTCACATAGAAACGATATGGGAAATCAGACTGTCCCTGTCCGGTGCTCTGCATATCCTGCTCTTTCAGAAGTCTGCCAAGCTCCAGTGCCGTCTCGTACGCCGGGTTCACCAAAGTAACCCCCTCTCCCATGATCTGTCCGATGGTAGAACGGAGCAGTGGATAATGGGTACAGCCAAGGATCAGTGTATCAATATCTTTTTCCTGTAGTTCCCTCAGATATCTGCTTGCAACTTCCACTGTCACCGGATCATGAGTCCAGCCTTCCTCTACCAACGGTACAAATAAGGGACATGGCTTTCCAATCACTGTAATCTCCGGATCGATCTTTTTCAGAACCTCCGCGTGGATTCCACTTCCAACAGTACCTTCTGTACCGATGATTCCCACCCGTTTATTTCTGGTAACCTGCGCAGCTACCTTGGCACCGGCTTCAATCACTCCAAGAATGGGAATGTCAAATTCTTCCTGAACTGCCTCCAGAGCAAACGCACTGGCTGTATTACAGGCCACCACAATCGCCTTCACCTTCTGCTCTTTCAGGAAACGGATTATCTGACGGGAATATCCTATAATAGTCTCTCTGGATTTGCTTCCATATGGAACTCTGGCAGTATCGCCGAAATACACGATTTTCTCTGCTGGAAGATTCCGCATGATCTCCCTTGCCACAGTAAGTCCGCCAATACCGGAATCAAACACACCAACAGGCGCATCTCTGTCTATTTTCATTTATCTATCTCCAAATTCATAGTCAAGCGATATTTGCAATCTGTATTTCATTTTAACACCAAAGGAGCGGCGGTGCAAGTGCTTGTACTACATCAAAGCGTTAAGTGTATCCACAATCCAGAAATGAAATCTTGGCTCCGCTTTCTGACCGTTCTCCGTCCTCGGTGCTTCCATAAAACAGAACTGGGGATAAATGGTTCCCCACCACGCAAGAAGGTTGGAAGTTTTATTAAAATTTTCACTGCATGGGCAAAGTAATACAGCTGTCAGAAGTGCTGCCGCTATATGATATTTGTTTTTTCTCAGACAAAGCATAAAAGTACCTCCCATATTTTTCTTAACAAAAGTATTCCCTGTCCCGGCCCGGAATAATCACATTTATTCCCACTGCTTATTGCTTTTCGCAGCTTCCCTGGAGCGTGTCTGAAAAAGTCTTTCTGCAAGATGTGCGTCACAATTTGTGGGAGATTCGGCTAAAATTTCACTTCCAATTCCTTTCCATAAATTTTCAGTTCTGGCAATTCAGACAAAGCACCACGTTCATAAAACTCATGATAAACCTCACGAAGCGTTACTGCCTGTCCCGGGCTTCCATTTGGATTATTTTCCAGCAGCCCAAGAAGATACTCTCCCAGAGAAACGTCCTGAGGGCTTACCCAGGCTACTGCTTCAGATGCCGCAGCACAGCGAAACACATAAACATTTTCACCTATAGTCGGCTCCTGCTTCAGATACTCAAGAACCTGCTCCCAACGCCCTCCATCCAACAGACTCTCTCCAAGAACCAGAATTTCCAGATGTCCCATATCCAGATATTTTTCCTGTGTCCGGCTGTATATATTTTCAATCTCACGGAAAGTTTCTCCCTGAATCGACGGTGCAGCATTCCCCTGATCTTCCCCGTCTTTTTCCTGTCCGGTAGATTTTGGAAGATCCGGGATTCCGTAAGTCAGCTGATATCTCCCATCTGTAATATCGGCTCCAAGTGCAAGCGGATACATGCGTTTCTCAGGTTCCACACCGCCACAGCCGGTTACCAGAAACAATGCACTGACACATGCTGCGGCAAACTTCTTTTTCCACTTCTTTTTTCCAGCCATAAAAAATATAATCTGAAGCACCAGCATTCCGGGCACAAATATATATTTCAGATACAGTGGAAAGCTATTCCGAATTCCCCATCTGCCAGTTTCTGACACGGCTCCGGCAAAAACCAGAATAGATATCCACAGCTTTCCAGTTCCCATATCTGCCTTTTCCACAATTAAATGACCATAATGCAGAAAACTTCCAATAGAAAATAAAAGGCTGTATAAAAGAAATCCCATCCAGAGGACATCAAATCTTGCCAATACATTTCCCGGAAGCTCCGCACCTGCCAGAAGCGGCAAAATCGGACAGCTTTCATATTTCAGCCGCCCCCATCCAAATACAGAAGGAAGCAGCAATTCCGTCAGAATAAGCAAAATTCCCAGGGTAAAAACGGCAAGGCTTACAGTTTTCCCTGTATCTTTACTGTTTCCTACACAGTTCAGTGCAAAGGGAAGCAGCCCCAATCCGGAAAATGCACATATCACATCATATCCACTTTCCAGAATTTTTCTTCCTGAGAAAGAGGAATTCCATACCATTTCCTGAAAATACTCCCATTTTCCCTGTCCCACAGCCAGGACTAACATAAGCATAACCGCTGCAAGTACCACGCCTCCTGACACTTCTCCCATTCTGCCTCGTCTCTGAATCCCCTTTTGCGTGCCCAGACTGCAAACCAGCAATGTGATCAGACATAGCCATTTTTTTCCTATACCTGTTCCCAGACTAACTGCAACAATTTCTCCCAGAAGATTCAAAAGAAACGCTGCTCCAAGAATACAGTATATTAGAAAAAACAACGCTGCCAGCCGTCCCCACACCACACCGGCTGTTTTGCAGGGCCTGGCAAAAGCATAACGAAGACGGATGAGAAAAATCACATAAAACAGCACAGCTGCAAGGGCTGCTGCAGTCCCTGCCAGCCCGCCAAGCCCCAGAGTTTTTCTGTTTCCGAAAAGGCACAATATTAATGGTGCAATAAACGCAATCACGATCTGCCTATAGAGCTGCCGCTGGGAGATTCGATTATTTTCTGCAAATTTCATTTATTCCAGCTACCTATCCTTCCTGTTTTTATCGCGGATTTTTTGCAGTCTCACTCGCTCATTTTGTCTGGCATATGAAGGGCGCCTCCATCTCTTTTTAAATGGCACTCTCACAATTTTGCTTCCAGTCCCATTATCCGTACTTTGTTTGACAAAGGGCGACAGGTATGGAACTCCAAAGCTGAGAAGTCCTGCCAGATGTGATACTGTCAGATATACTCCTGTCACAATTCCAAAAATCCCCAGATATCCTCCCAAAAACAAAAAGAAATATTTAAGCATCCGAAATGCCGAGGCAAATTCTTCATTTGGGATTGCAAGAGAACCAAGTGCCGTGATTGCCACAACCATGACCACGATCGGGCTTACAAGATTCGCTTCCACAGCAGCAGATCCCACGATCAGTCCTCCCACAATTCCCATAGCATTTCCCAGCGCTCCCGGAATCCGTACACCAGCCTCCCGAATCAGTTCAAAGGATAACTCCAGCAGAACAAGCTCCGCAATGCTGGAAAATGGCACGCCTTCTCTTGCCTGAGCAAAGGAAAGAAGCATGTTCGTGGGAAGAATCTGCGTGTGAAACCGGATCACTGCAAGATAAAGTCCCGGCAGCAATGTAGCAGCTGCCAGTGCCACATAGCGCAGTATTCGAAGAAATGATGCCATTTCAAATCGGTTATACCAATCCTCGCTGCTTTCCATAAAGCTGTGAAAAATCCCTGGCAAAATAAGCGCTGACGGAGAATTGTCACAGAGAAGCACTGCTTTTCCATTTAAAATTTCCTGCGCTGCACGATCTGGTCTTTCCGTAGTCTGATACTGCGGAAAAGGGGATAACCAGGAATCCTCCGTCAGCTGTTCCAGCATTCCACTGTCCAGGATTCCATCTATTCGAAACTCTCCAAGCCGCTCTTTCACCTGCTCCAGAAATTCCTCCTGCACCAGATCTTCCATATACACCATCTGGACCAGTGTATGTGATCTCTCCCCAATATAAAATTCCACTACCTTTAATCTGGTATCCCGAAGCCGCTTCCGGATCAACGCGGAATTTATTTTCACAGAATCAGAGAAGCCTTCCCTGGAACCTCTCAGAACCTTCTCCATCTCCACTTCTGTTACGCCCATGCTTGGATAACCGGCACTGGAAATTTTCATGGCCTGGTCAAATCCGTCCATAAAGAAAACCGCATTTCCGGCAAGCAGCCCTGCGAACACCTGCTCCATGTCAGTCAGCTTCTTTACATCCGCAATTCCCAGACTGTTATACTCCACAAATTCCTGCATTTCCCCAGGTGAAATCTCCCAGAAATGCCCCACCATTTTTCCAATGGCAGAGTCTTCCAGCATCATATTGGAAGTCGCTACCTCAATATAGACCATCAGACAGTCAACCTTCCGCGCATCCCCCAGCCGCATCTTCCGGATCTGAATATCTCCACAATCTGCCAGGAGTTCTCTTATATACCGTTCATTTGCTCGAATATCCTTTGAAATCATAACAATATTATCATTTTTATCCAACGCTGCTCCTCTTTTCCATTTTCAGGCAACAAAAAAAAGACACTGGTTATCTCTCCCAGTATCTCCCATAAAAACAATTATATTCATTTTCTCTCAACTTCCCAAAAAGAGAAACGCGGGCA
>ERZ772854.3101-NODE-3101-length-10503-cov-9.676780_pt1 | contig 10503 bp, 6 predicted proteins | sample MGYA00580844_ERZ772854 | MGnify/ENA primary metagenome ERZ772854 (study PRJEB29015, sample SAMEA2737727) | human gut metagenome | biome: human gut; feature: human-associated habitat; material: faeces | place: China | collected 2012 ...
TGATGAATTTGTCAAAACACCGATTATTTGCAGCACTCTGGCAAATGGATATGAACTGACCGTCTCTGCCCGTGAAGGAAAAGGATACACTGTTCCCGGTCCGAGAAATCTGTTGTTCCGTATTTATTCTGCGAAAGCTCCGAAAGAGATAACTGTCAAAGGAAAGAAGATAAAGCAAACTAAACCGGAACGTTTGGAAGAAAATCTGGAGAATAACACTGAAACTGTAGCGTGGAGTTGGGATAAGGAAACAGGTGTCTGTAGTGTGAGAATACCTGATAAAGGTGTTGATGAACAGTTGATGATTACTTTTAAATAAACAGGGAGCTGTTGGCAAGCTAATATTCAGAGTTTTTCTTTCGTTTTATATGGATAATGTGTAGATTCGCACGAAACTCATATCAGAAATGTGTAAGTTATCACATTTCTGATATCAAAAGTGTGATTCATTATGAGAAGCTTTTCCAACCCGCTTACCTGATTCGCTATTCAATGCTGAATTTGAAACAAGATGGTAATTTGATTAATATCCCCCTGTTTTTGGCGGATAAGACAAAAGAACTATTGAAGGATAAAAGTTGAAAGAGCCTTCTGAAGGAATCAATAACCTTCTTAAAAAACGATGATTCTTAAAAAAGGAATATTTAATCATTGGAAGAAGGACGTGAATTGCAAGTTTGGTAAAGAAAAGCAGGAAAATGTCCTGCATTTGTAATTACACGATTCTCTATTTCTGCTGTTTCGAAAATATGCCAATCAAGCTGCGATAGATTTTTGATTATTTTTGTTATTTGGAGAACAGATGCCCGAATAACTAATCATTTTATTGTTTTTTCCTTTCCGATATATTATGGTAAACTAGAGATAAAAATGTTTCTTAATAATCCATTTCTATCTTCTCCACCGGGGAACGATAGCTTCCTCGGTGAGGAACAAGTCGATGCACACCGAGGAACACTTCGTTGGTTTTAAAGCAATGAGCGGTTTCTGAATAGAGAAAGATGCATATCCTGTTTGCTTTTATGCAATATTAGGCATCTTTTTGTATGCTCATGCATTTATTTATGCAGTTTATTTTCCGGTTCGTTATTTTCTAATTGGCCATTTCCTTGTATAATATTAAAAATAGAACATTGCTTATTAAATAGGATTAGCTGTATACAAGAGACTGGATAGTTTCTCGCATACAGCTAATTAAATCTATTCTTTTACGTATCTTAGATATGTCCGTATTCGAATTCCGGGATATCGCCTTTCGCGGACATTTTAGCAAAATCAATCAGATTGGCCAAGTGGCGGAGCACCAGTTCTTTCATTCCTTCTTTGTCCCTATCTTTTATCTTCTGTAACATTTCCCTATGTTCTGCATGAACCGTTTTTTGAGGAACAGCACAAACTTTGTATTTTTGATAATATTTTAAAATATCGGGAGTAATAATAAGCAGGAGTGAACTGATAACCGGATTATGTCCGCCTTGCGCAATGGCCTGGTGAAAGGCAAAATCTTTTTCGACACGAAGGTCTGTATCAAACTTTTCTTCCAGTTCGACAAGCGTGTTTTCGATATTCTTCAAATCCTCTTCTGTGCGGTTTACTGCGCATAATTTGCAGACCTCTATTTCCAGAAGTACACGTACATAAACCAAGCTTGAAAAATCATATCTGCTGATTTTCAATGCATCGGTAATCATAGTATCCAACTGGTCTTTGGAGAATTCGGATACCACTGTTCCACTCTGAGGATATGTTTTTACAATACCGTATAATTCCAGTTTCTGCAATGCCTCGCGAACATGTGACCGACTGACTTTCAAAAGTTCGGATAATTTACGCTCAGAAGGGAGACGCTCTCCCGGTAAAATCTGACGTTCTGATATTTGTTTTTTTATGTGTTCTATTACATGCTTAACTGGTTGCGAATTGATTTCGTCTTTCATAAGATATAAATATTTTAAAAAGATGACCTTTTCCGTTTCGGCTGTAAAAGTACAAATATTATCTTTCAAAGTAAAGCTTTCTAGTAAAAATATTCTCCTGTCCTTTTATATAGAGGTACGCGTAACGTGTTATTTATAAGCGGCTTATATTTAATTATTAATAAATATTAATTGGTAGACCAAAATTTTGGTTTACCAATTTTAATCGTTACGTTTGTCACAGAAATTAAAACACTAATCTATGAACAACTCCTGTATTTTTAAAAAAGTCGTGATGATGTTCCTGTTGTTGGTAGGGACATTGAACGTTTACTCCCAGCATGTAGTTACTGGTAAGGTGATAGATGAACAGGGTCCGTTAATTGGAGCTTCGGTGACAGTGAAAGACGCTGCCGTTCCTACCGGTACTGTGACGGACGCTGAAGGTAAATACTCCATTAAGGTTCCTAATTCCAAGACAATTTTGGTTTATTCGTATATCGGTTACGTTGATAAGGCGGAAGCGGTTGGCAAACGTACAGTTGTGAATGTGACGTTGGAAGAAGATTCGAAGATGTTGGATGATGTTGTGGTAATCGGTTACGGTACACAGGCGAAATCTCATTTGACAGGTTCGATTTCAAAGTTGGAAGGTGAGAAGCTGATTAATGTTCCGGTGAGTGATGTCACTACTGCCTTGCAAGGTGCTATGACTGGATTGACGGTTTCTAATGAGACATCAGAAGTGGGTGTGACTCCTTCTATCCGGGTACGCGGTACGGGTTCCATTTCCGCAGATAGTGAACCGTTGGTTATCATAGATGGATTTCCCGTATCCGGTGGTTTGTCGTCTATCAATGCTGCGGATGTGAAGTCTATTGAAATTTTGAAAGATGCGGCTTCGGCTGCTATTTATGGTTCACGTGCTGCCAATGGAGTGATTATGGTGACGACAAAGAGCGGTACGCCGGACAAACCGAAATATTCTTTTAAGTTCTATCAGGGATTTAAATACGCTTATCAGTTGCATGATATGATGACTTCTTCCGAATGGTTGGGCTTATTGGAAGAAGAAGCTGCCTTAGGTGGTCCGAAAGTACCGAGTGCTGCTCGCGGGGCTGCTTATTTGGAAAGCCAGATGGGGACTACCGACTGGCAGAAAGAGGGCTTGCGTGATATGGCAGGTATCACGAATGTGCAGATGAGTGTTTCGGGCGGACGCAAAGAGACGAAATATTTTATTTCAGCGGCCTATACTAAAGACCAGGGGGTGATGCTCAACAATTCACTGGACAAACTGAATTTCCGTACTAAAGTGGATACCAAACTCTCAAAGATAGCTACGGTGGGTGTTAATATATCCGGTACATATAGCAAGACGGAACGTCCGAAAAATAACTTTATTGATTTCTATCGTACTCCCTCTTTTTTACCGGTTTATCACAATGCATATAGCACAGACCTGACCGGATATACCGGATTTGCAAGAGGTAGCCATTTTAACAATATTATGACACCGACTGCCGTGGATGCCGATGGAAATCCGTTGTTGGATGCCGACGGTAACCGGGTATTGGAAAAATCGTCTCCATTTAGCTCTGCCAATAATAATCCGGCGAGCGTAATGACTAATACTTTCCGTTGGAGCGAGACTATGCAAGGATTGGCCAGCATGTATCTCACGCTTGATCTTTGTAAAGGATTACAGTTTAAGACATCCAACGGCTTGAATGTTCGTTTTGCCCCTTCTTATTATTATGCAAATAAGGACGCTACGAAAGACAAGGAAGTAAGCCGTGCTACTTATTCCAGTGCACTTTATATTGATTTGTTGAGTGAGAATACCTTGAGTTACCATTTGGACTTTGGAAAGAATAAAGACCATAGTCTTGACGCTTTATTGGGATATACTGTAGAAAAGACACGGAATCAGCGGGTGGCTATGGCTGCGACGGGATTTGCTACGGATGACATCCATACTTTGAATGCTGCCACTGTTTACGAGTTGGCTAGTGAGGGTAATGGAAATACAGCGGGTACGGGAACTTTCAGATATCCGGATGTTGTATTGGAATCTTATCTGGGACGTGTCAATTATAGTTATCTGGGGCGCTATTTGTTGTCTACCTCTCTACGTCTGGACCGTTCATCGCTCTTTTCCAAAGGAAACCGTAATGCCTGGTTCCCTTCCGTATCACTGGGTTGGCGCGTGAGTGAAGAGAAATTCATGAAGGGTATCAAGGCTATTTCTAACTTGAAACTTCGTGCATCGTATGGTGTGACAGGAAATAACCGTATCAGTTATAATGCAGCCCTCGAGGTATTGAACAGTGCGAATTACGTGACCGGCAAAGGTACGGGTTCATTGGTTAATGGTTCTGCGAATATCTCTTCTTCGCTGGCTAATTCTAATATTACATGGGAGCAGACTGATGAGTTTAACTATGGTCTGGATTTGGGACTTTTCAACAACCGTATCAATCTGGCGATAGATGCTTACTATTCAGTGACACGTGCGTTATTGTTCGAACAACCGACGCAATCGTTTACCGGTTACACACACTATTGGAATAATATAGGAAAAGTCCGTAACTCAGGTTTGGAAATCCAGCTTGATACGCATAATATGAAAAGCCGTAAGTTTTCATGGGATACTAATATAAATTTCTCACTTTCGCGTAATAAATTATTGGAGTTAGGCGGTGAACAACAAATGATTTCTTTAGGTGAAAGAAATGAGGGTTATCTTGCTAAAGTGGGTGAGCCGTTGATTCAATTCTATGGATACAAGACGTGTGGTGTATGGAATAGTGCGGAAGAGATTGCAGCTAATCCTCATTTTTCAGACGATGCACCGGGGGGAATACGCATTGTCGATACCAATAATGACGGCTCTTTGACTCCTGAAGACCGGGTTGCGTTGGGCACTCCTTACCCGGATTTCACATGGGGCATCACCAATACTTTCCAAATTAAAGATTTCGACATCTCATTCCTTATTCAGGGTGTACAGGGCATCACAGTGCTTAATGGTGATGTATATTATAATGAAACAAAGAAGTGGAACAAGAAGTACACAAAGAACCGTTGGGTAAGCGCAGAACATCCGGGTGACGGAAAAACGCCTTATCAGAATGTGAAAACGGGACATGACCTCATGCTTACTGATTATCCTTTGCAAAATGCTTCTTATGCTTGTCTGCGTAACTTTACAGTGGGATATACCTTGCCGGCAACTGCTGCCCGTAAGATTAAGTTATCAGGTGTACGTTTTTATGTGTCGGGCAGTAACTTGCTCTATATTTGGGGAAGTGGCTACAAAGGCATTAATCCGGAGTCGCGTATGACATCCGGTAATTATTCCAGTGCAATGATTTCGGGGTATCAGCGTGGTGGGTTCCCGTTGACTTCTACCATTTCTGCCGGTTTTGATATTAATTTTTAATGGAGGAAAACGATGAAAAAAATAAATTATATAGGATTATTGTTAATCGTCATGGTATTTTCCGCTTGTGATTTGGATCAATATCCTTATTCGGAAGTGGCGGCGGATAAGTATGTGAAGGATGCTTCGTCGGTAAATAATCTGGTGCTGGGTTGTTATAATTCCCTGCATGATGTGATGTATTACGAGTGGGCCATGACAGAATTGCGCTCGGATAACGGACGTATGTATGCTGCAGGTTCTTCTTCGAATACTACACGACTGGTGGAACAGCTCGACCAGGGTACTATCGTACCGGAAAACGAATGGGTGAAAACGTATTGGAATGCCTGTTATGCCACAATTGCACGGGTAAACAATGTTATTTCTTACCTTGATGTAGTGACGGACGAGACATTGCGGAACCAATATGAGGGAGAAGTACTTTTTCTTCGTTCATTGGAGTATTTCAATCTGGTCCGTTTATGGGGGCCGGTATTTATTGTTACTTCCAAGGTTCCTTCTGAAGTGGCCCGTGATATGCAACGCTCTACGGTGGATGAAGTATATGCGCTTATTGAGGGAGACTTGGAGAATATTGTCAATAATGAACTGTTGCCCGGCAAGATGGCGGACGGTGACTTGGGACGTGCTGACCTGAATTCGGCAAAAGCGTTGCTTGCCAAAGTATATGCTACGCACTACCAGGCGGGTGACGAGAAATATGCCCGTGCCGCCCGACTGTGTAAGGAAGTACTCGAAAGTGAATCTGTGGGAAATCCGCAATCGGGTAGTGATCTTGTGGCTTATGATAAGGTTTTTGATATTGGCAATGAGATGAATAAGGAGATAATCTTTGCGGTTCGTTACCTTTCGGGAAATGCCGGTATCGGTTCGCCGTTCGGCAATATGTTTGCTCCGGTCAATAATGGTGCAAATGTGATTATCGGTACTTCTTCCGGTTATAATACTCCTACTGACAATATTATTGCAGCTTACGAGCAAAGAGGTGCGGGGGCTGATAAACGTCTGGATGTGAATATCGCCCAGAAATATTTCAATACAACTACTCAGACGTGGGTGACGGAAGGTAATTGCCGTTACTGTAAGAAGTATGTAAATCCTGTAACTACACAGTATGATGGCGAGAGTGACTGGCCTGTGATTCGTGTGGCTGATATTGCTTTGCTTTATGCTGAATTGACAAATGAAATCTCGGGGCCTTCTGCAGACAATCTGAAGTATTTGAATATGGTTTGTGAACGTGCCGGTGTTTCTACATATACACTGACCGACCTGCCAAGTCTTTATGATTTTAGAAAGGCTGTACGTAATGAGCGCAGGCTTGAACTGGCTTTTGAGAACCAGCGTTGGTTTGATCTTCTTCGTTGGGGAATCGCTACTCAGACAGTAAACAACTACTTGAACAGCGAGCTTCTTTATACGGAATATTCTTATACGGTGAATGATATAGAAGATTGGCAAACATTTCTGCCTATTCCGGTGAGTGTGATTGACATTAATCCAGAGATAGCACAGAATACGGGTTATTAATCTTTTAAATGCTTACGAATATGAAACAATATAGAGAATGGAGTCTGGCATCATTGTTTGTTTGTTTATTCTTTTTGTGTGGTTGTGATTCTACGTCGATGAAGGATGTGGCGGTTAGTTCACCGGAAATCCTTTCTTTCTCGCCCGAGAGTGGAAGCATAGGTAGTGAGATTGTTGTTACCGGAGAATATTTGGATGATGTGGTAAGTGCTACTATCGGTGGTGGAAAAGCCGTTATCCTACAGAAAGTGTCCAACCGGCGTTTGTCTTTGAAAGTGACAAATCAGGCACGCAGTGGTAAAATTGTATTGGTAAATTCGATAGGTGAGGGTGTGTCCGAAGGAGATTTTACCCTTGAATATCCGGCTCCTGTCGTTTCACAGGCCGGAATGCCCTCGGAAGTTGAAATGGGCAATAATTTGTTGCTCTCCGGTAGTTCCATGAATGTGGTGAGTGCTGTTCTTTTCACTGCCGAAGGCGGGACAGAAGGAAATGAGGCAGAGATCATCTCACAAAGTGAGAATGAGATAGTAGTAAAGGTTCCTTATGTGGAAAGTGACAAGGCTATTGTAACATTTAAATATTTTGATGGAACAAAAGAAGTGGAGACGTCAAGTTCGTCCGCACCCAAGTTAACGGTGAAACGTTATCAGCCTGAGGTTACAACTACTGTATTTGAACCAGCCAACGTGGGAGATATGGTAGTGCTGGAGGGAGCATATCTAAATAAGATTGATAAAGTGCTGTTAGGTGATATTGAGTGTACTATTACGTTGCAGACTGAAACTGAATTAAAGTTTGTTGTACCTACATCTGATAGCTTTAAGAACGGTGATAATATGGTACCGTTAAAGATTTCTTATTTTGACGGTCGTGAGACACCGACATTAACGGATGAATTTATTGTAAGGGTGGCTTTTGTATATTATTGGGAGAACAGGACTATTCATGCACAGGCTGGAGAGACTTCTGCATTCTTCTCACCGGAAACAGGACGGGTTTATTCTAATGATGTATGGAGCCAGGAAGTGGATATTATTGCTGCTGCAGGAAAGAATACTTGTAAGACAGCGAATATTCCGGTTGTGTCCGAAACAGACTATAATTCTGTAAATCCTTATTTTTTCATTTCCGGCTCATCTTCTAAATTCAATTTAGCTATCAATAGTCCGGCGAACTCTAACGGGCAGTTGAAGAATTTTAAAACTTCCGGTAAGGCTTCCATTACGGGGGGGAGCAGCTATTATGGCACCCCTGCATTATCATTTGCATATTTGGATCCGGAGACTAACCCGGATTGTGCGGAGCTGGTCAATAATGTGAAAGCTGGCAATATCAAAAAGATTGATGAAATAACTTTCCCGCTTGATGTGGAAAAGAAAACATGCGCCGGCATTAAGCCGTCAGTGAGTGCTGCACCTACTACTGATGCTTGGGCAAAAGATAAATTTGAAGCAGGTATGGAGAAAACTAATGTGACAATTGATGCTGTGTTCCTGGTATTCTATTACAATGTGAAAGGATATGACAATAAAGCAGCTGATAAGAATCCGGTTAGGGATGTGAAGCGCATAGGGCTGATGTATATCAAGAGTGCTGATTTCAAGATGAAAGAAGGTACGGAAAAAGACCCTTCCGCAAGTTCTATTACCTTTGATATGTACTGGCAGAAACAAGATTACGATTACTCAAAAGTTCAATAATTAATGATGATACGAAATATACATAAGGCAATTATAGCTCTCCTGCTTATCGGGCTACCGTCAGTCTCTTTTGCAAAAAGATACGACGTAACGCTCCCCGAAGTAGCTTCCTGCTTGAAGACTGCACAACCGGGTGACCGGATTTACATCAAGGACGGTCAATACAAGGACATGCAGTTGAAATGGATAGGCAAAGGAACGGAGAAATCTCCTATTACCATAGAAGCCCTGAACCCCGGAAAGGTAAAGGTAGAAGGTGGTTCCACCTTGCGGATAGCGGGCGAGTGGCTATCTGTCAGCGGATTGCATTTCACTGACGGATACGCTCCCAAAGGTTCCGTAATAGAATTCCGTAACGGACAAGAACTGGCTAATCACTGTCGTCTGACGAATTGTGTGATAGACAAATTCAATCCGTCTCGCCGGGACCAGGCTTACAGCTATATATTGCTTTATGGTCGTCACAACAGAGTAGACCATTGTTCGTTGACAGGAAAACTTAACTTGGGGGTGACATTGATTGTCATCCTCAACGACGAACGTTGTCTGGAAAATCATCACCGGATTGACCATAACTACTTTGGAGAAAGACCCGTGTATGGCTCGAACGGTGCCGAAACAATGCGTGTAGGAACTTCCCAGCAAGCTTACAGTTCTTCAAATACGGTGATTGAGAATAACTTGTTCGAACGTTGCTCCGGTGAAGTGGAAGTAATTTCTATTAAATCCAGTGATAACATCATCCGCAACAATACGCTGTTGGAATGTGAAGGAGTGGTAGCACTGCGTCATGGTGACCGTAATACTGTGAATGATAATTTGTTTATCGGTAACGGACGTCGCAATACCGGCGGTATCCGTGTCGTCAATGCCGGACATCAGATTTACGATAATGTATTGGTCGGCTTGGCAGGTACCCGTTTCTTCTCAGCTTTGGGAGTTATGGATGCCGTACCCAATTCGTTACCTAATAGATATTGTCAAGTTGTTGATGTCAAGATGTACCGTAACACATTCGTAGATTGCACGAATATAGAATTTGGTACAGGCAAGGATATGGAACGTACTCTTGCACCGGAAAAAGTCTCATTCACGGATAATATCATCATCAATAAAGGACTCGACCAGCCTTATATAGCCGTTGACGACGTAGCGGGTATCCAGTTCAAAGATAACAAAGTGCAATTGGCAAAGAACTACTCGGCTCCGGGATTTACTACGGAAAAAGTAAAAGCTCCCCAGTTGCCCGACGATGCTGCGATACGTAAGGATAAAGGCGCTTCCTGGTTTAAGAACCAAGTGGCACACCCAGCAGCGAATGTTCATAAGGAATACAATGTGTCTCCGGGAACGAACTTGTCCGAAGTCATTCATTCGGCAGAACCGGGTGACGTCATTATTTTGGCGAAAGGCACATATCCTATCCAACGTGCTATGTTCATTGACAAACCGTTGACTATCCGTGCAGCCGATGCAGCCAACAAGCCGCTTGTCCGTTTCAACGGAGATAAGCCGGATAATATGGTAACTATTGCCGATGGCGGCAAAATGGTCATTGAGAATATAACATTCGATGGCGTATTAGAGCCCGGAAAGGCTTTGGCTAAAGCAGGAATTTCTACTGCCTTTGATATGATACAACCTTATACACTGATAGTAGACGGCTGCGAATTCCAGAACTTCGGAGAAGGCGGATTCTTTGCCATTAAAGGAACAAAAGCTACTTTTGCCGAAAGCGTTACCATCCGCAACTGTCTTTTCCGCGATTTATCAGGAGATGCTATCAACTATGCGGCAGAGAAAGATGATATAGGTCGCTATAATGCCGACGACATGTTGATTGAAAACTGTTCCTTCTACCGTCTGTTGGGTTTACCTATTAATATTTATCGTGGCGGAAGCGATG
>ERZ772854.3115-NODE-3115-length-10445-cov-2.700866_pt1 | contig 10445 bp, 8 predicted proteins | sample MGYA00580844_ERZ772854 | MGnify/ENA primary metagenome ERZ772854 (study PRJEB29015, sample SAMEA2737727) | human gut metagenome | biome: human gut; feature: human-associated habitat; material: faeces | place: China | collected 2012 ...
GCAGGAACTGCGCCAACTCCACCTTTTTCCATCATCCACGCAAGCATCATACAGCCCATAGCCACGAAAGAACCAACACTGATATCAATGCCGCCGGTGATCATAACAACGGTCATACCGATGCCAATGACGATCAGGCCGGCATTGGAGATAAACAGGTTTAAAAAATTCTGTGTTTTGGAAAATCCCTGGGCATTAAAGATCACACAGCCAATCCCATACATAACAAAGAACAGTATGATTGTAACAAGGAGCAGGAAGCTGTTCTGATTTAATTTCATTTTACCTTTCATGTCATGCTGCCTCCTTTCCTGCTGCCATCTCTTTTTTCTGTAAAAGAGATTTTCTCCACCTTGCAAAACCCGGAGACTGGAGAGCTACGATGATAACAACTACGATCGCCTTATAAACAGGAACCTGATCAGAAGAAACATGCATTGCATACAAAGTAGTAGTAAGTGCCTGAATGGTAAATGCGCCGATCACAGAACCTGCCAGTGAGAATTTTCCGCCGCCTAAGGAATTCCCGCCAATGGCAACTGCCAGAATAGCATCCATTTCCATGTTAAGACCAATATTATTTGCATCTGCGGAATAAATACGACTGGAAGCGATCAGACCTGCAAGACCGGAACACAGACCACAGTAAGCGTATGCAAGAAAAATAATGAAAACAGACTTGATACCCACTAACTGGGAAGCTCTCTTATTAATACCAACAGACTGAATGTACATACCCAGCGCTGTTTTCTTTAAAAGCAGGGAAGTCAATACTACTACCAGCACTGCTACGATAAATGGAGTAGGAACCGGAAATCCCGGAAAAGAACCACCAAGTATGCGGTAACTGTCTACACGCACATACGTGATCTGACCATCTGTGATCAGCTGTGAAATACCTCTGCCTGCTGTATACATGATCAGAGTTGCCACCATAGGCTGGATATTTAACCTGGATACTAAAAATCCATTAAAGCAGCCGATGGCTGCACCTACTACCAAAGCTGCTATAAATCCAAGAATCAGTGGATTTGCGTAAGCAGTAACTGCTCTCTCTCCACCTGTAAGGATATTGCAGCATACAGCAGCACTTACTGCCATAGTAGCGCCTACAGAAATATCTGTTCCTGCTGAAGCAGATACTACCAGCGTCATTCCCATTGCCAGGATCACAAGCTCGGAAGCTCGGTTAATGATGTCAATAAGGTAACCATAGAGAACGCCGTCACGGATCTCAATGGAAAAGAAGTTAGGCGTTGTAATGATATTTACCAGCAATACCAGCGCCAGGCAGAAAATGGGGAGAAATAATCTCTGGGATGCTATATTTTTAATGTTTTGTTTTTCATGACTACTGCCCTCCTGCAATGGTTGACATAATGGAAGACTGGTTCATTTCATTTCCTGAAAGTTCTCCAACTTTTGCACCGTCACGCATAACCACCATGCGGTCACAGGTACGCAGCATCTCTTCAATCTCTGAGGAAATAAATACCACTGCCATTCCCTGGGAAGCCAGTTTTACTACCAGCTTCTGTATTTCTGTTTTGGTACCTACGTCAATACCTCTTGTAGGTTCATCCAGAATCAGAAAATCCGGATTGGTTAAAAGCCAACGGCCAATGATCACTTTCTGCTGATTTCCACCAGATAATGATTTGATCGGTGTTTCACGGCTAGCTGTCTTTATCTGCAGCATTTCAATATACTTATCGGTAAATTCTTCCTGCTGCTTTCTGCTTAACAGATGGAACATGCCTCGTTTTGCCTGAAGTGCCATGATCATATTTTCTCTTACAGACATATCTGCAATGATACCTTCATTCTTACGGTCTTCCGGGAGATAGGCCATTCCTGCATGCATGGAAATAATGGGGTGTTTCGCTATGATCCCATTCCCCTTTACCTGCAGAGTTCCTTCATCCGGCCTCTCTGCACCATAGAGCACACGGACTGTTTCAGATCGTCCGGAACCTAACAGTCCTGTAAAACCAACTACCTCCCCTTTATGGATCACCAGGTCAAATGGCTTGATGTAGCCTTTCTTTCCCAATCCAACCGCTTTGATAACAATATCTTCTTCTGTATGTTCCTCTTCTTCCTTTGCTTCCTTAATAGCTGCCAGATCATCAAAATCTTTACCCATCATCTTTGCAACCAGCTGGACTCTTGGAAGTTCCGCTGTGGTAAATTCTCCTACCAACTGACCATTCCGCAGTACAGTGATCTTATCGCAGACTGCATATACCTGTTCCAGAAAATGGGTGACAAAGATAATGCCGACTCCTTCTCCTTTCAGGCGCAACATCAGCGTAAACAGCTTTTCCACTTCTCCATCATCCAGAGAAGATGTGGGCTCATCCAGGATCAGAACCTTTGCAGACATATCCACTGCACGGGCTATGGCGATCATCTGCTGGATAGCGATAGAGTAATTATCAATAGTCTGCGTAACATCTGCATGTATGTCAAGATCCTGCAATAATTTTGCAGCTCTTTTATTCATAGTTTTCCAGTCGATCAGCCCTGCTTTTCTGGGTTCTCTTCCAATAAAAAGATTTTCTGCCACTGTAAGGTTCGGGCAGAGGTTTACTTCCTGATACACGGTACTGATACCGTGGCTCTGGGCCTCCTGGGGACTGCGGTTGACGATCCTATGGTCACAGCCATCGATCATGATCTCTCCTGTTTCAAACTCCTCCACACCGGTGAGAACCTTGATCAGAGTGGATTTTCCTGCTCCGTTCTCACCCATAAGAGCATGTATTTCCCCTTTTTTTAATGTAAAATCCACATTCTGCAGAGCTTTTACACCTGGGAATGTCTTATATATATGCCGCATTTCAAGGACTGAATCCTTTTCCATAAAAGCCATGCCTCCTTTTTTTGAAAAAAGGCGCGGGAGGGGGGACTTTTGTCTCCCGCCCCGCACCTGATCTGCTATGTATCACTAGTAACAGATTGCTGGTTATTAATATGCTCTAGTCTTTAAAATTTCTTCCAGATCCATGGAAGTATCAAAATAAGCTTCGTCTACATACTGGATCTTTTCAACTTTTTCGCCCTTTTCCAGTTTCTGGATGATCTCAGCTACACGTGGTCCATGAAGCGGGTTACACTCGAAGGTTGCGTTTAAGTCGCCTGCGATCATGGATTCAAATGCTGCCTTTACAGAGTCAAAGCTTACTACGATAATGTCACCCTCTGGTCCGCAGGTCTTTCCTGCTGCCTTGATGGCATCGATAGCACCAAATGCTTCGTTATCATTCTCGCAGATAACTACATCAATATCGTCGTAGCTCTTTAAGAAGGACTCCATAACTTCCTGGCCTTTAGCCTGTGTAAATTCACCGGACTGCTTGTCTAACATTTTCCAGTTGGAATGTTCTTTTAACTTGTTCTCCATACCTTCTGTACGACCAACCTGTGCAGATGCGCCAATGGTTCCCTGAATGGTTACCATATTGATTTCTTCGTCTGCTCTGCCCTGTTTCTCTAAGTAATCTGCCAGCCAGTCACCACAGGTCTCACCTTCTTTTACGAAGTTTCCGCCTACCCATGCTTCGTAAAGACTATCATCTGAAAGCTGCATCTGACGGTCAGAAAGGATTACCGGGATACCTGCTTCTTTTGCTTCTTCCAGAACAGTTTCCCATCCAGTTTCAACTACAGGAGCAACTACAATATAGTCAACATCCTGCTGGATAAAGGATCGGATAGCTTTGATCTGATTTTCCTGTTTCTGCTGTGCATCATCAAATATCAGCTTATAGCCGTTCTCTTCTGTAAATGTAGACTTAAAAGATTCCGTATTCGCAGTTCTCCAGTCAGATTCTGCACCCACCTGTGCGTATCCAACAGTGATCAGATTTCCTTCTGCTGCTTCCTTCTGTTCCCCTTCAGAAGAAGCTTCTGCTGCTGTGGTCTCTTCTGCCTTTGTCTCAGCTGGTGCTGCAGTTGTTTTGGACTCTGCTGGATTGCTGGTGCATGCGGTTGCTGACATTACTACAGCTGCTGCTAATGCTACGGATAAAAATCTTTTTTTCATATGACGGTTCCTCCTTTTTAATAACATCACATTTGTTTTTACAGTTTTATTATACAAAATGCTCCGTACATTTTATACAGAGCATCTTTTCAAAAAAGTGTGTTTTTTATGGACTTTTCATAATTTTTTGTGTTTTCTTTGGAAAAAGTTATATTTTTTTATTGAGGAATATCTTAAAGCAGGTTCCAACCCCTTTTTCAGACTCTACCAGGATCTCTGCTTGATCTCCATAATACATCCTCAGGCGCTGGGCCACATTATTAAGGCCAAAACCTCCTTTTTTCAGATTTGTCTGCTCTCCCTCAAAGGTACCTGAAAGCTTTTTACGCACCTTCTCAAGAGTTTCCCGATCCATGCCGCTTCCATTATCTTCCACTTCAAAGATCAGTCTGTCACAATCCTCATAGCCTCTTATGGTAATACAGCCTCCCCCCCGCTTATTTTTGATCCCATGATACAGGGCATTTTCAACTAATGGCTGCAGCAGCATTTTTAAAACAATATAATCCTTCATTTCTGGTTCGATCTGAATAGAATAATCTAAAATATCCTCATAACGGATCTTTTGTATCTTTAAATAACTGCGTATGTGGGTTTCTTCATCCTCTACCGCGACAAAATCTTTTCCCCCTGACAGCACCGTGCGGAAGAAATCGCTGAGATCCGTAGTCATTTCCACTACCTGACGGTTATTTCCTCCCTCTGCCATCCATACAATGGAATCCAGTGTATTATAAAGGAAATGGGGACTGATCTGTTCCTGGTGGAGCCGCAGTTCTGCCTCCCTCAGGTTTTTCTGTTCCTGGGTATTTTTCTCCAACAGTTTTCGGATTCTCTCACTCATATGGTTAAAAGTGCGGGCCAATATATTAATCTCCTCTAAGTTGTCAAGATCCGCCTTTGCATCCAGATCTCCCTTTCCAAGGCGTTCTGCTGTCTGCTGTAAGCGTTCTAAAGGCCCTGTGATAGAGTTTGTGATCGCCATTGCAAGAAGGGTACCAGCTGCCAATACAAAGACCAGAAGGATCATATATTCCTGGATTCGTTTGGTCACCTGTTGTTCCAGTTCTTTTTGCAGATATTCCATATTGATCATCTCATAGTAGGTATACTGGGTAATGTAATCCTGGATCATAGAACACAGCCCCTGAATATCATTTTCCCAGATATTTACATTTTCATCATACTTTCCTGTAACAGAAGCATTATCGATCATCCTGTTAACTGCGTTTTCAAGGGAGTCTAAACAGGATAAGATACCTTTTATCTTAATTTCTCCATCTGAACCAGGTATCCTCTCAATGCTCTTTCCAAAAGAATGACGTGCAGATGCGATCATACTCAGGGGATTTTTCACTACCGTAGCATATTTGCTCTCCCCCTCTAAAATATCCCCGTTTTCAAATTGGCTCACATCGATCAGCCCAATCATAACCCGGTACATGGAATATTCCATATCTGATTTAAATTTGATATTATACTCATTGGCCACTTTCAGATTTGCCATGATCTCATTGTATGACCGGGAATATTTTTCAAACATGCGCTGATACCCGGTTACCATAAATGTAAGAGGAATCACAATCACAAACATCAAAAGGATCAGACGCATTTTCAGTGACAGATAAAACTTCTTTTCCATATCCTTATGCCCCTTTTATCCTTTTTGTCCTGCCCTGTAATCTTTTGGTGACTGCCTCATCACTTTCTTAAAGGTGGCGCTGAAATAATGCGGATCACTGTAGCCTACCTGTTCCCCTATTTCTGCTGTACGGCTGTTGGTGCAGCGAAGAAGTTCACAAGCTTTATCGATGCGCACTTTCGTAAGATATTCTACAAAGGTTGTCCCTGTTTCCTGCTTAAAAATAGAACTGAAATAGCTGGGGCTGACTCCTATATAGGCCGCAATCCTGTTTAATGACAGTTCTCCGTTGGAGAAATTCTTTTCTATGTACTCTTTCGCACTCTGGATCACACTTCCATAACGATCATTTGAAACACTGTTTCTTGCCTCAATAGCCGCCTGAAACTGTTCTTTCAGATACATCTTGGTTGTTTCCACGCTGACGATCACTTTTGGGATCCGCTTAATATCTGTAACCTCCGGCGAAATAGTTTCTTTTCCCTCTCCCAATCCTTTTAAAAATTCCTGGATACAGTAGAAAATATCCATTGTAAGATACTGGCGCAAAAGCAATGACTGATAGTTATTCTCTCCAATGGCTGCAAAATACTCTTCCACAAAGGGACCACATTCTTCCACTGCCCCCAGCTTTAAAAAATCCAGGATCAGTTTCCTGTCCACTCCTGTATAATTGGTATTATCCAGAAACTCCGTGTATTTTTCATAACTGGCAAAATAACGTTCCAGAAGTCTGGAATTCTCCTGCTCTTCTCTGATCTTGTCTGCCACATGCTTTAATGTATCCATTAAACTTACAGAAGTTACCGGTTTTAATAAATAATCACTGATTCCGATTTTAATGGCTTCTTTTGCGTAATCAAATTCGTTATAACCACTAAGAACAATAATCCTTGTTTTCGGCAGGTTTTTTTTCACCAGACGGCTTAACTCCAGTCCATCCATAAACGGCATTTTTATATCTGTGATCAGAATATCCGGTTTTGTTTTTAAAATCAGCGGATAAGCATATTCCCCATCTCCCGCTTCCCCAACGAATTCAAATCCATGACTTTCCCAATCAATGTTATCACGGATCCCACGCCGGATAATGGACTCATCTTCTACCAGAAATACCTTTACCATTCTACCTTCCCCCTAAGTTGCCTGTCAGCCGCTTCCTGTGTATGATCCGATTATCCCACATTTATGATGATGGGTCAATGAAATGTGATATCAAAAAAGATCAAAAATTCCCATTTTCTGGAATTTTTGATCTTTTTTGTATTTTTGTCTGATCACAGTGTTTCAATTTTACAAATCATTCGATCACCTGGTCGCCGTCCTTGGTAACGTAATACTCTTTCACACCCAGACGGGTCATCCAGTTTCTGGTCTCCTGGGTTTTCCAGGAACCGCTTCCTGCGCCGCCGCCGTTGTCATTGTCCCACAGCCACTGCGGTGTCGGCCAGAGGCATACAGATGGTCTTAAAGCCTTATAAACCTCATAACCTACGCCATTCTGTCCGTGATGGGACATCTGCACCATCTTGCACTTTAAAGCAGCCAGGTTTACATCCTGCATCAGATGCTCACCACCAGTGTTTCCTAAGTCTCCCAAAAATACAACATTTGTACCATTTAAAGAAACCATATAAGCAACACTGCTGTTATTTACAAAGTCATTGTTCTCCTTGTATGCCTGGTTTAAAACCTGGATCTTTGCAGGTCCTGCATTGATCACCTGTCCTGCCACAATATCACCGTGAAGGATGGATGGGGAAACCTTTGCAAATGCGCCTTTTATATAAGCTACCATAGAAGCAACATTTGCATCTTTTTCCGCATACCAGCTGTCTTCCAGGAAAGAATAGTAGATGCCGTCAATGGTGATCTCACCTGCATGCTTATACAGGATATCCGCAATGGCACCTGCATGGTCAGAGTCCGGATGTGTGATCAGCCATGCCTGTACATGTCCGCCTTTTGCCTTGATCTGGTTTAACACATAATCCGTGTTGTCAGTCCAGCCGCCGTCTACTACGATCAGGCCGCCGTCTCCATTTTCAATAATAACTGCCAGCTGTTGGGCTGCTGTATCATGATTTGCCAGAAGAGTCAGTCTTCCTTTTCCAAAATAGGAAGAAGAATCCGTAACCGGGGTAGATACTTCTCCAAAACCTGCTACTTCTGCCTTGGAAACTACATTCTGTGTTCCATTGTTATTCTGATCGTCTGTATTCTGTGTTTCATCCTGGACAATGATCTTATTTGGGGAAGTGACTACCTTGGCGTTCATGGCAAAGGACTGCATCGTACCTTGTCCCAGCATCAATGTTAATGCTGCCATCACGCCTGCAGCGCAGCGCTTCCAATATCTGTCAATGCGTCTCATTTTAAGTCTCCTTACTGTAATGGCTCAACAGCTCTTACATCACCGGCTTTAATGGTATCATTTACCAGATAAGCACTTTCATCTCCCTCTTTATCATAAGGGAATACCTGTACTTTTACATCATGCTCATCAAAGAAGCTGCCATAGTCTATAGTATAACCATCTTCATTTTCCTCAGGTGCTGTGAAATAGAAATTCTGGGTTGATACAGCCTCACCAATGGTTCCTAAAACATCCTGGGCATAAACCACTGCTACATCGCTGGTAGTCTTCTTTGTAACAGGAAGCAGAACAGTCAGCATACCGCTTGCATCATCGTAAACTACATTTAAATCCATTACATAGTCAGCAAATGGTCCGTATGGCTCTAAATACTGCTCTTCCAGGTCAGAACGTACTTCTTCCCAGTTAATAGCAATATCTTTATTGATCTCTGTATCCGGCTTTCCATCTCCTTCGATCTTTCCACTGTCCGGGGATACGATATTGCTCTTGGTACAGCCGCTTAAAAGTGCAGCCGACGCAAGAAGGATCAGAGAAACTTTTTTCCAGTTAAACATTATAAAAAACCTCCTTAAATTTCAACGGTACTATTATATCGAAGAAAACACAATTTTAATAGTAGTTTTTTCTTACAATATTGTTACTCTATGTGAATCTTATGTGAAAATATGTCTTGCCATTTGGTTCCATATGATTTGATTTTTATATTTTTTGAACACGATATTTTTAGCAGGAGGTCTTTCTCATGAAACCAAAACAGAAACCATTTTTACAAAATCTTGACCTGGTCACTACCATACTGCCTTTTGGATGCATCGCATTGTTATGCTGTCTTTTTATGTTATTTCCGGAAGGCTCTGCAAACATTCTGGCATCTATCCGTTTTTTCCTTGGAGATGAGCTTGGAAGCTATTACCTGTTAATGGGTCTGGGAGCTGTGATCTGTTCTCTTTATATGGCATTTTCCCGTTTTGGCTCTATTAAACTGGGGAATCTTGAAAAGCCGCAGTATTCCTCCTTTCAGTGGGGTTCCATGATGTTTACCTCAGGACTTGCTGCAGATATCCTTTTTTATTCTCTCTGTGAATGGATGCTTTATGCAGATGAACCTCATATTGCCCAAATGGGGACTGTCCAGGACTGGGCTTCTGTATATCCACTGTTCCACTGGGGTCCTATTCCCTGGAGCTTTTACATTATCCTGGCAGTTTCTTTTGGCTTCATGATCCACGTACGCAAAAGAAATAAACAGAAATATTCCGAAGCCTGCCGCCCTCTTCTTGGAAAGAAGGTAGATGGAGTCATCGGCAAGCTGATCGATCTGACTGCTGTTTTTGCTCTGTTAGCTGGAACTGCTACTACCTTTTCACTGGCTACGCCTCTTTTATCTATGGCTTTAAGCCGGGTTTTAGGAATTGCTGAAACACCTCTTCTTACCATTGCTATTTTAGTTATTATCTGTATTGTATACACAATGGCTGTTTATTTCGGTATGCAGGGGGTTGCAAGACTGGCTGCTTCCTGTATTTACCTGTTTTTCGTGCTGTTAGCTTATTTCCTGTTTTTAGGCGGCCAGACACGTTATATCATTGAAACAGGTATTAGTGCTGTGGGAACTCTGGCCCAGAATTTTATCTCCCTTGCAACATGGACTGATGCACTGCGCACCTCTTCCTTCCCCCAGAACTGGACGATCTTTTACTGGGCTTACTGGATGGTATGGTGTGTGGCTACTCCGTTTTTTATCGGAACCATCAGTAAGGGACGAACCATCCGTCAGACTGTTTTAGGAGGCTATTTCTTTGGCCTTGCAGGAACCTTTACTTCTTTTATCATACTTGGAAATTATGGACTTGGACTGCAGACTCACGGTATCTTGGATCTGATGGGATTATACCGGGAAAGCCAGGATCTGTACCAGACCATCATCGCTATTTTTGAAACAATGCCAATGGCTAAGATAGGGCTGATCCTTCTGGCGGTTACTATGATCGCTTTTTACGCTACTACTTTTGATGCCCTTACCATGGTAGCAAGCTCCTATTCTTACCGTTCTCTGGATGCAGATAAAGAGCCGGATAAGAAGGTGAAACTGTTCTGGGCCGTTACTTTGATGCTTTTCCCTATTGCACTGATCTTTTCGGAAAACTCTATGAGCAGCCTCCAGTCAGTATCTATTGTAGCTGCTTTTCCTATTGGCTTTATTATCCTGATGATCGTATGGAGCTTTTTTAAAGATGCAGATTCCTATCTAAAAGAAAAAACTACAAATTAGTACACAAAGAAAAACAGGAGACTTCCCCTCACAAGTCTCCTGTTTATGCGTTGTTATACATTTCTACACTTCCTTTTATCTTTGCTGCAGATATTCATCCTGC
>ERZ772854.3123-NODE-3123-length-10429-cov-2.727877_pt1 | contig 10429 bp, 9 predicted proteins | sample MGYA00580844_ERZ772854 | MGnify/ENA primary metagenome ERZ772854 (study PRJEB29015, sample SAMEA2737727) | human gut metagenome | biome: human gut; feature: human-associated habitat; material: faeces | place: China | collected 2012 ...
ACACCACCCCTTCCCGAAGAATTGCTGACCGAGATGCAGGATGCTCTTGAATATTATCGGAGCAATCTACAAAAGAAGGAAAGCGAATTGCAGTATTTCCAGGCTCTTGCCAATCATATAGATATGGCCATTCTTGTTTATACGCCCGACGGTCAAATAGAGTGGATCAATGATGCGACCAAACGCCTGATACATATCAATCGTCCGCATACGGTAAATGATCTTATAGATTTTCATCCGGAGCTCCCGGCAAAGTTGCGTACACTGAAAGCTGGCGATTTGTCTGTATGGCAAATCAAACAGGAAGAAGAGACCGTACAATTCGCCCTTTCCAGTATGGAATTTATTATCCAGGGCAGGAAGCTTTTGATTGCGGGAATGAAAAATATCCATTCCGCCTTGGATAACCGTGAAACGGAAGCCTGGCAAAAGCTAATCCGTGTGCTGACACATGAAATTATGAATTCCATCACTCCCATTATTTCGCTGACAGAGCTTCTTACCAAATATGCCGACAACCTGGAAGGTGACGAAGATACCAAAACGGAAATCAGGCAGATGCTGCAAACCATTGGTCGCAGAGGGAACGGGCTGGTACGCTTTATGAATAGCTACCGGGAAGTATCGCATCTGCCCCACCCTTTATTGAAACTTTATAGTGCCGGAGAATTACTGAAAGAAGTTGTTCAGTTAATGCAAAATGATACAAATGATCTACACCTCTCTCCTCCCAACATTCCGTTGCGCTTGATTGCAGATAAAGAGCAAGTAGAACAAGTACTTATCAACCTGATACGGAATGCCCGCGAAAACGAAGCGACACAAATCACTCTTTCCGCGGGCATCACCCTAGGAAATCACCTTTTCCTGCGTGTTACTGATAATGGAACCGGTATTGATCCGGAAGTTCAGGAACGTATTTTCATTCCATTTTTCACCACAAAACCTACCGGTTCAGGTATCGGGTTAACCATCTCCCGCCAAATCATGCACCAGCATCATGGCAGCATTACGGTGCAATCAAAAGTGGGAGAAGGAAGCACATTCACGCTTCTGTTCCCGATAGTTTAATAAATGATGCGAATCAGGAGTTACCCTTTATAAGGAAAAGTAATAAATAAAATGATGAAATACTATCTCAATTTACTTAATATTGGAATTAGCATTTAATTCATAACCCGTCCTAAAGACGTTAATTCAACTACTGATTCGCATAAATAATTAATTCCTAATCACTCTACAACGCTTTTTTATATAAATCCAGAATAATCTCCTTCGTCACCTCGCGAGGATTGCCCGGTGTACAAACATCGGCAATAGCAGCCGTAGCCAGCTTATCGAGATCGCTTTCCTTGATACCCAATTCAGAAAGGTGTTGCGGAATACCTACTCTTACTGACAGTGCTCTCACCGCATCCACGGCAGCACGTGCAGCCTCTTCCTGGCTCATTCCTTCTTTATATACTGTCATCGCCTTAGCAATTTCCACATACTTATCAAGCGCAGCAGGAGCATTGAATTCCATAATGATAGGCAGCAACAACGCATTAGCCACACCATGAGGTATATCGAAAATAGCACCCAACGGATGTGCCATGCCATGAACAACGCCCAAACCTACATTAGAGAAAGCCATACCTGCAATATATTGTGCTACCGCCATACCATTACGCGCTTCTGCATTTGTTGGCTCAAACACAGCCGTTTCCAGATAACGGGTAATCATTTCGATAGCTTTAATTTCAAACATATCGCTCATTTCCCAAGCTCCCTTAGTAATCAGACCTTCAATAGCATGTGTCAATGCATCCAGTCCCGTAGAAGCAGTCAGCCCTTTAGGCAAAGTGTACATCAATTCGGCATCTACAATGGCGATGGCAGGAATATCATTCGGATCTACACATACCATCTTCTTTTCATTCACTTCGTCGGTAATCACGTAGTTGATAGTCACTTCGGCAGCCGTTCCCGCTGTAGTAGGCAGAGCAATGATAGGCACGGATTTCTTCTGAGTCGGCGCCACTCCTTCCAGAGAAACCACATCACTGAATTCCGGATTATTAGTGATAATGCCGATAGCTTTTGATGTATCGATGGAAGAACCACCACCAATAGCCAGAATAAAATCGGCACCGGATTCTGCAAACGCTTTCACACCTGCATTTACATTACTAACCGTAGGATTTGGTTTAATATCGCTGAATACAACATAGGGTATGCCTGCCTTATCCAGTACGGAAAGCACCTTGTCGGCTACACCAAATTTAATCAGATCTTTGTCGGTAGATACAAAGGCTTTTTTCAAGCCTAGACGTTTAATTTCCTGTGGGAGCACTTCGCGGGCACCCGGTCCGAAGTAGGATACTTCGTTCAAGACGAATCTGTTAATCATAATACGATAATTTAGGTTCCGCAGTGTCATTTTGAGATTGAGTGTGCGGAAGGTTGATACTTCATTTTGTTCCGACAAAATTAAGAAATATAGAGGAGGAAGGGACAAAAGATTCTGATTTTTATAGTATGCGGAATGTTTTTAGTAATCATAAAAAATAAGTTCTTCATTTAAATGACAGCAAATCATTGAAAGATAAAGCAAACATGTTATATTTGTACTATCATTGAAACGATTATTAAAAACGATAGATATGGGAAAGAAAGAGACCAAAAAATATTCTGATATTCCGGTGCAACAAACGAACGCTTCCGAACCGTTAGGTATCTGCGGAGATATTATTGCACAAAAAGATAAATTTGAGCAGGAATGGGAACAGGGACTAACCGTTGAGGATTTCCGCATACAGTGTAAACGCAAATTAAAAGAAATGTATGCTCGCAACTAAAATTCTTATACACCCTTCTGTTTCAGATTTTTTTAGAGGAACTTCCAACAGCAGTTCATTACCACCTCAGCCCTTCAGCCGAAAGCCATTTTTCCCGTTACGGAGAAAATATGCAATACACTTTTTTCAAAAGAAGCAAGTCACCCCGTACAACATGGTATATCTTTTTCATTAAACAAGACGAACGTATTCTGGTTAAGTATATAACAAACAATCACAAGGAAGGACAATACATACGTTAAAATTTGTTACGAGCTACCAGTAACGAGTTGCTGCGCTGTACTCGTAAGCGAATAATTATTCGCCCAGCTATCACACTGAAAGGTACTTGTCACTGGTAGCTTGTAGCTCGTCACTATTTAAACCTCGACGTATCCACTTCCTCCCTCTTCTTCTCCCTGTATCCTCCGAATTTATACGTAAACGACACCCCGATTTCCCTGAAACAAGCATAATCATTCGTCACGTTCTGCGTACCAAAGCGGATGCGTGGTTTTATCTGTCCCGTCTCAAAAATATCATTACAATAAAGATTCAGAATAGCCTTTCCTTTGGCAAAGCCATACCGCAAAGCAGCATTTACATACCCTGAAGACGGTAAATCATAAATTCCCTGAGTCGCCTTACTACGAGCCATTCCTGTCAGTGTCAGTTTCAGATCAGGCTTCTTAGAGAGAGTGAAAGTATTTGTCAGTACGGCAATACCATAACAAATATTCCGGTTAAAAGGAATATCCCAGAAATCATCATCCTTCTCATGATGCCACACACCAATCAAAGTTAAACGAGAGTTTAACCATTGCTTTATATCAAATGGTATAGAAGCTTGTACTCCTGCTTGTTGCTGGTAATTAAAATTCAAATGCTTATAGATTTCCACCAGACGTTCGGAAGATTGATAAAGAGTCTGGGTAGAATAATCTTTCGTATGAACAAACCATGCGCTAAAGATGTATTTACTCTTCAAAATATGTGTCAACTGAAGTTGATATTCCTGAGCCGGTTTCAGGAACGGGTTCCCATGTATTTCAGAATATCCACCGCCCAGATAAGAGATAGCGTCCTGCACCGCCCAATAATCAGGATAGTCCTTATCACTGCTCAAAGCCAATTGCCAAACATAGCCGGGGGCAGGCATATAACTCAGGTTAATGGTAGGATACCAATCCCACTGATTCCATACCGGCGTCTTATAATGTTCTACGGCAAGCGAAGCATCCAGGGAAAGTTTATCACCGAAACTTTTATTGAAACCCGCATAGAAGTTCAGAGTTTGTTCGCGACGGCGGGATTGCATATTATCGGGAATACCTGTGCTCACACCTGCCTTTGTTCCCGCATCCTTCTCCGTATCATAATAATATTGATAACTGTGGTCGATACTGGTCGTATAAACGGCACCATAATTCAATCCCCATCCACGGCCCAGATTATGCTCCTGGGCAAGGAAGAATTTCCAGCGATTGATGCGCTGACAGTCTTCGGTATAAAAGGCAAGTTCTTCATCTTGCATGCTGCTATGCAATAACTGATCGGACGGAGAACGGTAATAAGTCAGTTCAGCACCGGCTTTCAATCCGAAAGGTGTACGGTAATCCAGACGCCCGTTGTGCAGCCAATCGGTACTGTTGCTACGGGTATTGGACTGCTGCGTACCGTAAATATCCATCAGACTATGATGAGTCGAATAACTTCCATTATAAACAAAGCTCAACTGATGGTCCTTGGCAATATTATAATCCGTTCCTACCCGGAAACTATGAGTATGTGAACGGCTTCGGCCCATCTCATCGGTTGTGATGTGATGAACCGAACCGTCCGCCAGAGAGTGCATAGCTTCTTTATCGGTTAAAGAATATCCCCGTCCGTGGTTGTGTGAGTAAAGAAAATCTGCTGAGAATTTATTTCCGTTATAGATCAGGCTGGCACGTTCGTTGAAGCCCTCGTAATGTTTCTGATTATATTTGCCATAAAGCTCTCCCTGCCAGGAAGACGGGCCTCCGGTGCTTTGTTTCAGTGTGATATTAATGAGTGCACCCCGCACCTGATAGCGTGCCGGAGCATTGTACATCACTTCCGCCTTCTCAATGCGACTGGACGGGATGCTTTTCAATAAAGAATAAAGCTGTTCGGTACTCATGGTGGTAACTTTGCCATCCAATATTACAGTTCCCCCCTGCCCTGCCAACATCAACCCGCCATTCATCTCGGTTACGCCCGGCAATTCCTTCACAGCGTCATAAGCATTATCTACGGGTAGATTACCGATAAGACGCGGAAGATCATACACCAGTTTGCCTTGCTCCGCTTTCACGATGGGACGTTGTCCGGTAATCATTACTTCAGGAAGAGATTGGTAAAGACTGTCCAGCTGCTTGTCTTGTGTTATAATACTGTCCGCGCTGAGCGTCCGTTCGCTCTCTACATCTGTACTCTTCGTTATTTCCTGAGCGGAAACTCCTGCACTCAATGCACATAGCATCAGGGAAAGATAGTAATAAGACTTCATGTTCATTTGTTTTAGATACGACATAAATGTGTTCAGACTTAGAGATGATTGGGTGTCAACCTTGGTTGACAGGTCGATTAAGCTTGGTTGACAGATCCGTTAACCTTAGTTGACAGGCCGGTTGACCAAGGTTGACACCCAATTATGCAAGGGACTGCACAAGATTCTCTCTATACCTTTTGCAAAAGATGCCTTGTGCAAAACCGAATCATCCCTTAAGCTCTTGCACTGCAAAGTACGGTGAAATCTTCCGGACTTTGTGTTATCCGGAACTTACGTAGTCTTATCTAGTGTTATCTGAAGTGTTATTTAGTCTTACCGTCCATACATGTACCGGTTATCTTTCCTATCTTTGTCCATATAAATACAAGAGCTACATGAAACTGCCATTCAAACCTATTGCCATATTAGTCATAATCTCTCTGCTGGGTATCTTTATTTACCAGGCATACTGGATCACGGGACTATACAAAACGATGAAGCACGAACTGGAACAAAGCATCGTAGAAGCCATGCGCATGAGCGATTATAATGAGATGATGCTTCGTGTAAAGGCAATGCAAAAAGAAAATAAAGCCCACGGTTCCGTAGAGGTTTCAGCAGGGTACAATTCCGATTCCGGAAAATCATTTGTCCGCAGCAGTACAACTGTTAACCAAACAGACAGTGCCGGAAGTCTTTCACTTTTAAAAGACGGTATCCCTATGAAGTATGACAGCGTCTCAGTGAGTTACCCGAATGACTCGACAAGAGATATCCTTTTCACACGGGGACAGGAAGGCACAAACATTTCAGTCTGGGCAGAAAAAGATTCAGTAAAAGAGGTCCTGGAAGATACAGTGATTAATGAGGATGAACCTCAAGCTTCTTTAAGAGCCGAAGGTGGAATAGACATGATGTTGCGCGATCAAAGCAGTATGGTGGAACTTGCCACTTTCATCCAGCGTGGAATGCACTCGGGACTGGATATTTTTATAGAACCTGATATAGCCGTTTATGACAGTCTGCTGAATGCCTATCTGCAAGAACGGGGGCTTAAACTTCCCTACCGATTGGAGCGTCTTCATTCCGGTGCCGATCCGGACTCAACGCTGGTTTACTCTGATACGCTCGCCATTGTCGGAACTCCCGGATACATGCCCAGTGAAAAAGCAAAACAATATAATTATGCTTTCGACATTCACTCCAATCAAAGTTACCGCCTCACAATAGAACCTATTTATAAGATTGTATTGCGACAGATGAGCGGTATCCTTACCATATCATTCGTTATTCTTATTATATTAGGTTTCTCCTTCTGGTTTCTTATCCGCACCATTTTACGGCAGAAAACACTGGAAGAGATGAAGAGCGACTTTACCAACAATATCACCCACGAGCTGAAAACACCTATTGCCGTGGCGTATGCCGCCAACGATGCTTTGCTTAATTTCAATCTGGCAGAAGACAAGCAACAACGGGATAAGTATCTGGGTATCTGCCAAGAACAGTTACAGCGATTAAGCGGACTGGTGGAACAATTCTCTCTATGAGTATGGAACGCCGTAAAACCTTCCGTCTGCATCCGGAGACGCTCAGTTTGCACGATCTGTTCCCGACACTCATCGAACAGCATAAACTGAAAGCGGGCAAGCCTGTAGAAATCAATCTCGACATTGCACCGGAAGACCTGACAATCATTGCCGACCGTACACACTTCAGTAACATTCTGAGTAACCTGATAGATAATGCCATCAAATACTCTCCGGATAAAGCCGACATAATGATCTGTTGCCGGAAAAAGGAAACGGAACAAGTGGAAATCTCAGTTACAGACCACGGTATTGGTATCCCTACGGATAAACAGCCTCACATTTTCGATAAATTCTACCGGGTTCCGACAGGAAATATCCACAATACCAAAGGCTACGGACTGGGGCTTTTCTATGTAAAGACAATGGTAGAAAAACACGGTGGCATGGTAACCGTACGAAGTGAAGCGGGAAAAGGAAGTACTTTTACAATAAGAATCTGAATAACATTGCTTATTATGAAAATGAATCAAGATATGGACAAAATCAAGGTACTGCTGGTTGAGGATGAACAAACCCTCGCCATGATTATCAAAGATACGCTGGAAGGCCAGAACTTCATCATCCATACTGCTGCCGATGGCGAGGAAGGCCTGCGTATGTTCTTCGACTTACGCCCTGATGTACTGGTAGCCGATGTTATGATGCCTCGTATGGATGGTTTTGAAATGGTACGCCACATCCGTCAAACCGACAAACGAACTCCGGTACTTTTTCTCACCGCTCGTTCTTCCATCAATGATGTGGTAGAAGGCTTTGAACTCGGGGCCAACGACTATCTGAAAAAGCCTTTCGGTATGCAGGAACTTATCGTACGCATTAAAGCGCTGGTTGGCAAAGCGTTTACATTCAGAGAGGAACCGAAGAAAGAAGAGACCTGTTTCGAGATAGGCGATTACCATTTCAACTCTGTCACACAGATATTGTCCCATACCGGAATAGAGCAGGAACTCTCCCACCGCGAGGCCGAAATTCTGAAACGCCTGTGCGAAAACCGTAATCAGGTAGTAAATACCCAGAATATCCTGCTCGATCTTTGGGGGGACGACAGCTTCTTCAATTCGCGCAGCCTGCACGTGTTCATCACTAAATTACGACATAAACTTTCCAAGGACGAACGTATCCGCATTGTCAATGTCCGAGGTATCGGATACAAACTTATCATCAACTGAAACTTCCGTTAACACATAACGACTTATGAAAAAACTATTCATCATTCTGTTCCTTCTCACTGTTTCCTTTCGCGTTGCTGCACAAAACGAGCAAACAAAGGACAGCACATTATTGAATCGTTTTCCCACGGAAATGGGAAAAGAGCCGTTGTCTCCTCCACCCGGAACAACTGCTGCTCCTAATCGGGATATGTCGGTAAAGACTTCTCTCAGCACGGATAGCACGGACTTATACATCACTCTTCCGACTTATTATCCCAACTTTTCGTGGATGGATATCAGAATGGGAAAGATGGTCAGCAGTTACGATCCTTTCGTGATGGATTACGAGCATTACGGTGCTTTTCAGCTTTCCCCCAATAGTATATTGAGCACATTCAGCACCTACAATATCTACCCTACTATGGGAACAATTATCCAGTCAGGTGCCGATTTTATATATCGTCCTAATGAACGCTGGGAATTGACAGGGGGCATGTATACCGCCAAGTACACCATCCCTTCGCGCATGCATGGTTCTCAATTCGACATTGGCTTGGATGCTTCTGCTGCCTATCGCATCAACAATTTCCTTCGTATCCGCTTTTTCGGGCAATATTCAGGCTTTGGCAAACAAAACTCTCTGAACGGATATATGAATCCGATGTATCCACAAAGCCACTACGGTGTAGTCATGGAAGTGAAAATCAATGATTATCTGGAAATACAGGGAGGCGTGGAACGAGCGTACAATGCTTCGAAAATGAAGTGGGAAACAGTACCGATACTTGCTCCGGTGATTCATCTCAATAGAAAAAAGAAATAGAAAACGGGCTGCATTTCCACACGAGATACAGCCCGTTCATTTACCGGTTAGAGAGGAACAAATAGATTGCTTATAAAACCAATTCAATTATTTACGCTCCAAAGATAATAACAATACTCAAATATAAGCATATAATATACAAGTTTTATTTTAATAAATGCTATATATTTCCATAATTCATACTTATTTCTTATATTCGCCATTAAATAAAGACCATTAAGTGATGAAATATATAGGACTAATCATACTTTTCTGTCTTCTTTCTTTTAGGGTAAATGCCCAGAATGAAGTACCCGCTGACAGTGTTCGCAGTATGAATATGCCGGCAACAAAGAATTTTGATGGATTCCTTTTGGATATGAACCTGATGAAAATGGCAGCTCCCCAAATGCCCAAAATGACTTTAGACATTCCCGATGCCAGCAAAGATTATAGTTTTCTGTTTCGCTTGGACCCGAATGTGACCTACTCACAAGGCTACTCACACTTATTCAATTTAGGTAGCTCCACCATATACAGTATGAACCCTTTCGGACTGACAGGTTTCGGATCATCTCCCCAAAACCTGCAAATGGGAAGTTTCCGGCTGAAGAATGGAATGCGCATCAATACTTATGGAGAGTATGACAAGGACGGACGGAAAGTCCCTAATCCTTCTGCCCTGCCGTGGGAACGGAATAACTTCAAAGGCGCTTTCGAACTGAAGTCGGCAAACGGATCATTCGGAATTAGAATCGAAGTACAACAAGGAAGGAATGGACCTTACTAAAAAAGACTACAGTCAAGGGATTATATACTGAAATAATATGAATATGAAGAAAAAAGTATTGGTAATAGGTGCCAATGGCTTCACAGGACGCCGGATCTTGAATGATTTGTCACGCAATGACGAGTACATAGTAACAGGTTGTTCTCTGCATGACGACATTGCTCCCGATTCCGGGAATTATCGTTTCATCAGTGCAGACATCTGCCAGATGGGGGAACAAAGCGCATTGTTCCGGGAAGTACGCCCGAATATAGTGATCAACACGTCCGCATTATCCGTTCCTGATTATTGCGAAGCACACCGTGAGGAGGCAGACAGTATCAATGTCAATGCTGTGGGACAATTGGCATTCCGATGCGAAGCATCCGCTGCACGCTTTATACATCTATCTACTGACTTTGTATTTAATGGAGATACAGGGCAGCTTTATACAGAAGAAGATACTCCTGACCCCGTCAACTATTATGGGGCAACCAAACTGAAAGGTGAAAAACGGGTAGCTGAACTCTGTAGCAATTATGCCATCGCACGTGTGGTAGTGGTCTATGGTGCCGCCTTGCCGGGGCAACACGGGAATATTCTGCAATTGGTAGCCAATCGTTTAAGAAATAATGAAGAAATACGGGTGGTTTCCGACCAGTGGCGCACGCCAACCTATGTAGGCGATGTTTCTCAAGGAATAGAGAAACTGATAAATCATCCCAATAATGGCATTTATCACATCTGTGGCTCGGAATGTCTGACTATAGCCGATATTGCTTAT
>ERZ772854.3149-NODE-3149-length-10326-cov-5.815111_pt1 | contig 10326 bp, 11 predicted proteins | sample MGYA00580844_ERZ772854 | MGnify/ENA primary metagenome ERZ772854 (study PRJEB29015, sample SAMEA2737727) | human gut metagenome | biome: human gut; feature: human-associated habitat; material: faeces | place: China | collected 2012 ...
CCTGGAGGTATTTTTCGGAGCTTTGCTCCGTTTTAGATACCACCTTTATAGGAGCCATGCACTGCATAGGGGTGGAGACTTCATTACAAAGAGGTACCTGACTTGTACCACGATAAAAAAACAGCATATGATATTGATGTTGACGATAACGTAAAAGAGCTTATCATTCCTACAGATTTAAAAATGAACAATACAAAGAAGAGTTTTCCTTCGGTTAAAAAGCTGATTATCGATGCCCTTGTTGTAGATATCCAGATTCCAAATTCGCTGTTCCCAAATGTGAAAAACACAAAAAATGTATACTGAAGGCATGCTGCCGGCCTGTCTTCTCTTTTTTCCTTCCCTGCAAAATCCGGCATATTAAATACGAAACAAGATACAAAAACAAAGAAAGGAAAAGAGAAAAATGAATAAAAAAGAATTGTTTAATGAAGAACGGGAAATCCCAGACCGACAAAAAGTCGTCTGCAGGTCAAATGTCCCGGTTTTAACTCCACACGCGAGTCTGAATCCACGTTCAAAACACGTACTCAGCCTTACGGCTTCGCTTGCCGAACTTCGTGCTGGTTGCGAGCCGGAACGGCAAGTTATCAAAGCAAACAGCCAAAATGGCGTGACAATGTATATTGATAAAAGTCTTAATGCTGTTGTTGATATGGATGTAGAAGACTGGGTGACAGAAATTGAATTTAACTCGGATGTAGAGATGAGTGATAGTAATAAGAAATTTCCAAATGTAGAAAAGCTTATTATCGGGCCAACTGTTGATGAAATCAATATCAATAATGAGACGTTTTCCGGCGTGAAATATGTTGATTCCAAAAATACACATTATGTTTCCGGAAGATATCTCGTATATGCATCATCATATCGTGTAATACTTGAAAATGTCTTTTCTCCGGATGAGAATGATGTAATTGACATGTCTGGTATTAATAAGATTGCTTCATACGCCTTTCATGGATGCAAATGTACCAATCTGATAAATCTCAAAACCACATTTACATGGCCTGACATTGAAGAATCTGCATTTGTAGGCTCTGCATTTGAAGCACAGCCGTTCGTGAATGGTGTAAAAATGGTAAATTATATCGTCATTGATATTGACAAAGATGCAGACAAAGTTATTCTTCCAGACACTATGACTCAGCAAGCCATATTTTTGCAGGATATTGATTTGGGTGTAGTGAAAGAAATGGTTATACATAATCCAAATAGTATATCCAATCTTCAATATAATTCAAATCTTCCAGAGAAATTGACTCTTGAAATTGATTATTATATAAGGCCGGAAGATATTCTGATGCTTCCTCAGACCAAAACAAAAAAAGCTAAGTGTATACGAAAGCTCTCAATTAAAAGCCCTCATTATGTAGAAATTGATGGCATAATTTATACAAAAGATATGCATAGGCTTATCGTTGGTTCTGCCGGATTGAAACATGTTGAGGTCCCAGAAGGAGTCGAAAAAATTACTGATTTTGCTTTCTATAATAGTGAAATTGAATCTGTCAAACTTCCAGACTCTATCAAAAAAATCGGGGATGAGGCTTTTAGTACTTGTCATAACCTGAAAGAAATTAATTTCGGCAATGGTGTTAAGCAACTCGGAAATTATGTTTTCAGCTGGAATGAAAAATTGACAAAAATAGAATTACCCCCGAGCCTTCAAGAAGTTGGAGGATATGCCTTTTACAAGTCAAATATTAAAAGTATCACCTTAAATGAAGGTCTGAGTAATATTGTTCAAGGCGCTTTCGTTGGAACGCATATTGAAAAATTGTATATTCCAGGAAGCGTTAAACATATCGGTAAAGGCGCCATTTCAGAAAACACAAAAGAGATTATAATGCCTGTTTTTTTAGAAGATATTCTTCAAGGCATACGCCGTACAGAAAAAATCAATCATTTTGACCATACATCTCATATTGTGCGGCTGCAATGTGGAGATAAGTATGCATATCTTCCAAGATATGTTGATATCTCAGAGTTTGCAGACTTAACAAAAACTGTAACAGATTTTTTTACTGATTTTTGTGAAGAACGCCCTGAATTATGGAAATATGCAGAGGACACAATCGATAAAGAAGACCTTGCCATATTAGAGTACTATGACTTTAACGCGAAAAAGGCAAAAGAATACTTAAAAAGAAACGTAAAAAGATTTGCCATGAGGCTGATACAGAATCAAGATGAAGAGCGTCTGGCCAAATTACTGAAAATGAATATCGCGTCAAAGCAGCTGTTAAAACTGCTTCTCGAAGAGGCAGGAGAGATGATGCCAACCGCGCGGGCGTATATTCTGGAAATGCTTGGAAATACAAAAACAAACAAATCTTTTTCTATCTAAATGTAATACCGGTGCAGAACGCGCCGGTATTTTTTGCTGCCGTCGCAGTTCCTTTTTCGTTCTGCCTGTAAATCCTGCATATTAAGCAAGAAAAAACAAACAAGAAAGGAATAAAAAAATGGCAAAAAAAACAACAGTAAAAAAGAATAAAGAAAACACAAAAGTTCTGGAAAACGGGCTGGTTCTGAGAGAAGAAGATATGACAATCCTCTGGCTGTCTGCGGAAAAGAAAATAGAAAATCCAGAGTATCTTGAAATACCAGAAGGAGTTTTGGCAATTGAAGAGGAGGCATTTCAGAAAAATAATAGCCTGAAACGTGTAATTCTGCCAAAATCATTAAAGCGGATTGGTTGTTTTGCATTTGATGCCTGCAGCGAGCTGGAAGAAATCTCAATTCCGGAAGGAGTGGAGGTCTTGGAGGATGGAATCTTTGCGTACTGTAAGAACCTTACAAAGATTGAGCTGCATGAGGGGTTAAAAATCATTTCTGATAATGCCCTGCAAGGTACAGGTATTGAAAAACTGGAACTTCCTGCGTCAGTGCGTGTGCTTGGAAATAATGCATTAACACCTGTAAGATACCTCAAGCTTAACGGAGAAATGCCCCACAATCTTATGCGAGCTATTGCACCGATGGATTGGAGCACATATTGGATGTACAGCGATGATTCCACCAAGGCAATGACTGTTGAACTTAAATTCCCGGATAAAAAATTATATCTTCCAAAATTCATCAACGAGTCAGAATCTGGTCTTTGCGAATGTGCTCTGAATTCCGGAAAACACAACCTGGAAAATTCAACTTTTGCATACGGAAGCAGTGGCGGAGCGTCATATGACACTGCGATAAAGACATATTTCTACTTGACGGAGACAGGGAAAGAAATACCCGAAAGACTGACTCAGTACACCAGAAGAGTCGCAAAGAGAATTGTCGAGTATCTTATAGAACGAAGCAGAACAGAAGATGCAGCTAAGTTCATCAAGCTGAATCTATTGACCCCAAATGCAATGGAATCTTTGCATCGTCTTGCGGTCGACCTTAAGCGCGCTGATATTGCCGCTTATCTGATGGAAGCAATAAATGTACAAGGAAAAAAGAAATCGATGAGGATTTGAATTTTGCCGTTGAGAAGAAAGATAGCAGCGCCTTCGGCGCTGCGTTTTTTTGTATAGCTGACTACTCCCCGTGGCAAGCCCGCGGGGGTTCCGATGATTGCATTCTATCAACATCCGTACACCATAAGGGCTTTGGGATGAAGCTCTCTGCCAGAGCATCTTCACTTTACATCCAGACAGTCCCGAAGGACTGTCGTATTATCGGACGCTTTTCATACTGTTTCCAACATGGGGAGGGCATAGTCAATCCCACCTGTTGTTTATGTCATGCAGCCTTAAATTTAATTCCGCTGTTCATTACTGTAATCTTATTGTTTATTATATATTGTTCTAATTCAAGATATTTCGCATATAGCTCACTGAAATATCGTTTACATTTATATCTGCTTATGTTCTGCAGGTCTGTACCAATGCAATACATTAAGAATGATGAGTACCAGTCACGCTGAACCCGTGTTCCGTCTGCCAGTTCATACATTCTTTGAGAAAGTGCTTTCTTAATGTATTTATTGCAGGTATGGTCGTACTGGCTTGCACGGTATGTTGCCGGAACTTCAATGTAGACCCCACCAGTTCTTTCAAACTTAGCTTTCGCCTGCGCCTGGAAGTATCCCGGGCATCTGTTTTTTATAGATTTACCAAAACGTTTCTTTCGTTTATATTTATATACAAGTTGTTTTGTATCATCAGATTTCTGAACGACGGATGGCTTATCCTGATGTTCTGTCTTCTTAGAGCGCTTCTGCAGTTTCTTCGCATTCTTTGGCTCCGTGATAAACACATTACCGAGCGCTCTCATATGGTTTACTTCTTCGTTGATTGCCAGATGCCGGTTCTCAGCAGCAATACGGCAGATGTTCCTGTATTGTGAGTGCAGTTTCTTATACCGGTTTGATTTCTTCCAGGTCTTCTTCCCTTTACGTATCGTTCCGTTGTCATTATAGTTTTCAGTGTTCATTGCACGTCTTGACCTGTCCATCTTCCTTAAAATCCGGGCTTCTTTTTGTTCTCTGGTCTTGATTGATGCACCGCGCTCTGCAAGATTTTTTAATCCGACTTCTTCTTTTGATGTATAAGCTACGCTCTGCGGGCCGATATCGCAGCCGATAAACCCTTTGCCGTATTGGTGACGCCTTGTCTCGTCTTTATTATATTTTGGTTTTGATATGCCTTCAATCGTAATATGTATATAAACACGCATCTTTCCTCGAATCTCTTTGAAAGAAATGGAAGCAAAGCATGGTCTGAATGTATCTATGATAATACCTTTTTTGTTGTATAAGTCGAGCGCTGTCTCGTCAACTACTTCCGGATTTTCTAAATATCTAATGATAGACTCAATCTCCATTTCTGCAAAGATGTCGTGTGATTCAATAGTTTTAATGCCATTTCCTCGTCTGGTTTTCTTATGCTTTGGCTTATTTACGATTGGACGCATGATAATATTTCCAAGCTTAAATTTCATGCCATTATCGTCTGCCGAAATCACGATTCCTCGATTACGCTGTCTGGCTCTAACTTCTGGATAATCTCCATACTTTTTAAAATGAATTGTTTTACCGTCAGAGAATAAACACTTTTCTACTGCCCGCCATACATCTTCAGCTTTAGATAAAGCAAAAATAGAATTAAGCTGATATCGCCTATTAATCTTGACCATCGCCTTTTGACAGTATTCCCATGTAAGGTTGTATGACTTCTGCATTTCATTCATCTCAGAACCAATAATTTTTACCTGTTCCTTATTATCAATCTTCTTAGCCTTGGCATACATATCCCGAAGCTGTCTGTACCTTTTAGTTCTCAGCAGCTGTTCGTATTGTTTCTTCATTACCACAATCAGCTCGTTCCCGGCAATCCTGATGATATTTGACATATGCAGAAGCTCGCGTTTATCGCATTCACTTGAATCATGCGTAAATGAAAGGACTGCGGCCGAGCATAAAAAAGAACTGTTCAACTGCGTGGAATACTGCGAAGAAGAACACTCTGGCGGAGTACTCTATCCGTTCAAACAGCCAGCCCGCGGTAAATTTGTGGATGTGGAAGATGGTTCTTATATCATCTACACTGACAAGTCTACACGCCCGCAGGATTTGCTTGGAACCGACGGATATAAGTCTACTGAGGAAATCGTCAAAGAATTCAAGGAAAAACTTGCGGCATACGTGCCTGATGATTTCGATGGGGAGTCTCATATCGGATTTTTCCAGTGTGCATCTTTCGCGTAAGACTGTTTTTTAAGCCTCTTTTTTGGAGGCTTTTTCTTTTGCCCAAAAATGGCATATTGTATATGAAAAACAAGAAAGAAAGGAAGAGATGATATGATTTTGAATATAACTGACGAAAACTGGGCTGAAGTAATTGAAGATACCTTGACAGTAGAAACGTTCACTGCGCTGAAAAAATATATTCACGCATTGGAATCTTCGCAAAGAGGTTTTCCTGATTCTGTGACAAAATTGGTTGTTAATGAAGCAAAATGCAATATGAAGTCTCACGAAATAAAGCAGTTACTAGACAAACAGCCTCTGAGGAGATTAGAAACAATCAGTATAAGCAATCCTGATAAATATTTCTGTACCGTTGACGGCCTGCTATATTCAGGAGACAAAGAACGTCTGCTGTTCTGCCCGCGAGGAAGAAAAGGTGTACTCGTAATTCCAGATGGAACAAAAAGCATTTCTGATATATCATGCTCAGCCTGCAGCTTTTCAGTGCTGGTGTTTCCGGATTCAGTTGAATCAATCGGTGTGTTTGCATGCTATCGCAATGCAAATCTGGAAAGAGTGGAAGGCGGAAAAGGAATAATAAAAATCTACAATGGCGCATTTCTAAACTGCCAAAAGCTAAAATATTTTGAACTCGGAGATATGGTAGAAGAAATTGGCGACAGCGCTTTCATGAACACCACATTGACAGAAATAGACCTTCCAGACAGCATTTGGCGCGTAGGAAGAGATGCTTTTAACACTGCGGCCCTGCATAATGGCAAAAACGCTGATGTTGGCCCTGATGGCATGTATGATATTAGCATTCCGTCATCAATAGGGTATATTCAACCAGGAGCGTTTTCAAATGCTGCTAATGTCCACACATCATTTGTAAACCGAAAGCTGATAAATGCATGCCTCAGAAGCGGAAATCTTCAGCATTGCTATCCGTGTAATATGTGGAGACTTAAAATTGATGGCAAGCCTGATATCATCATGCCGAAAGACATAGACCGCTCAAAGCTTGATGCGGTATCAGACGAAATCAATAAATTCATGCTTTCAGAAGATATTACACCTCCAGAAATATACAGATACAGCCGGAATACAACTGGCTTGACTGCCGCATTAGAGCAATGCAGGAAATACCCAAATACAAACCTAAAAAGGTTCATCACAAGATACATTTCAATAATATTCCAAAACATCATATGCAATCCGTTAGTTAAAAACGGAGAAGAACTTATGGTCGGCCTTATCAATGATAAGGTATTTACGGATACTGCATTGAAGCGTCTGCTTAAAGAAATTGAGAAAGTTGAAGACACTCAAAATCTGACTGTACTGAAAACATATATCCTCAGCTCCATAAGTGACTATCCACAAAACACATTTCGTATCTAAGAAGCAGGGCGTCAGCCCTGTTTCTGTTTCTTTCTGCTTCCGGCATATTAAATCTGTAACATAAGCAACACAAAAAGAAGGGAGCAAAAAAATGAACAAAAGCGCTGAAATATCTAAAGACGGCAGAACGCTGACCGTAAACACATTCAAAGACCTGAAACACTTTTTGGACAGGGTGCGATATAAACACTTTCAGATTACTGTTGACAAACCAATCAAGGAACTTATAATCAAAGACTCAAAAACTGATTGGACTGTTAACTATGTGAAGGAACTACTTCGCAATGCTGCATTACAGACAGTTGAGAATTTTGAGATTATCTCACCTGACAGCAGGTTCTGTACTATAGACGGCCTGTTATATTCAGGCAGTGGAGAGAATCTTTATCTCTGCCCAATAGGTAGAGAAGGAACACTTATCATCCCAGACGGTACAAAAATGATATTTGTTGAAGCATGCCGAAACTGCAAGTTTGATAAAGTCGTTCTTCCTGACTCTGTAGAAATCATTGATAAATATGCATTTTCTCGGTCTTGGAACCTGAAAGAAGTAGAAGGTGGAAAAAATGTGGAAAGAATTAGAGATTATGCCTTTTTTGGCTGTATGAATTTAAAGCACTTTACTTTTCATGCTAAGCTCAGAGGTATCGGAGGCGCCGCATTCAGCAATACCTCCCTGAGTGAAATCAACCTGCCAAGAGGATTAAGGACAATCGGCCCCGGCGCGTTCAACACAGTTGGCACCTCAAAAGGCTTTGCATCCTGTGCTGGCCAGTCAGATATGTATGAAATACGCATACCGTCAACGGTGCAGAATATAGGCGCTGCTGCTTTTTCAAATGCTTCATACATTTATATTCCCAAAAAGGTTATGGAAAGCATGTCCTGGTCAGGAATTGCCAAGATTGGATTAAGAAGCTGTAATCTTTGTATCTGCCATTCCTGTAATACCTGGAAGCTGGAAGTTGAAGGGCTGCCAGTAATCATTATGCCAAAGATATTAACCGAAATACCGTCAGCGGCAAGAGCTATATGCCGTTTAATTGAATCGGAAGGCAAAAGAACGCCCCCGGCAATGTATTCTTATAGCAAAGATGCATTTGCCAGGTCTGCGGCAATAGAGCAGCGAAAGATGTATCCAGACACAAAAACAAAGGCGTATATTACAAGAAACGCAACTCTGTTTTTATCTGACGCATTAAGCAATGAATCAGACTGGAATCAGGTAATAATCGACTTTATCAAAGACGGAGTCTTTACTGATACAGCGTTAAGAAAAATACTGAAAAAGCTTGACGAAGAGGAATATAAGGATGTAACAGTATTAAGGTCATATATATTTGACAAGATAGACAAAAAATCCAGCACATTCAAATTATAGGACAGCCAAAGGCTGTTCTTTTTTTTGCCTTTACAAAAATCCGGCATATTGTCTTTGTAAAAATATAATAAGAAAGGGGTCAAAAAATGTATACAAAAGTTGATTCAACGATGACAATCGGAGACCTGATTGCCGGGAAAGACTACCGTGTCGTAGTGTATTGCGGGTATGATGCCGAAAAGGATATCCCAAAAGCAACAGAAAACAAAATCGGAAGTGTCATAGGATGGTTTAAAGTTGAAGACGGCAAAATCGTTTCAGACGATAGAACATATGACGAATCCGAGCCGGTATTATTCTTCTCAGAGCCGTTTGAAAAAGAGCTTGTAGTTGTTGTTAATAAAAAGTTCTTTGATGGCAGTGAACTGAGAGAATGCCTGCTTGACTTGGCTGAAGAAAGGAGGAAAAAGGAATGTTAAAAAAATACACAAAGCCTTATCCTACAATTGGTGATATTATCGCCGGTAAAAATTTTGATTACGTTTCTTATCGCGGATATGACGAAAAGCGAAACGTTCCACCGGCAACCGGCAATAATACTGATGGTGAATTCTGCGGCTGCTTTAAGGTGGCAGATGGAAAAATAATTCCGCTTGACGGCGATTTTTATGGTGATGATGAAACAGTAATTGCATCCGAAGAATGGACTATGCCAGATGAAGGTATTAAAAAAGGGTTGACAGTTATTTGTGAAATGGAATTTGTGCCAGCAGGAGAGCTGGATGAATATTTAAAAACTTATCGCAAAGAAAGAGAGGAAAACAATCATGAGAGCAATTGATATCAAATGGGATACTGACGGCGACGAGGAGATTTTAAAAACACTCCCGAAAGAAATGGACATCCCAGATGACATTGATGAAGAGGATGTTGCCGACTGGCTGTCTGATGAGACCGGTTTTTGTGTCTTTGGTTTTGTTCTGGAAGCAGAAAAGAATTGGCTTTGTTCTGGAAACAGAAAAAAAAGACAAAACGAAGACGTTAAAAAAATCCAGGACAGGCTTGACCTGTTGACAGGCAAAAAACCACTGCAGAACGTAAAGGACTTAAAGAAATGTTTCGTCCCCGTATGTACAAATGGGTACTCTGCCGTGGATGATGGCGAACCGAGACTTTACCGCAGGGAAGACCTAACACAATGGGCAAAAGAAGCCTTTAAACGCGGAGAGAAATTCTTTTACGCTGAGCCTGTAAATCCAAATCATCCGTATGGCAGACTGCGGCTGACAGAGCCGAATTACGTATATCGCCTGAATAAGACTCTGACAAAAGAGGAGTTTGATGCGGTGTTTAAGGATATTGCGGATTGAAAAAACTGAAAAACAGAGCATTTTGTATTGAACCGCCGGCTAATGCCGGCGGTGCTTTTGTGTACCGTGGAATAACTGTCGGCTTTTTCGTTTGCGTCAGCCGACAAAATGTGATAAAATAAATCCAGAAAAGTATAGAAAAGAGATTGAAAATATGCGAGAAAAGACTGATTTGGAAGCGGTCAAAGAAACACTGAAGCTGTTTTTGTATATGCCAATAGAAGAGACCGACTTATCCCCAATTATCATAATGGTGCGTAAAACCGCGGCCAACCTAAATATGTATTGCTTAAATTTACATATTTAGTTGTCCGTCGGATGTAAGCGCCGGTTTTATTTTCTTTAAAAAATCCGCAAAATTTTCATCTGTTTGATAAAATCTGGCATATTAAATATGTAGATAAAGATATGAAAGGAGGTATATGATATGCGTACATTTAAAATGATAATCGACCCTACAAAAAACAAGAAAGATGCTGCGTTCTGTCAGTATTTTAAGACAAATACCGCAGATTCCAAATGTATGTATAATACTGCCAATTTTTATA
>ERZ772854.3169-NODE-3169-length-10243-cov-59.521398_pt1 | contig 10243 bp, 5 predicted proteins | sample MGYA00580844_ERZ772854 | MGnify/ENA primary metagenome ERZ772854 (study PRJEB29015, sample SAMEA2737727) | human gut metagenome | biome: human gut; feature: human-associated habitat; material: faeces | place: China | collected 2012 ...
TGAAACGCATTGCCAGCTCATAACCCACCTTGTTGGCTTCTTCGGCGGTGATCTCGCCGGGTTTGAACGACTGCCGGATCTGATAGGCAATCACGTCACTTTTTTGTCTGCGCCCAGTGACAAGTTCATACTGCCGTTTGGACAGCATAAATTCTTCATCCACCGTCAAAGGACTACATTCGTAGCTGCTAATCAGTTCGCCATGCTCAGTCTTATCGGGATTCTGTACATAGTCTGTACGGCTTTTCAGACAGGCCGCAACCGACTTGCCTTTGTTTTTGTGCAGCGCGATCAGCCGTGTTGCGGCCATCCTAAATCACCCCCATAAAAGAAAAAGCCGCCCGAAGACGGCAAAAGATTGAAAATGTTCCTTACAGTTCGGCCAACCACTCACTGAAACGCCCGATGCCCTCGGTGATGGCAGTTGCACCAAAAAAGAGGATGAAGCAGATGAACTCGGCCACCAGCAGGATAAAGAATTGATTCCAAGTCTGACGGTAAGCAGTGTAGATGCCGCAGCCGAAGATGTAGAGCATCAGCGGAGCAACTACATAGCTGGACAGGGTTAGTAGCCACCTTGCCATCAGAGCTAGAAACGCCACAAAGAGAGAAATCGGGAAAAGAACAATTTTCTTCAGCATAGACATCATATCAAGCACTTCCTTTCTGTTCGCCCTTATTATAAAGGTATCGACTACTACGTTGCAAGGATGTCAAGCATTATATGTACACCCGCAGTCCTCCAACTGCGGGAATTTTTATAGCTCTGCCAGCTTGGAAAGAATTTGCTTGCCAATGTCAATCAGTTCATCCAGCCGCTGCCGCAGGTCCTCCATGTCAGCGGCGTAGACCTTGCCGCACTCGTTGGCACGCTTGGCGTACTGATTCAGATTGTTGCTACAATTCTGGAGCAGATAAGCCATTCGGCGTAGCTGCGGCAGATCGAGATTTAGGCAGTATCCATCCAATGCCATTTTGCGGATATAGGCACTCAAGCTGCGGATGCCCATGCTGAACATCTTTTCATAGATGCGGTTCTTTTCTGTTTTGGTCAGGCGCAGGATGATGATTTCATCCCGCTTCTCTTTCATCGTGCATCACCATCCTTATCATAGTAGCTGCGGAACGGTTTGACAGGCTCCGACTGATTGATCTTTTCCCCCAGTGCAGCCAGCACAGACGGACGAGTTGCGGGTGCTTCGGTTTCCTTGTATTCTTCGGGAGTATCCTGCGAGGAACTGCGGTCACGGTCGATATTCAGCAAAGCGTTCAATTCAGCAAGGCGAGCAGACTTTTCGGCCAGTTCTTCCTCCTGTGCAAAGGGCTTTGCCACTTCGACCTCTGCGGCCTGCTTCTGCTGTTCAAGGTTTTGCAGAGCATTTTCGGCATCTGCAATACGGTCAGCGAAATTGTCGATGGCATTGTCCAGACGAGTGATATTGCCGCGCGCATCATCGCCCAGCGACACCGGGTAACTCAACTCTGCCCGGAGTACGGCCTGATGCTCATTTTTGAAGCTGTCGAATCGAATGTTCAGTTCAAAGCCACGGTAGGTGCCCAGCAGCATCATATCAGCATTGGGCATCTCCTGCCGAGCCAGCAGCAGCCGTTCGCCTGCAGCCTTTTTGTCATCGTACACCATGCCCTTGATGGTCATGCCGCAGAAGTTTTCCTTGTCCTGCGGGTGTGCTGCTGCAATCTGCGAATCCTGCTGCAAAGCAGCAATGCGGGTTTTCTGTTTCTGGATTTCTTCTGGGAATGTTTTGAGCAGCTTATCTTCCAGACGATATTTCTGATTCTGGAAGTCACCGCGCAGAACTTTCAATTTTGCCACCTGCACGTCCAAATCCATCTTTTCCCGGATGCGCGGGTCACCAGCACACAGAGCCTTGATTTCAGCGTAAGACAGAGCCTGCTCATCAATATCATCGCAGGAGCGCATAGGCGACTTGCTCGTCATGATCTGCGAAATGAACTTCTGCTTATTCTCTAAGGTCTGGTACAAGTAGGCGTCAAATGTCGATTCAGTGACGTAATTATAGACGTACACTTGTTTGTTTTGATTGCCTTGACGGATGATTCTGCCATTGCGCTGAGTCATATCCGACGGACGCCAGCCTACATCCAGATGATGCACCGCTACGAGCAGCGTCTGGACGTTGGTTCCTGCTCCCATTTTGGCAGTGCTGCCCAGCAGCACACGCACCTGTCCGCTGCGTACCTTGGAGAAAAGTTCTGCTTTCTTGTTCTCCGTATCTGCGTTGTGGATGAACTCGATCTCCTGTTCGGGCACACCGGCGTTGAGCAGCTTGGAGCGGATATCATCATAAACGTTGAACGAACCGTCCCCCTTGGGAGTAGACATATCGCAGAAAATCAACTGGGTCAGCTTCTGCTCTTTGGTGTCGTTCCAGATGCGCAGGACGTTGTTGACGCAGGCATTTAACTTGCTGTTGGGGTCATCGGGCAGAGCGGAATTCATCAACCGCTGGTCAAGACCGATTTTGCGACCATCCGACGTGATTTTCAACATATTATCCACAGAAGGGTCAACAGAACCGCTGTGGACTTCGGCTGCACGTTCGCTCAACGCCTGCACCATGTCCTGTTGGATTTCCGAAGGCTTGACCACTACCGTCTCAAATTTTGCATCAGGCACCGGGAGATGAAGCTGGTCGCTGGTCTTGATATCCGCCGCTTCTTTGAACATCGCCATCAGTTCAGGTAAGTTGAAGAACTTCGCAAAACGAGTGCGTGCACGGTATCCGGTGCCTTCGGGCGCAAGTTCGATGGCAGTAGTAGTTTCACCAAAAGTAGAAGCCCACGCATCAAAATGGGTCAACCCTTTCTGCTGCAAGGTGTTGTACTGGAGGTAGCGCATGAGGGTGTACATCTCGGTCATACTGTTGCTCAGGGGTGTACCCGTTGCAAAAATCACGCCACGGCCACCGGTGATTTCATCCAGATAGCGACACTTGCCGAACATATCGCTGGATTTTTGTGCCTCGCTCGTACTCAAACCTGCGACATTACGCATTTTCGTGTACAAGTAGAGGTTCTTAAACGCTTGGCTCTCATCCACAAACAACCTGTCTACGCCCAATTGTTCAAACGTAACCACATCATCTTTACGGTCTGCGCCTTGCAGCTTTTCCAGTTTCTGTTTCAGAGACTTGCGCAACTTTTCCAGCTGCTTTACTGTGAAATGCTCGCCAACCTGTGCTTTCGCTTCTTCGATGGCCTCCTCGATTTCATCCATCTGTTCCTGAATCAGACGCTCCTGTCGTTCTGCGGACAAGGGTATCTTTTCAAACTGGCTGTGTCCGATGATAACTGCATCATAATCACCGGTCGCAATTCTCGCACAGAATTTTTTTCGATTACCGGGTTCAAAATCTTTCTTGCTGGTAACCAGCAGCTTCGCATGGGGGTACAGACGTAAAAACTCGCTGGCCCATTGTTCCGTCAAATGGTTTGGCACGACAAAAAGACTTTTCTGACACAAGCCCAGACGTTTCAGTTCCATAGCGGAAGCCGCCATCTCAAAACTCTTGCCAGCACCGACTTCGTGCGCCAAAAGGGTGTTGTACCCATACAGCACATGGGCAACCGCATTGCGCTGATGCTCTCGCAAATTGATCTCCGGGTTCATGCCCACAAAATGAATGTGACTACCGTCATACTCACGGGGGCGGGTGCTGTTAAAAAGCTCGTTGTACTTTTTTACCAGTAGGGCGCGTCGCTGTGGATCTTTCCAGACCCAGCCAGCAAATGCGTCCTTGATGGCCTGCTGTTTCTGCTGGGCGAGGGTGGTTTCGTTTTGATTCAGCACACGCTTTTCTTTCCCATTCTCCTCGATGGTATCATAAACGCGGCTGTCACGCAAATTCAAGGTATCCTCCAAAATCTTGTAAGCGTTGGCTCGGCGGGTACCGTAGGTTTCGGTGGCCATAATGTCACCAAAGCCAGTAGCAGATTTATTGCTGATTCGCCATTCGGAAGTGTAAGGGGAGTAGCGAACGGTGATGGCATTGTTGTAGCGGATACGATAGGGCGGCTGAAAAGTTTCCATCATGAACTGCTGCACAATAGAGGGGGCAAGCCATGTGGCACCCAGCCGCACATCAATTTCAGAAGCTTCCAAATCTTTGGGCTGCGCCTTAGTCAGTGCGTCCACATTGCCCTTGAACTCCGAGCGGCTTTCTGCAGCAAGTTGTGCCATCCGTAGTTTATCGCGCACATTACCCGAAAGGTATTCGTCCGCTGTTTGCCAGCCGGCTTCCGGGTCGTCAGCATCCGCAGCAGGGTCTTTGAAAATCACGCCGGACAATTCGGTGGTGATGCGCTCATAGTTACCGGGAGTGCCCAGCAGTTCTGCCATATAAGGCAGGTCTACTTTGCCATGCTCCCCGATGGACACTGCCAGTGCTTCACTGGGGGTATCCACGCTGGTGACAACACGCTCTGGCCGAATCGTCCGCTTGGTAAACATATCTGCCTTGGACTTGAGATTTTTATTCTCGTCCAGATTCTCCAGCGAGCAGAGCAGATAATAGGAGCTGTCATCATCGAACAGGCGGGCATTTTTCTTGTCGTTGATCAGACCGTATTTTGCAGTAAACGCATCGTAGGCATAATTCAGCTTTGCCTGCGATGCCTTGATATCCTCGTCCGGGAAGTCATTCAACTGCTGGTCGATCAACTCGTTGACGATCTGCCGCAGTTCCACCATGCCAGCCACACGGCCTTTGGCGTTGTCGGACAGTTCAATCTGTGTCATGATGGAGTTCTCGCGGTAGTAGATTTCACCATCCACCACAGTATAGCTGAAATTCTTCACGGTAGGGTCTGCGGGCAGAGTTTTGCGCTGCACTTCCGCATCGGCGACGTCCGGAGCGGCAATCTCCACCGCAGTGTACTGGCCCTCGATGTGCTGCACCGCTTCGGTAAGCTGGTCTGCAAGGTTTGCATCTTCGATTGGTGCAACGGTCAGGTCATGGCCGTACTGGGTGCTTTCTAGTTCCAAATTTCCCAGCACCATTTCCGGATGGTCTACAAAATACTGATTGATATTGAAGCTATCTTCGGTCTGCCCCAGCTGCACCCATGCAGGTTCGATGTCTGCAGGGCGGTCACGCTTCTGCAAAAAGAGGATATCCGAAACAACCTCGGTGCTTGCATTTGCCTTAAAAGCGTTGTTGGGTAAGCGGATGGCTCCCAGCAAATCAGCACGTTCCGCCATGTACTTGCGGGCACTGCTGTCTTTGCTGTCCATCGTGAAACGGCTGGTCACGAAAGCAATCACGCCGCCCGGTCGGATCTGGTCGATAGTCTTGGCGAAAAAGTAGTTGTGGATAGAAAAACCCAGTTTGTTGTACGCCTTGTCGTTGACTTTGTACTGACCGAAAGGGACATTACCTACGGCAAGGTCGTAAAAATCTCGGCGGTCGGTGGTTTCAAAGCCAGCAACCGTAATGTCGGCCTGTGGATATAGTTTTTGGGCGATGCGTCCGGTGATGGAATCCAGTTCCACACCATACAGACGGCTGTCAGCCATGCCAGAGGGCAGCATACCGAAAAAGTTGCCAATACCCATGGAAGGCTCCAAGATATTTCCAGACTGGAAGCCCATCTTTTCCACAGCATCATAGATGGCGCGAATTACCACCGGAGAGGTATAGTGGGCATTCAGAGTGGAAGCGCGGGCGGCGGCATACTCCTCTTCGGTGAGCAACCCTTTCAGTTGGGTGTACTCGGCAGACCAGTTTTCCTTGTTGGGGTCAAAGACATCTGCAAGACCGCCCCAGCCTACATACTGTGAAAGCACCTGCTGCTCCTCGGCGGTGGCACCGCGATGCTCCTGCTCCAAAGTGCGCAAGGTCTGGATGGCTTCAATATTGCGGGCGAATTTCTGCTTGGGGCCTCCGACACCCAAATTATCATCTGTAATGTGAAAATTTCCCGCAGCTTCCGGCACAGGTTCAGCGTTCAGGGTTTCATTTGCGGCAGCAGCATTCGGAAAAGTCTGCCATTCACCATTGACTTCTGTGGAGATAGGCAGTTTATCCAATTCTTCATCGGGCGTAGGCTCATCCTGCCGCAGACCGTCCTCAAACTGCTGCTTGTTGATTACCTCGTTATCCCATGACTGCCCATGCGCACTGGTGTCGATGCGCACATCGGTTTCACCCACATAGCCGATTTTGCCCTCAATGGTTCGGGTGGGCAGGTCTACTACAACTTCGTCCCCGATCTTATAGCTGACCTCTTTTTCGGGAACCAGATCAATGGCTGCGGCCTGCTGTTCTTCGTACAGTTCCCTGATGTGCGGAAGATGCTCATTGCGGAAAATGGGCAGTCTGTTTTTCGTCAGCTCCATGTCCTGCAAGCTGACGGATTTGAACGTAAAATTAACGTGTTCCACCCGAAAATCCCGGCCATCCAGCTTGATGATGCTGCCGATTGGCAGATAATCCGCTTCCCGGAGATATTTTGTCTGGTGGTGGGAGCCATTTTCGTTCAAGCCAGCCAGATAGACGTTGTTGCCCGCTGCCCACAGCTTTTTAGATTCTGCTGCCCACTGCTCACTCGGAAAACCAGTTACTTTGACTTTGCCAAGCACATTTTCCTGTGACAGAAGATTGGTGCGCAGAATCCGCTCCACAGCAACGGCATCTTTGTCATAGAACAGATAGTTACCGTTCAGTTCAAAGCCCACGAGGGTGTTGGGATACTGTTTTTTCAGAGCAGTGTACTCTGCGGCAACAGTGCCATCCAGCATCGGAAGCTGACACTCAGCTTCCTGTCTGGCAGTACGCTGTTCCTTCTCCTTGTCGGTCAGGTAGCGGTCGGACTGGATCATCAGGTCGATATACTGTTCCACCTGCGTCCATTTCAGGGTGATTTTCTGGTGGTCAGGATAATGGTCAAATTCCAGCCCCTTCCAGTCGTGGTTGACAAACCCTCTGCTTCCGTCCAGAAAATCGTGGGAGTGCCCACCGATACCGTATTCCTTTGCCAGCGCCTTGGCACGAAGTTTGCGGTCAGGCTGGGTCTGGTACAGTGCCATAATGCGCTGCTTACCGCCAGCAAATCCCGAACCGTGCTTACGCAATTCGTTTTCGATTTCAGCCTGCGACAAAACAAAAGCGGAGGGCAATTTTTCGCTCTCCGCTTGGTCGATTTTTCCAATTTGTTCAGCTTCGGTAGGGATGTGGGCATCGAAGAAACTTAGCTGTAGATCAGCTCCGTCAGCACCAGTTCCTCGGCTTGCGCTTTCAGGCTGTTCATGTGCTGCACCCACGCCATCTGATTCTGCTCCTTGTCCGGGGCCGGGTTCTGCTTCAGCAACTGCTCCATGCTCTGCTGCATCCGGCTCTCTGCCGTCTGCTCCACCTCCATCAGGTGTGGGTATAGGCTCCCGTTCAGGAGCATCGTGTTGTACAGCACCGGGCGATGGTTCATCAGGTACGTCCGGCGCAGCCTGCCGTACTTGCCCAGCGGCTTCCGGGGCTGGTTCAGGGTCAGGTTCGGGAGCTGGTAGTCCCCGACGGTCGAGTAGGTCACGTTCCTGCTGTTCGTATTCATATTGGCTCCTTTCTGCATTGCGGCGGCGAATGTTTTTTTTTACGGTGCGCTCGATGTTCCGCAGCACCTCCCGGCTCATGTCGCTGACGGCTGCGCCGAGGGCGTAGACGCTATCCGGGGTTGAGAAATTGTAGATTGCCTGAAAATCGTCCTTGTCGAACCAGCCTGTCGGCTCATAACCACAACGTTCCAGCAGCGTGTAGGTGACGCTGATGGCGGCAGCGGACTTGAACTGCATCTCCACCCCGGCTTCATCATAATCCATCAGAAGCGAACCGTCAACGATGGCGAGAATGTCACCACTGTTGTTGTCCCAGTAATCTGCCACCAGTTTCCCGGCAACATCCGCAAGCTGCTGGCTGACACGCTCTCCGCTGATGCCGTAGGTCTTGCTCAACATTTCCGAAACCGGCTGCACCAAATCGGGACCGAGCTGCCACACCTCCGGGTCACGGGAATTGCGGCGCACCCCGGTGTCCGACACATCGAAAACGTAGTGCAGGCGCGGGAATCCGCTGGATTCGTCCAGCAAGGCGATGCCCTTAGAGCCACGCCTGACATAGCGGTTCATCCGGTTGCGCCAAATGTCAAATTCGGCGCAGGCGGTGGCATCGGGCCGCTGAGCGTAGATCATAAGCTGGTCGGCAAAGGGGTACTTGTACAGCCGGGATGCGGTGGTCAGGTAATCCGTCCAGCTTTCCCAGTACCGGGTCAAGCCGTTTGCCGTGCGCTGGGCAAGGGCAAGGTATTCTTCGGTTTTGCTTGGCATTTTGGCCTCCTTCTTCAGATTTTAGGGTATAAAAATAGCGGGCAACCGTTTTTGGGTTGCCCGCCAAGGGTATATAATAATTGGGTTATCGTCGACTTTGAAGTTTTGATGATGAATGTCTATTTTTCATCGCTTTCGGGCGGACGAACATAACGTAACATTTTTCTTTCACAGGCACCAAATTCCAAATAGTTGTTTTTTGCCTCGTTTAGAGTTATTCCATGATTCAAGTCACTGGGGTCGCTATCAGAAGTAATAAACGGGTCATTCTCCCAAAAGCAAACTGGGCAAATGTACCCACAATCTTCCTTTGGTGGAACATTATAAGTAAAACATTCGCAGCATGGACATTGATACTTTTTCAAATAGATGCACCCCCGCAAGCACCGACTTGTCAATTTGTATATGGCTCTGTGTCTTTTCCGTCGTATACAATTACTTTAATGTTGGTGGCTGCATCAACATCCGCATGAATACCTACGGTATATTCTTTGTCCGTAACATTCGCAAAAGAGTAGCAGCCTCCCGCAGAAATATTGCCAGATACGATTTCCTGTTCGCCTTCGCAGAGCAAATGCACCACAATTTCAAAATCATTCCTATTCTGAATCGTCAGTGTGCCCGTTTTGGATGAAACCTTTACATTAGAATAAGTGATTACATATTGGGCAGATGTTGATTTTTCTGTACAAGACACAGAGCAATCCCATTGGATTGCAGCCTTCGCCTTTCTGTAGGATTCCGAAGATCTATACGCCGAAATTATAATGATTGCGGCTACGGCAAAGACGCTCACGATAATGAACACTATTGGTGCTTTTTTCTTCATAGTCTTTATCTCCAAAATTTCCAATTCATTGAGTTGAGCATATTACATACGCGAACACTCCAAACCTACAGCTCAGTTTCCACCGCAAGCTGCTCCTGCTTCTCTTTTTCATCAGCGATTTGGACATCAACATCTTCGCGCATCTTTTTCAGAAGTGCAAGGACTCGCTTGATTTGGCTCTTGGTGTTTTCCACTCTGCTCTGCGCCTGATTGATGTGATCCAGAACTGCCCAGTCTGCAAAGAGGCCATCAAAGAAGAAATCTGCGAATTTCAAAAAACTGTCTACCGCAACCTGAAGGTCTGCGGTGATCTCAACATCGGCAAGCTCAGTTTTGAACCGCCGCAGTTCCACTTGAAGCTGTTCCACCTGCTCCTGTGCATTGTCCAGTTCCTCATACTTGGCAAGATCAGCCATCAAACCGCCGCCCATTACGTCCCATGTACTCCAGCCCTCGGCATTATCCAGCGTTTCCAGAACTTCATTGACCGTGTGCAAGGCGGTCTTTCCGGCGTTGATGGCTTCCAGCAGCTCCCGCTTTTGGACTTTCAGTGCGGCAATGCGGCTTTCGCTTTCCGCAACCTGCTGTGCGGCAGGGTGGGCAGATGCTTTGATGCTTTTGATTTTTTCGGAAAGAGCAGCTTGATACTGCCTTTCGCAATCGGACAGCCGTTCCAGTCTATTTTGAATCTGCTCCAAGTCGGCATCAACGGAAGAAAGGTCATGGAAAGCAGCATCGTACTTGACACGGGCTGCATAGGCTTCCTGCCGTTCCTTGTCCAGCTTTTCGTCCATTTTTCCAATCACTTGATAGAAAAATGCGGCAAGGCTGTGCCCCTCCAGACGATCCACATCAGCCTGTTCTGCCAGCTTGGATTTTTCCAGCTTTTTCAGGCGGTCCGCAAGCGTATCTCTCTGGGCGGTCAGTTCTTTCTGCTTTGCTTCACAGTTCTTCTTTTCTGCGACCTGCTGCCAAAGCTCTTTCAACGTAGAATCACTCATAAGGAATGTCCTTTCCCGGCATTACGTTTCTTCGTTCAGAAGCTGGTTCAAAAAATG